>JACCDJ011811101.1_pt1 | contig 33705 bp, 27 predicted proteins | sample 7444481 | NCBI WGS metagenome assembly JACCDJ01 (sample SAMN15323435, study PRJNA562643) | freshwater metagenome | isolation source: river surface water | place: USA:Blue River Watershed | collected 2017-08-15 | reverse complement strand
GTCAGATCAAAAACCCCATCTGTTCAGGCGGTGTATTCTTTCAGTGAGCTCAACGGCGTATTGAATTGGAAAGAATTGCTGCACAATGGAACAGCAACAGATTTTGAAAAATTGACATCCATCAGAGATGCCATTCGTCCGGATGAACTCGCAACCATCTTATATACTTCTGGTACAACAGGATTCCCCAAGGGTGTCATGTTGAGCCACAAGAACATCATGGAGAATGTGCAAAATGTGGAAGAAATTGTTTCCGCAGTTGCCAATGCAAGTGACCGATGCTTGAGCTTCCTTCCTCTCAACCATATTTTTGAGCGGATGGTGAGTTATATATACATGTACATCGGTGTTTCTATTTATTATGCAGAGAGCATAGACACCGTTGGTGACAACCTCAAAGAGGTAAAACCTACACTCTTTACAACAGTACCAAGGTTGCTCGAAAAAGTATACGAAAAGATCATGGCCAAAGGAAGAGAACTCACGGGTGTAAAGAAAAATCTCTTTTTCTGGGCAGTGGGCGTTGCGAATAAATATGAATTGAATGAAAATCAAGGCCTCGTTTACAATATACAATTGGCCATTGCCAATAAGTTGATTTTCTCTAAATGGAGAGAAGCACTTGGTGGAAATGTCAAAGCCATTGTAACAGGTGCCGCAGCTTGTCAAGTGCGACTGCTACGCATTTTCACTGCAGCAAAACTTGTAGTAATGGAAGGATACGGACTCACCGAAACCTCACCCGTTATTTCTGTAAACAGATATGATAAAAGTGGAAGAAGATTTGGAACAGTGGGGCAAGGAATCAAAAACGTTGAAGTGAAACTTGCAGAAGATGGAGAAATATGCTGCAGAGGATCCAACGTGATGATGGGATATTACAAGCGTCCGGATCTTACCGCAGAATGCATCGACAGTGAAAATTGGTTCCATACGGGTGATATCGGCGCATGGGTGGAAGGAAATTTTCTGAAAATCACCGACAGAAAAAAAGAAATATTTAAAACAAGCGGCGGAAAATATGTTGCTCCTCAACCCATTGAAAATAAAATGAAAGAATCTCCTTTCATCGAGCAAATGATGGTGGTGGGTCCGGAGCGAAAATTCACTGCAGCATTGATCGTTCCTGCATTTGCCAATTTGAAATCCTGGTGTGAGAAAAACGGCATTCCCCATCAAAGCAATGATGAGATGATCAGCCATCCGCGTGTGCAGGAACACTACAAATCCATTGTTGAAAAATTCAATGTACAGTTCAACCATATTGAGCAGGTCAAGAAATTTGAATTGCTCAATGCAGAATGGACCATTGATGGTGGTGAACTGACGCCAACATTGAAACTGAAAAGGAAAGTGATCACTGAAAAATACGGAGAGGCCATTGAAAAGATCTACGCAGAAGATCAGTCATTCTAAATCAAATGCGTGAGGAGTCCATCTCTGAGCTTGGGCTCAAACCAGGTACTTTTGGGTGGCATCACATTTCCGCTGTCTGATATGTCAAACAATTGTTCGATGCTAACGGGATAGAAACTGAAGGCAACTTTCATTTCACCGGAATCGACTCTCTTCTCCAATTCTTTCAATCCCCGAATACCTCCCACAAAATCAATTCGCTTGTCCGTGCGTTGATCCTTGATGTCCAAATGTTTTTCCAATACATTGTTGGAGAAGATGGTGATATCCAAAACGCCAATGGGATCTTCATCATATGTCCCCTCAAGTGCTGTCAGATGATACCATGATCCGTTGAGGTACATGCCAAATTCATGCAAGGATGCAGGCTCCACAGGAATATCATAATGAGAGACCACAAAATCATCCTGCAATGCACTCAGAAAATCTTCATCGCTCATTCCGTTCAGGTCTTTCACCACTCTGTTGTAAGGCAAAATTTTTAATTCATTGGCCGGAAACAAGGTGGTAAGAAATTTGTCGGCCTCAGGACCCGCCTGTTTGCCAAGTGACTTGCGCACTTTGGCAGCACTGGCCGCACGGTGATGGCCATCGGCTATGTATGTACAAGGAACATCGTTCTTAAATATATCGGTAATGGATTGGATGGCAGATGCATCTCCTACTATCCAGATGCGGTGCACAATACCATCATCTGCAGTAAAATCATACACTGGTTGGTGATTTTTTTTCCAGTCAGCAATCAATTGATCAAGCACAGCATGATTGCGGTATGCGAGAAAAACATTTCCTGTTTGAGCACCTGTGATGCTGATGTGGTTGATGCGGTCTTTTTCTTTCTCTGGACGGGTAAACTCATGTTTCTTGATGATGTCGTTTTCATAATCGTCGACAGATGAACAACAAACCAATCCGGTTTGACTCCTTCCATGCATCACCAACTCATAAATATAATAGCATTCCTGTTCTTCCATCAACAGCACAGCGTCAGCCAGCATTTGATCAAGGTTCGATTTGGCTTTTTGATAAACACTGTAGTCATAGATACTCAAATCAGCCGGCATGTCGATTTCTGATTTTGTAACATGCAAAAAAGAATGGGGCTGGGAAGCTGCAAGGTTGCGGGCTTCTTCACTCGACAAGACATCGTAAGGAGGCGACGCCAATGCCTTTGCAATGGTTGGCTGAGGTCTTACTGCTTTGAAAGGAAATATGATGGCCATGATAAAATTTCTATACGTGTTCTTTTGCAAATTGATTGATCAGCTCCACCAATGCTTCGATGCTGCTCAGCGGCAGTGCATTGTACATGGATACCCGGAATCCCCCCACACTTCGATGCCCCTTGATGCCCACCATATTTGCTTCTTTGCAACGCTGCAAAAATGCTTGTTCAAGTGCCTCATCCTTCATGGTGAAGACTGCATTCATATGGCTTCTGTCTTCTTTTGCAACGGGCAAATGAAACAAAGGAATGGACTCCAGTGTATTGTAAAGAAGACTGGATTTTTGTTCATTGATTTTCTGAATGGCTGCAACACCGCCTGATTTTTTCAACCAACGGAGCGTCAGCAGACAAACATAAATGGCAAATACAGGTGGCGTATTCAACATCGATCCGTTGGTAACATGTTGTTTGTAATCCATCATGGATGGAATGGCAGATGAGGACTTATCCAAAAACTTTTTATCAATTACAACAAGATTTACTCCCGCAGCTCCAATATTTTTTTGGGCTCCCGCATAAATAAAAGAGAAGCGATTGAAATCCATTTCCCTGCTCAGGATATCACTGCTCATGTCCGCAACCAAGGGCATGGATAGATTGGGAATGGCATGCATTTGCGTTCCCTCGATTGTATTGTTGGTGGTATAATGAAAGTATGCCGCCTCATGGGGAACTGCATAATCCTTGGGGATGTAGGTGTAATTTTTATCCTTTGAACTTGCCACTACATCCACCTGACCAAAACGCTTTGCTTCTTTGATCGCTTTACTTCCCCATACACCTGCGTCAAGATAAGCTGCTTTTTTATCTTTGGAGAGATAGTTCATGGGCAATTGAAAAAATTGCGTCGATGCTCCTCCGTGCAGGAACAATACTTCTTTGTTCTGATCAAGTTTCATCAGTTCTTTTACCAATGAAACTGCTTCCTGCAATACCTCTTCAAACAGCGGAGTGCGGTGTCCTATTTCCAAGATGGAGAGTCCTGTGTTGTTGAAATTCAGGATAGCCTGACTGGCTTCTTCAAAAACTGTATGTGGGAGAATGCTGGGACCAGCATTGAAATTATGTACCATAAAATTGCATGCCGAAGCAACGTTTAAACGTGTCGCGAAGATACTTATTTTGAGTGGGAGATTTCAGAAAGATTGGGCTGACCTGCATCCACCCATGCCGTATACCAAAAACTGGCAATGGCATGTGTGGAGGCTCTTATTCTGCGTTCTACCATTCCGTTCAGCGCCCGGTGGTATTGAGCTGCATAGTCAACTGCATAGATGCGCTCATATTTTCCATTGCGCTTTTCATAGGAGAAAATATGTTGATCATGGTTGGCAGTGGACAGATGTTTTTCGATGCTCAGCACGGTATCTGCTGCAGCTGCACTTTGATCAATCCTTTCCCATATGAATGCAAGTGGATCTCTGATATAAACCGCTCGATCGATCAGCATGTCATATTGTGCAGCAAACAACTCAGGAAGTCGGCTCTCCCAAAATCCGTGGATACCGATCTGATTGGTCATTTGCCCGTTGTGGTTGCTGCTGGCGTGCAGCGGCACATGTGCATCTCCGATATAATGTCCGATGTCTGCCGAATATTTTAGAATAGCCACTCGATCTTTTTCAGCAAATGCCTTGGTGAGATTTGCTTTCACCACTTGAATCCACCAGGGAACAATACCATATGCATGAAGTGTATCTGTTGAATATTGTTCCACTGCCTTCTCCCATTTTCTCGGCAACAACAGGGAGTCATTTCTTTTAAACCGATCCAGATCAATGTAATGCCGAGGTGCTTCATCTGGAAGGATATACCTGCGTTTATCAGGGTCCACCGCATGTTCCGATAGATAATGAACATTGCTTTTATAAAAAGCAATCATTTCCGTAGGCAGTAGAAATACAGCATGAAAATTGATGAAACGGTGCGCAAAAAATCCCCAACTGTAAGTCCCTTTAGGTACTCCAAACAACAACCACAACAATACCCATCCCCTCCACATACAACCAATGATTTTCTTTTGTCAATCCTCTCCCTCTGACCATTCCGTAACACCGCCGGATACGATGAACTTCATGGCGTCTGCAGAACGGACATCATCCAGTACTTTGATTCTGTCCTTTTGCACCATATAGGTGATACCTGAAAAAGCATAAGAGTGCGGTACGTAGACACAGTAATAATCCGTCAATCCAAATTGAGAAAGATCGGTTTGTGTGATGAAACCCATTCTCCAAACATCCTTGTCGTCTACCGCCACCAAAACAGGTTTGTTGAATTTCCTTTTGTTGCCCGCAAATGCTTCGAGAAAATCCTTTACGGTTGTATAAATCAGTTTGATGCCGGGTGTTTTTTCAAGGACTGTGTCAAAGAGGTTGACCAAACGGGAAACAAAAAAGAGTGAGGATAAATAGCCAACAGTAAGCACAATCAAAACAACCGTCAGGAATCCGAGTCCGGGTATCTTAGCCGGATTCCCCTGGGCATCCAGTTTCACCATATCCGGCACCAGCACCCTGAGGACATTGGGCAGTATATCATCGACAAAATTGAAGAGAGAAACAACCGCCCAAGCAGTAATCACGATGGGAGCCAGGATGATCAATCCCTGAAAGAAATAATAGATCAGCTTACCCGGAGTGAAAGATTTCATTGAGCGCGGTTTTATCAAATATACACCTAAAAATGACCAATTTTGGGCGAAAATCACCCTATTTTATGCGAAAATCCCCGGTTTTTGACAAAAATCGATAAAAAAGCAGAAAACAACGTTCAAGATAACTTTAGAAAAGTTTAACATAGAAACCCAATTAACAAATAAAGTTTCCGTAGTTTTGCGCCCTCAAAATCATGGAAACAAAAGAACGAATCATACAGGAAGCCCGGAACCTCTTTTTGCGACTGGGAATCAGGTCGGTTTCCATGGATGATATTGCCACCCAACTGGGAATCTCCAAAAAAACAGTTTACCAGCATTTTCAGGACAAGGATGAGCTGGTTGATCGGGTGCTCCAAATGCAGATCAACAACATGCAGGCGGAAACGACCGAAACTGTACAATCCGCTTCCAATGCCATTGAAGAAATATTCAATACAATGGACATGATGGTGAAGCACTCCAGGAATATGAATCCCATGGTACTCTTCGACCTGCAGAAATACCATCTTTCCTCCTTCCAAAAATTTCATGCCTACAAGAACGATTTTCTGCTGAACATCATCTCCAACAATTTGAAAAAGGGAGTAGAGGAAGGTTTGTACCGAAGCGATATCAAAATTGAGATTCTTTCAAAATTTCGACTGGAAACACTGATGATTGGATTCAACATGGATGCCTTTCCGGCTGACAAATACAACGTGACGGAAGTATCGCTTGTGATCATTGAGAACTTTCTGTACGGATTGGCAACAGAAAAAGGATTCAACATGATTGAATCCTACAAAAACAAAAGAAAAGAACATAACAATATAAATCAATAACAAATGACACGTGTGCGTCTACTATGTGCAGTCATGCTTCTAATGTTTACAGGCTTCCTGCAAGCCCAGCAAACATTCAAACTGTCTGCAGAAGAAGCTACCAGCATGGCATTGAAAAATGCTACTGAGCTCAAAAACCTCCGGTTGGACAAAGAAATCCAAATCGCTAAAAACAAGGAATACATTGCACAGGCCACTCCCCAAGTGAACGGAAGTGTACAAATGCAACACTTTTTCAGCATTCCGGTGACACTGCTGCCGGATTTCATATCGCCTGCAGTATACGGCGTGCTGTCCAAAAACGGTGTAAAAGATGGAAGTGGAAATCCGATTACACAGCCAACCGGACCCGCACAGTTTTTTCCTGCTCAGTTTGGAGTACCCTGGCAATCCAATGCAGGTGTGCAATTCCAGCAACTTTTGTTTCAACCCGATCTTTTTATTGCCATTTCTGCAAGAAAAAAAGCAGTCGACTACACAGATGCCAACATCAGGGTGATGGAAGATTCTGTGAAGAGCAATGTACTCCGTGCTTACTACAGCATCCTGATTGCAGAAAAAAGAAAACACTACCTGGATGAAAGCATCAAAAGGCTTGAAAAATTAAAACAGGACCAAGAAAAACTGTTTAAAAACGGTTTTGCTGAAAGATTGGATATTGATAAAACACAGGTTACCCTGAATAATCTGATCACCACATCCACGCAAATCGAAAGATTGATAGAAATTGGTTATGCCTCCATGAAATTTGTTTTGGCAGTTGATCAAAAAGATACGCTGCAGCTGACAGAAACTTTGACAGCAGATTTGGTAAAAAAGGGATTGCTGGAAATGGGCAATTTCAATTACAACGACAGAAAAGAAATACAACTGCTCAACGTAGTAAGAGATTTGCAGGGATTAGATCTAAAACGCCAAAAACTTTCATTCGTACCTACCCTCGCCAGCTATTGGAGTTACAGCAGAAATGCATTGAGGCAGGAATTCAATTTCTTTGATTTCAACCAGAAATGGTTCAAAGCTTCTGTATTGGGCATCAATCTGAGCGTACCCATTTTCGACGGAGGACAAAAAATACAACGCATCAAACAGGCCAATATGAATGTTGAGAAAATTGACAACACCATACAAAACCTGCAGCGTGCAATTGACCTGCAATTGAAAGCATCCTCTACCCAATTCAAAAATGCACTTTCCTCTCTCGATGTGCAGGAGAGAAATGTGCAACTGGCAGAGAAAGTGTACAATACCACCAAGAAGAAATATGAACAGGGACTGGGATCGAGTTTTGAGCTTCTGCAAACTCAAACTGAACTTGAAAATGCACAGTCCAATTATTTCCAGGCATTGTTTGATGCTGTAAATGCAAAAATATCATTCACCAAGGCACTGGGTAAACTTTAAATTATACAACACATCAATATGAAAAAGCTATTCGTCATTGTCATCATCGCTGCACTGGTATCCTGCGGAAGCAAACAGGAAGGGAATCAGGATCTGGCCGGGAAAAAAGCTGCGCTGGAAACACTCACCAAACAAAGAGATGCATTGAACAATCAGATCAATGCATTGCAGACAGAGATCAATCAACTGTCAGGCGGTGCAGTTGCTGAAAAAATGAAGCTGGTGGAGGCAACTGCACTTGCAACACAGGATTTCAGTCACTACATCGAACTGCAGGGAAAAGTATCTACTGAAAACGTTTCCTATGTTACACCAAGAGGAATGGGTGGACAGGTCAAGCAGATTTATGTCAAGCAGGGCGATGTTGTCAAAAAAGGCCAGTTGCTCATGAAACTGGAAGACGGCATCGTGCAGCAAAACATCAAACAGGTGGAAAGCCAGCTTGCTTTTGCAAAAAATATTTTCAGCAGACAGGAAAATCTTTGGAAAGAAGGCATTGGTACAGAAGTGCAATTTCTTTCAGCCAAGAACAACGTGGAGAGCTTGGAGAAACAACTGGGACTCGTAAAGGAACAACTCAGCACTACACTTGTTACTGCTGAAGTCAGTGGCGTGATTGAAACTGTGGGCATCAAAGTAGGTGAAACATTTGTTGGAAATCCGATGGCTACCATTGTCATTGTAAATCCCGGTAACCTGAAGGCAGTTGTCGATGTTCCTGAAAACTATATCAGCAAAGTAAAAAGGGGCATGCAAGCCATCATTACCATTCCTGATCTCAATGAATCATTCAATTCACAAATCAGTGTTGTTTCTGAAACAATCAATATCACTTCCAGAAGTTTTGTTGCAGAAAGCAAACTGCCCAGCAAATCCAATATCAAACCCAACCAAGTGGCACTGATTAAATTATTGGATCACCAAGCGAAAGATGCCATTGTTGTTCCTGTTGAAACTGTGCAGACAGATGAAAAAGGAAAATATGTATACGTAATGGTGGAAGAGAAAGGGAAGAAAATTGCCCGCAAGCGCAGCATCAACATCGGTGAATTCTATGATGAATTGATTGAGGTGAAATCCGGACTGGCAGTGAACGATCAATTGATCACCAAAGGATTCCAGGGATTGTATGAAGGCCAGCTGTTGACCACTGCAGGAAAATAAAAAATCAAAAGAAATTATTAAACATACCAACATGGACAACCTGTCAAACAATAATCCCATTTTCAAATTGTTGCAGAATCCAAAAACATTTGGACCAACCAACTGGGCGATCAAAAACAAGACAGCTGTTTACCTGCTCACACTTATTATATCAGTTTGGGGAATCGGACTTTTTCTTTCTTACCCCAAAGAGCAGTATCCGGATGTAGTCATCCCTAATATATTTGTTCAAACCGTATACGTAGGAAACTCTCCGAAGGAAATCGAGAGCCTCGTAACACGTCCCATTGAGAAACAATTGAAAGGCATCACGGGTGTCAAAATCAATAGCATCAAATCAACTTCCCTGCAGGATTTTTCCGCCATCATTGTGGAGTTCAGCACATCTGTAAAAACAGATGTGGCCTTGCAAAAAATGCGCGATGCGGTTGACAAGGCAAAAAAAGATCTTCCCACTGATCTCACACAGGAACCTGTTGTACAGGAATTGTCATTGTCTGAGCTGCCTATCATGTCAGTGAACGTGAGCGGCGATTATGATGCTGTCAAATTGGGTGACTTTGCAGACCAACTCAAAGATAAAATCGAAGAGCTCAGCGAAATCAGTCGCGTTGATCTCATCGGTGCACCTGAAAGAGAAATTCAAATCAATGTAGACCGCTTCAAAATGGAAGCAGCCAAGATTGGCTTCAATGATGTTGAACAAGCCATACAACGTGAAAACCTTGATATATCTGGTGGATTGCTGGAAGTGGGTGAACAAAAAAGAGCATTGAGACTGAGCGGACAATTCAACTCCGCACTGGATCTGAACAACATGGTTGTAAAAAATATTTACGGTGCTCCCTTTTATCTGAAAGATTTCGCAAACATCGTTGATACCGTAAAAGAGAAAGAAAGCTATGCACGTTTGAATGGAAAGAATGTCGTTACACTCAGCATCATCAAACGTTCTGGAGAAAACCTCATCAATGCCTCCGAGAAGATCAATGCCATTGTCAAGGAGATGCAGCAGGATGTTTTTCCAAAAGACCTCAATGTCAATATCACAGGTGACCTCAGTATAAAAGCAGCTGCTGCATTCGATGAACTCGTGAACTCCATCATCATTGGATTCATTCTTGTATTGATCATCTTGATGTTCTTCATGGGTGTCACAAATTCATTCTTTGTGGCATTGTCTGTTCCCCTGAGCATGTTCCTCGCATTCATATTCCTGCCTACGGCTGATTTCATTGTAGGATCCAATGTGACGCTGAATTTTATTGTATTGTTCGCACTCCTGTTTGGATTGGGAATTGTGGTAGACGATGCCATTGTTGTGATTGAAAATACCCACCGAATATTTTCCCAGGGCAAAGGAAAAATCTCTGCTGTGGATGCTGCCAAATATGCTGCAGGAGAGGTATTTGTTCCAGTATTGGCAGGTACACTTACCACACTGGCACCGTTTGTGCCTCTTCTGTTCTGGCCTGGCATCATCGGAAAATTCATGATCTACCTGCCAACCATGCTGATCTTTACGTTGACAGCATCCTTGATTGTGGCATACATCATGAACCCGGTATTTGCGGTGGATTTCATGGAACACGAAGCACATGAGAAACAACCAAAATCATCTGTGTTCAAAAAGCCACTTTTCCTTTTGTTCCTGATCATGGGTCTGCTTTTTGATCTGGCTGGTTACGGCGGAGATCAGTCATCTTTCAGATTCATAGGAAACATGCTGTTGTTCTTTGCAATACTGATGGTGTTGAATGCATATGTATTGACAGACGCCATCAACTTCTTCCAAAATAGATTGCTCCCCGGATTGATGAACAGGTATGAAGTATTGTTGCGATGGACAACCCAGGGATGGAGACCGGTAAAAATGCTGTTGGCAACTTTTGCCTTGCTTATTTTCTCCTTCTTCTTCTTTGGCATGAGAAATGTACCCATTGTACTGTTTCCACAGGGAGATCCGAACACGATATACGTTTACATGAAGCTCCCGGCGGGAACGGATGTGAAATACACTGATTCAATTACCCAATCACTCGAAAAGAAAATCAACCGGGTATTGGAAATGGACAACGGCAAGAAAAACCCGTTGGTTGAGAGTGTAATTGCCAATGTTGCTGTTGGAGCCAGTGATCCCAACAGTGGCGACAGAAGCACGCGTCCGGAACTGGGCAGAATTCAGATCAGTTTCGTTCCATTTGAAAAAAGAGAAGGTAAATCAACCACTCCCTATTTGAATGCAGTCAGAGAAACCATCAAAGGAATTCCTTCGGCTGAGATCAGTGTTGCGCAAGAAAGCAATGGTCCACCCACCAAGAGTCCGGTTAACATTGAAGTTTCAGGCGAAAACTTTGAAGACCTCACCAGTACAGCCATCAAACTCAGGAATTATTTGAGTGATAAAAATATTCCCGGGGTGGAAGAATTGAAAATTGACGTGGACTTCAACAATCCGGAAATTGGATTGACGATTGACAGAGAGAGGGCCTTGATGCAAGGTATTTCTACAGCACAGGTGGGCGTGGAAATCAGAACAGCCTTGTTTGGAAAAGAAATATCCAAGTTGAAAATCGGAGAGGAAGAATACAAGATCACTGTACGCAACGAAGCAACCCAGCGAAAAACATTGTCTGAGTTGCTGAACATGCGCATCACGTATAGAGATTTTACAACCGGCATGATCAAACAAGTACCGATCAGCTCAGTTGTGAAATCAGATATCAGCAACACCTACGGCAGCATCAAAAGAAGCAACCAAAAAAGGGTCATCACCATTTATTCAAATGTATTGACATCAAAAGGATATACTCCACAAAGCGTGAATGCAGATATCAAAAAATACATAGACGCTTTCAATGAGAAAGCGGAAGGTGTAGTTGTTGCACAAACAGGAGAAGAGGAACAATTGAGAGAGACAGCAGGCTTCCTCAGCAATGCACTTTTCATTGCAGTTGGATTTATTTTGCTGATCCTCATTTTACAATTTGGATCTTACAGCAGAACCATGATTGTATTGTCTGAAATCATGTTCAGCTTGATCGGTGTATTATTAGGGTATGCAATTTTCCGTTCAACCTTTGCAGCTGTAACCAGCGGCATTGGAATTGTCGGCTTGTCGGGCATCGTTGTGAAAAACGGAATCCTCGTCATTGAATTTGCAGACGAACTCAGGTCCAGAGGAATGAAAACCAGAGAAGCAGTGATCGAAGCAGGTAAAACAAGGATTGTTCCGGTTTTGCTTACCGCCCTTGCTGCCATCCTTGCTTTGATTCCGTTGGCGGTTGGTTTCAATATCAACTTCGTCACATTGTTCACCGATCTCAATCCGCATATCTTCTTCGGAGGTGACAACGTTGCGTTCTGGAAGCCGCTTTCGCTGACGATTATCTGGGGACTCATGTTCGCATTTTTCATGACCCTGTTGATTGTTCCTGCGATGTACCTCATTGCAGAAAGATTGAAACGTCCCATGCAACAGTTCTACAAAGGAAAATGGATATCAATCCTCGGATTGCTCGGGCCATTGTTCTTTATCTTTACGGCCCTGATGTACCTGGTGAGAAAAATACAAGGGAAGAAAGTGTGGAATGGGAAAACAGTTAACGGATAACTGTCAACTTTTTTTAAATAAAAAACATCATATGACAAACTTTTCAAGCCGCTCCAACCACGAAATCGATTACAAGATCGTTGGAGAAGAAATGCAATATGTTGAAATAGAATTGGACCCACAGGAAACAGCCATTGCAGAAGCAGGCAGTTTCATGATGATGGATGAGGGCATCCAAATGCAAACCATTTTCGGTGACGGATCCAATCAAAATCAGGGTGTACTCGGAAAATTGTTCTCAGCCGGAAAGCGACTGCTGACGGGAGAAAGTCTGTTTATGACTGCCTTTACCAACATGGTCAACGGTAAAAAGAAAGTATCATTTGCATCACCCTATCCCGGAAAAATCATTCCATTGGATTTGCAACAACTCGATGGAAGAATCATTTGTCAGAAAGACTCTTTTCTTTGCGCAGCCAAGGGAGTTTCTGTTGGCATTGCATTCCAGAGAAAACTGGGAACCGGATTGTTCGGCGGTGAGGGATTCATCATGCAAAAACTGGAAGGTGATGGATTGGCTTTTGTGCATGCAGGGGGACACGTTTTCGAACGCTATCTCACCCCGGGTGAGGTATTGAAAATTGATACAGGATGTCTGGTTGCTTTTACTCAAACAGTTGACTACGACATTGAATTTGTAGGAGGAATCAAGAATACAATTTTTGGTGGAGAGGGACTCTTCTTTGCAACATTGAGAGGTCCTGGTAAAATATGGATTCAAACATTGCCCATCAGCAGGTTGGCCAGCAGGATCATGTCGTATGGAACATTCAACAGAAAAGAAGAAGGGAGCATCTTGGGAGGCTTTGGTAATATGTTGGATGGTGATGGATATTGATGACAACGCAATTGGTTAAAATAAAAAATCCCACTCATCTAGTGGGATTTTTTATTGATATGTTTCAATCGACTACTCTTTCCTTCCATAGAGATTGCCGAGCAGACGAAGGATTTCTACATACAACCAAACCATGGTTACCAGCAATCCAAATGCGCAATACCATTCCATGTATTTGGGTGCACCCATAGAAGCGCCCTGTTCGATGCGATCGAAGTCAAGCAACAAACTCAATGCTGCAATGGCTGTGATGGCAATGGATATACCAATGCTCAACATACTGCCGCCTTGGAGTCCCTGTACCTGTACACCAAAAAGAGAGAGCACAAAAGTGATCAGATAAAACAATGCAATGCCGCCAATGGCTGCAAACATGATTGATTTGAAACGCTCTGTTACTCGAATGATTCTAAATGTATAAAGAACATACATGGCAATGGCAGTTCCAAATGTTAGGATAACCGCCTGCATTACGATGCCTGGAGCTACTTTGGCAAATGCATTGTTATACATAGCTGAGATGGATCCAATAACCAGTCCCTCCAACAGTGCATAGGCAGGAGCAAGATATTGTGCCCATACCGGTTTGAACATAAGGATCAATGCAACGACCAATCCACCAATGGCACCACCCATGACATAGCCTTGAATACTGTTTCCTACAGCTGCCTCGTTCCATACGTAGAATGCAGTTGCCATGACCATGAGAAAAAGAAATCCAAACTTATTGAGTGTACCTCGGAAGGTCATGCTCCCTGATCCTGGGATGTTGATGACACGTCCGAATGATTTTTCCGAAAGAGTGGGATTACTTGAATTGAATAGAGCCATATTGGGTAATTTTGTAGTCTAAATTAATTAATTTCATCATAGTACATGAAACCCTTTCGTGTACTATGATGTTAAAGTTCAAACAAAAACCATGCCACAAAGGAAAGAAGAGCTCCTCAGTGATATCGTCATCAAGTTTGCAGGTGACAGCGGAGACGGTATGCAGCTGACGGGAAGTCAGTTTACCAACAATACCGCCCTGTTGGGTATAGATCTTGCCACCTTCCCCGATTTTCCCGCAGAAATCAGGGCACCCCAAGGCACACTGCCAGGAGTGAGTGGTTATCAATTGAGGTTTTCAAGTGATGCCATTTATACACCAGGCGATCTCTGCGATATATTGGTTGCCATGAATGCTGCTGCGTTGAAAACCAATTTAAAATCCATCAAAAAAGGCGGAAAAATCATTGCAAATGTAGATGGATTTGATGCCAAAAATCTTCGACTGGCCAACTATCCGGATGGTATCAATCCTCTGGAAGATGATTCACTTGGTGGATTCGAAGTCATCAAAATGGATGTTACAAAAATGACCCGTGAGGCACTGAAAGACATCCAGATGGGAACCAAAGAAAAAGACCGTGCAAAAAACATGTTCGTATTGGGATTCCTTTACTGGATGTACAGCCGTGACATGGAAAGCACCCTCAATTTCCTGAAAGAAAAATTCGGAAAGAAAGATGAAATCCTGAATGCAAACCTGAAAGCTTTGCAAGCGGGATATAATTATGGTGATACGACCGAGACTTTCACAACCAGATACAAAGTTGAGAAAGCAAAAATGCAACCCGGAACCTATCGTTCCATCATGGGAAACCAGGCATTGGCAATGGGCTTGATCGCAGCATCTGAGAAAAGTGGATTGCCCATTTTTCTGGGTTCCTATCCCATTACTCCAGCTTCGGATATTTTACACGATCTGAGCAAGATGAAAAATTTTGGAGTGAAAACTTTTCAGGCCGAAGATGAAATTGCAGGCATCACCTCTGCCATCGGCGCCAGCTATGGAGGTGCGTTGGGTGTAACAACCACATCCGGACCGGGAATTGCGCTGAAAGGAGAAGCCATGGGATTGGCAGTGATGCTGGAAATTCCTTTGGTGATCATTGATGTGCAGAGAGGCGGACCATCAACGGGACTCCCAACAAAAACAGAACAAAGTGATTTGATGCAGGCGTATTATGGAAGAAACGGTGAATGTCCCATGCCGGTCATTGCAGCTTCTACACCTAGCGATTGTTTCGATTCTATTTTTGAAGCAACCCGCATCGCATTGCAACACATGACTCCAGTGATGTATTTGAGTGATGGTTATATTGCAAATGGTGCCGAGCCTTGGAAATTTCCAAAGGCTGAAGATCTTCCAGCAATCAACGTGCATTTCAAAAAGGAGTTGGAAGAAGGTGAAGAAAAATTCTTGCCGTATAAGAGAGACGAAAAACTTGTTCGTCCATGGGCTGTTCCAGGTACCAAAGGATTGGAACACAGGATTGGAGGCATTGAGAAACAGGACATCACAGGAAATGTGAGCTATGACCCGGAGAACCATCAGCACATGGTAAAAACAAGACAGGCCAAGGTTGATACCATTGCAAATTATATCCCAGAACAAAAAATTGACAGCGGAGCCGATAAGGGCAAAGTACTGGTATTGGGATGGGGAAGCACTTTCGGTGCCATCAAAACTGCAGTGCAGGAATTGATCCATGAGGGACATGCAGTTTCACATGCCCATGTCAGATACCTCCGACCTTTCCCAAAGAACCTTGGTAACATCCTTTCAAATTTTGATACCGTATTGATACCTGAGATCAACAACGGCCAACTGATTAAAATCATCAGAGATGTTTATTTCGTTGATGCCAAAGGATACAATAAAATAAAAGGCACACCGATCACCAAGACAGAGTTGATAGAAGAAATCAGAAAGTACTTATAATAAAAAACCGTTAACAGTTAACTGTTAACGGTTAACAGATGATGATTCATCATCAAATGATTCTCTCTACAATCTTACCAGTCGACTTCTCTTTCAAGATCAGCTTCTTGGTTCCAAAGTGAGTCATTTCTTCTTTGACCAGATAATGATCCTTGTCAAATTCTATCAAATGGCTGTCTTTGGTTACGCCCACCTTCCCTCTCCATTCATCCAACTTCACAGGTTCCCAAAGTTTTGATTTGGCACTTCTGTATGCAGCGTCCAGCACAGCATTCACCACATATCCATCATAAAACGTTTCTCTGGGCTGTGTTCCTTTTTCAAAGCAGGTAAACATTTCCGCAAACATGTGATTGTACCCGAGTTCGTTCAACTCATCTCCTACAGGGAACAACCAGCCGGAATTTGATTCTGCTTTTTCTGCAACATAATCAGCTCCCTTGCCTGTGGTGAACATATCGAAACCGGTTCTCAAGAATCCGTTGATCCAAATGGTACCCTCGGTCCCCATCACTTCATCTCTCAAATCCAATCCACCTCTGAATGTCCAGCTAACTTCAAACTGAGCGATGGCTCCGTTTTCATATTTCACCAAGCCAATGGCATGATCTTCTGCATCGATGGGCTTCACTTGTGTATCTGCCCAGCACATCACCTCGACAGGTTTGATGTCCTTACCAATATAACTTCTGGTAATTTCCACGCAATGACAACCCAAATCCAAAATACATCCACCACCTGCTTGCTCAATATCCCAGAACCAATCGCTGTGGGGACCAGGATGGGTTTCGCGTGACTTGGCCCAAAGGATTCTTCCCAATGCACCATTTTTCACGCTGTCGTATGCCTTCAAAAATTTTGGAGTGTATACAAGATCCTCCAAATAACCATTGAAAATACCAGCCTTCTCAACAGCATCCATCATGCGCTTTGCCTCTACAGCATTTCTGCCAAGTGGCTTTGTTGTGATGACAGCTTTTTTATGTTTGATACAGAGATTGACTGCTTCCTCATGAAGATTGTTGGGCAATGAGATACAAACCATGTTTACATCAGGATGAGCAATAGACTCCTCCATTACGGTAGTATAATGATCACAACCATAATCAACCGCGAACTTTTTAGCCTGCTCTTCTCTTCTTGAATAAATGGAAACAATTCTGTCCTTGCTTCTGAGTCCCTGAATGGAATCAGCATAAAATCTTCCGATGAATCCGGAACCTAGCATTGCAATTTTCACCATATGTCGAGATTTAGTTTTTAGGGTTTAAGATGATTTTGCTGTTCTCGTATTGTCTTTGAAAAACAGGAGGAACAAAACTAATATAACTGCGGCAATACCTGCAGGTACCAGCCAAACATTTAGCCAGTTGGTAACTTCGTTCACCGTGTATTGATCTTTGACTTTTCCTGCAACAATCGATCCGATCAACATTCCGAGTCCATAGGTTGCAAGCGAAATCAGTCCCTGTGCCTGTGATTTGATCTTCTCCCCGGCTTTTGCATCGGTATAAATCATTCCGCTCACAAAAAAGAAATCATAACAAACACCGTGCAGCAATATAGCTACATACAGCATCCATTCGCTGTTGCCCGGATTGCCATATCCGAAAAATGCAAAGCGGATGATCCAGGCAAGCAATCCCACAATCAGGATTTTCTTCACGCCCAATCTTGCATATGCCAATGGCAGAAGGAGCATGAACAACACCTCTGAAACCTGTCCGAGTGACATCTTATTTTCAATCTTGAAAGTAGAGGGATCAAGATCGGGAAAGGCCAACTTGTATCCGTCTGTCAAAGATGGATTGGCCCAGGTATAGTAAAATGACAATGGAATACAAATCAGTACAGAAGAGAAAAAGAAAATCAGAAATGATTTGTCTTTGAAAAGCACAAATGCATCTTTTCCGATGATCTGTGAGAAGGTAGACGGTCCCGTTGCAGTGGGCGGCGTCTTGGGCAGGAAGAATGACAGTACACCCAAGATCACTGCAGATACCATGGAAATTTGAAATATTATTACCTTATCACCAACGCCCATGAAGCCAACCAGATTCACAACCGCAATCCAGGCAATGGTTCCAAACACACGAATGGCAGGGAATTCTTTTTCCGGGTTGCTCATATTGCGCATCGATATGGAACTTGTCAAAGAAATGGTAGGTGCAAACGTCAGGCAATACAGCAACATCACCCAGTAAAATGTATCAGGATCTTTGATATTGATTAGTACAAAAAGAATTGCAGCACCGGCAAGGTTGAGCACTCCCAATACTTTCTGTGCCTGAAAAAATCGGTCAGCCAACATACCCACAAAGAAGGGGGCTACGATCATGGCGATGGAAAATGCAGCATATGCATTTCCGACCTGATCACCCGTAGCATGCAACTGATCGGTCATGTATTTACTCATTTGTCCATACCATGCTCCCCATACAAAGAACTGCATGAACATCATCAAAGAAAGCTGAATGTTGATTTTAGATTTCATATGCAAGTTTGTGCTTCAAGATACTGAAAAAACTATTTTTTATCTCCTTTGTAGAGACATAGTTCCTGCAATCCGCATTGGCTGCACTTGGGACTTCTCGCGAGGCAGGTATATCTTCCATGCAGGATCAACCAATGATGTGCTTTGTGGATCAGCTCGTCCGGAATATTTTTGGTCAGTTGCTTCTCAGCAGCAAGCGGTGTTTTGGCGTTTTTGGTAAGTCCCAATCGTGCTGAAACCCTGAAAACATGCGTATCCACTGCCATGTTGGGCTGCTTGTCAATCACAGAGGTGATGACATTCGCTGTTTTTCTGCCTACACCCGGTAACATTACCAGTTCCTCCACTGTCATCGGAACCTCTCCATTGAATTTTTCCAACAGCATCTTGGCCATGCCTATCAGGTGCTTCGTTTTGTTATTGGGATATGAAATACTCCTGATCAAAGGAAACAATGTATCAAAATCAGTTGCAGCCAATGCAGCGGGATCAGGAAACTGCTGGAACAATTTAGGCGTGGTCAAGTTCACCCGCTTATCGGTGCACTGTGCAGACAAGATCACAGCAACCAATAACTGAAATGGGTTGTCGTACATCAACTCTGTTTCAGCCTCGGGAATCTGCTTGCTGAAGTAATCAATGATCAATTGGTAACGCTCCTTTAGCCTCATATAAATCGGCTTGGAAGTTACAACGAAAATGCTTTAGCTGGCTGGAAGATGGCCCTCCTGGGCGTAAAACATGATCTTGTCTAAAGTAGACTGGGAAGGCGAAAAATGTCCGGTCGATAAATTGTGCAATGTATATGTGTAGCTCTGATAAATCTCCATCAAATAAGGATTGTCTTTCAAAAAATGTTCATAGTTGCCTGATTCCTCCTCGGAGAGTTCATGATAGAAATACCGCAGCATTTCTTGAATCATTACCTCGTTCATAATCAATCTTTTAGAAATTCGTTTTCAAAGGTATTCCTTACTATAACGGAGAAGCCATCCAATATATTGTGTGAATGTTTTGATCATTGCTCTTTGATCAAATAGAGATCTTCATTGTCCTTTTTCATCAAATATTGCTCTCGTGCAACTTTTTCTTTCCAGGAGGGATTGGTCTTCATCATTTCAACGTCTCTGCGCGTTTTTCCAATTTCCTCCAGATAATACTTTTTCTTTTGTTTCAATTCATTCAACTCTGATCGGTACTGCATATGAAGAAAAAGATTGTTGTGGTCGAAAAACAGCATCCAAACCATGAAAAACACAGCAACAACAATGTATTTATTCTTGAAAAATCGAACGAGTTTCATACCGGTAAAACAAAATTAGGAAAATTACCGCTGGCTAGGTGGGATGAGGTTAACTTTGTGCACGCACCAGATGGTGCCATCAAAATGGAAAAATCAAATTTTGTAGATCAGATCAGGGTGTTTTGCAAAAGCGGACACGGCGGAGCGGGAAGCAAGCACTTTATGCGCACCAAATTCAATCCACAGGCTGGTCCGGATGGTGGTGATGGCGGCAGAGGCGGACATATCATTCTGAGAGGAAATAAAAACCTGTGGACACTCCTCCATCTGCGCTACTACAAAAATGTAGTTGCAGAAAACGGACAAGGGGGTAATAAAAACAACATGACGGGCAGGGACGGAAAAGATATTTTTATCGAAGTACCGCTCGGGACCGTTGCAGTAGATGAAGAGTCGGGGCAAAAAGAAATAGAAATACTGGAAGACGGACAAGAATTTGTCTGGATCAAGGGTGGAAGAGGTGGACTCGGAAATAAAAACTTTGCCACCGCAACGCGACAAGCACCTGAATATGCACAACCAGGTGAACCAGGTGTGGAAGGTTGGAAAATTTTAGAACTTAAAGTACTGGCAGATGTTGGATTGGTTGGCTTTCCCAATGCCGGAAAATCAACATTGCTGTCAAGCATGACTGCTGCAAAACCAAAAATCGCAGATTATGCATTTACTACACTCACCCCACAACTGGGCATGGTGGAATACCGAGACGGCAGATCATTCTGTATAGCTGACCTCCCGGGTATTATTGAAGGCGCTGCAGAGGGCAAGGGTCTCGGTCACAGGTTTCTGCGACACATCGAAAGAAATCCTGTTCTGCTCTTCCTGATACCCGCCGACAGCAAAGACCACAAGGAAGAATGGAACATCCTGCTCAATGAACTTGAACAATACAATCCTGAGCTGCTCGATAAAAAATTCATCATCGCCATCAGCAAGAGCGATATGCTGGATGATGAACTGAAACAAGCCATCAACAAAGAACTTCCATCCAATATCCCGCATGTATTTATTTCTTCGGTTTCCAATACTGGTTTACAGGAATTGAAAGACCTGTTATGGAAAACCCTGAATCAGCAAGAGGGAACATGATCAAAAAACAGCTGCAGCAACTGGCCATCGTGATACAATTGGGCAGAGCCTTCTTTCCGGGCATTTTGCTGATTGCGCTTGTGTATACTTTTTTCACGGACTTCTTGCAGGGGAAAGACATCATTGTCACTGGACTCCAATCGCGTCAAACAGGATTTTTCTTTCTGGTATCATTGCTTTTCTGGGTATTGATCACATGGTATACATCAAGATTGATTGCGTACAACCATGACAGACTCTTTCGCATTGCCAAAAAAGGGCTCCTCCATGCCCCCAGACTGTTGGGTTATACATGTTTCACGGTTGTTTTTATGTCACTGATTTCATTGAACAGTGCATATGACACATTTCTTGCTCATTCGCTGATCTTCCTCTTGAATATTGCACTCTACCTGCTGCTTCATGCAAGCATTCAACGACTCAACAACAGTGTTGTTCCTGCGTTGTTGATGAGGATCAGAATAGGCATATGGATCATTTTTCTATGCAGCATTGCCTGGATGGTCTACGTCAATTCTCTTTCTACCTACCTGGTATTATTGCCTGTCATGCAAGTGGGATACCTCTATCTGGTCATTACCAGAAGAAAAATCAGTACTGCCCACAAAAGAAAAAAATCAATACCCTCGAATCAAGCTATAGGAAAAATAAAGAAGCATTATGAAAGTCTGATCATTTGGATCTTCACAGATCCAACCAAACAAAAAGAATCACTGAACAAAGAGTTGACCTTACAAACAGAAAAAAATATTTTTCTGATCTTTCTCTCTTTTTCAATATTCACCCTGCTGATATATTTCAATTTCATTTTCAATATTTCATTTGCCAGGTTTATCAGTCCCCTGCCCATCATACTGATCTCCTTTGCTGTACTGTTGGGCGCAGGCAACATGCTGTCACTTTTCTCCATCAAACTGCAGATCAATTTCCACTTTCTGTTCTTGCTCTCTTTGGTCATCATTGGATATTTTGTAGAGACACACCAAGTGTCATTGCAAACAGACAACAGCAATGCCATCCATCATGCAAGGCCAACACTGAGAAATAAATTCAATGCATGGTTTGATAAAATTTACCAGTCATCCGAGAAAAACCATGCAAAAGAAATACCGGTATATTTTGTAATTGCAGATGGAGGAGCATCGAGGTCAGCCTATTGGACAGCATCAGTGCTGTCTGAGCTTGATGCAAGATCAAATGGCAAGTTCACAAAGTACCTGTTCTGTCTCTCTGGAGCTTCAGGTGGAAGTTTTGGCAACATGGTTTTCTATGGAAGCATGCGCCAAAAGGATGCAAACAAACTTGCACCCATTCAAGCTTACTTGTCAACTGATTTTTTGAGTTTTCCACTGGCAAGGTTATTGGGACCCGATTTGGTGATTCCTTTTTTACCCGGACTCAAATCGGCTGATCGTGCAAATGCTTTAGAAAAATCGATGGAAACAACCTCAGCCAATGATTCAATCAGTGCTTTCATGCGAAAAGACCTTTCGGCAATCATGCCGTCAAATGATGCGACATTCAATCCCGTCATCGCCATCAATACAACCAGCATGCAGGATGGAGCACCAGGTTATATCAGCAACATACAATTGAAGAATGAGTTGTCAGGAAAGAGAATCGATGTCATCGACCAACTTGGCAAAAATGAAACCATGAAACTTTCTACAGCAGTTGTGTTGGGAGCAAGATTTCCTTATTTCAGTCCCGCAGGCCGCATCAACAACCAATACTTTGTAGATGGAGGATATTTTGACAATTCAGGAGGAGGCATTGTACATGAGATGATTTTGGATCTCCATGCGATGATAGAAGACACCCTCCGCTCAAATCCTGATCATCCATTCAAAAATATCAGGTTTCATGTCATACACATCAGCAACCAAGCTGAAGGGAAAAATCGAATCAAAAAAATACATCCCCTTGTCAACGATCTGGCCGCACCGATCAAAACCATCATGGGATCCTATGAACGCCAAACTGATTTTAACAACATCAGACTCAGCAAATACCTATCAGAATTGTATAAAGATGAAACAACCTTTCACTCGATAAACCTATATAAGAAAGGAGAATCAGACATTTTTCCAATGAATTGGTCGATCTCGGCACAATCACTCGAAAAAATAAATCAACGTCTTCATCAACATGAAAATCTTGATAGCCTGACAAAAATGATGATGATGTACTAAAGCAACTCCCAGCTCATGCCTCCATCTTTCTCATCTTTCAACTGAATACCTGCGGCCAACAATTGATTTCTGATTTTATCGGAGGTTGCAAAATCTTTTCTGGAACGCGCATCTTTTCTGATATCACCTATCAGATGGAGAACGGCAGCCAACTTGTCGTCATCTCTCTTTGACTCATCAGTGAGTCCGAATATATCGATCAAATACACATTGAACTGCTCTTGCATCAGCTTCAATGCATTGGAAGAAAGCGATGCTAGCTGTATTTTACCATCTTTGATCGAGTTGATCATTGGAACCAATTCAAACAACCCTGCCATCACCTTGGCTGTATTCAAATCATCGTTCATGTCTTGTTGGAGTCCACCGAGAATTTCCAACACCTTTGCATCCAAATTCTTGTCAGCCGCATCATGATTCAACTGCGAAAAATCCATCTTGCGCAAATAGGAAAAAGCTTCCCACATTCTTTTCAACCCTTTTTCAGCTGCCTGCAGGGCCTCATTGCTGAAATCGAGTGTACTCCTGTAATGGGTTTGCAAAATGAAGAAGCGGACTGTCATGGGAGAATAACCCTGGGCGAGGATTTCATGACTGCCCGAGAAGAGTTCACTCAACTTGATCACATTGTTGTAACTCTTTCCCATCTTTTTTCCGTTGATGGTAATCATGTTGTTGTGCAACCAGAACCTTGCAGGAATTTTGTGATTGCAAACTGCACTCTGTGCAATTTCACATTCATGGTGTGGAAATTGGAGATCCATTCCTCCCCCATGAATATCAAATTCCTCACCCAGGTACTTGGTACTCATGGCAGAACATTCAATATGCCAGCCGGGAAATCCGATACCCCATGGGCTTTGCCAGCGCATGATGTGTTCAGGTGCTGCATTTTTCCAAAGTGCGAAATCAATTTTATTTCTCTTCTCATCCTGGGATTCTAATGCACGGGTTGTTTCCAATTGCTCATCCAATACCCTCCCGCTCAAAATGCCATACTGCATTCCTTTCGCGCCAAAATCTTGGTGGTATTTCTCAACATCAAAATAAACCGATCCGTTGACGACATATGCATATCCATCCTGGATGATTTTTTCAATCATCACAATTTGCTCAACTATATGGCCTGTTGCAGTTGGCTCAATGCTTGGTTCCAAATTATTGAATGCACGCATGGCCCAATGAAAGAGATTGGTATACTTCTGCACCAACTCCATTGGTTCGAGTTTTTCCAATACGGCTTTTTTGGAAATTTTGTCCTCGCTTTCTCTGCCCTCTTCTTCAAAGTGACCTGCATCTGTGATGTTTCTGACATACCGTACATGATATCCCAAATATTTCAAATAGCGATATACGATGTCAAATGTGATAAATGGCCTTGCGTGTCCTAAGTGACTCTCCCCGCTTACAGTAGGTCCGCATACGTACATGCCCACTTTACCAGGTATAATGGATGCAAACGGTTCTTTTTGACGGGTGAGGGAATTGTAAAATTGCAATGTCGACATAGGAATCAATATGGATGCAAAGATATATATTGATTGTCAGAAGCCTTCATTGTTGGGGAATTGGATATCAGCCAATAGAAAAAAGTGGTCTGAAATCCCCGCTCCTCCCCGTTTGAATTGAACGGTACTGAATGTTGCCGGATGAAAAATATAATCGATGCGCAGGGTGGGAATGGTCTTCAAGAGGAAAGAAAAAGAACTTGTAAATGTAGAGCCCAAAAAAAATCCTTTTTCAAGAAAAGCATCTTTGCGTTGTGCTCTAACGGATTTGTATGCATATGATCCTGGAACATCATTCAGATCTCCAGCAACAATCGTGGGATGTGGAGATTCTTCCAAGATCTGGGATAAAAAATCAGCCTGTGCTCCGTGGGTTTCAAAAGTTTTTTTCATTTTTTTGATGAGATACTTCGACTCCCTTACATCCTCTCTGTCATTTTTTACAGTGCCCAATATCTTGTACTCTCTGTTGCCAAAACCAAATGATTGCAGATGAATGGAATATACCCTGACAGTATCTTTCCCTTTGACAATGTCAGCATAAACCGTTGCCTCTGTATTGTCAGCATCCCGATGCGGGAAAGGAACTGTTCCGCCACGGATGATTGGATATTTGGAGAATATGGCTGTGCCGCTGTATTGATTGGATTGAAAAATATCTGAACCATCAAACTGATGAAAGGCATATTGAAACTTTTTTTTCATTGCCTGAAACGGATTTTTTTCTTTTTGATCAGGAAGTGAAATGAATTCCTGGAAGCAGATTACATCAGGTTCATAGGAAGAAATGGCTTCAAACACTTTTGCGATTTGATCATGGTTAACAGGCTTGAAACTGCTTTCGTTATAAGGAATGAAATGCCTGATGTTCCAACTCATCAAACGCAGGACCTCAGGCGACTTTTCTTTTTTGAACACCTCAGGTTGGTGCAACGCAAAATTGAATTGAAAGCTGTATAAACAAAGAGCAAGTGAAAGCAAAGGATAAATGAAAAAGATTGAGCGTTTAAAAACCCAATACAGCAAGAGCAAAAAAACGATGACAAAGGTGTAAGGGAACAAGAGACTGAGAAATCCCATGAACCAGAACTGTTTGGGATGAACAAAAGGCGCAGAAGCACAGAGCAGCATACATACCATGAGCACCCAGCTGAGGAATTTCATGAAAATGGCAGTGCGACCGGAACTTTTGGATTTCATGGAGCGTCAAAGATCTTTTTTACTGGCCTGTTGCAAAAAAGCTTTCTCTTCATCCGTCAGCTGATCATACCCAAATTGATTGATTTTGTCCAGCAACTCATCCACTCTTTTTTGGGTAAGATTGGGTTTTTTGACAAATGGCTTTCGGCCGGATGAATCATAAAAGGAATGTTGCCTTGATGTTTTTTGTTTCTTTTTCCCGGGAGAAAAGAAATGAATGACTTGATTGTAAAAGGAAATCATCCACGAGCCTGGGTCCATTCCTTGTTGAAGCATTCTTACGTAGGCAAATCCAACGATCAATCCGGTTACCTGAGGAATGATGGCCAAGTACCCCTGTGCAGTACTGATGTTCAACAGAACATATACCAGGGAAATGATCCACAATGGAATGCCTCCGCCTACCATTGGAAATATTCGATACTTTGGTGACAGCGTTGTTGCGGCGCTTGCCAGTCCGAGGATGCCGGGAATCACCCCCGAAAAAAAAGAGTAGGCTGCTGCTTCTCGTTGAAATATCTGTACAGACAAAATGAATGCGCATCCTGCAATGAAACTGCTGTATATATATGTCGGGAATATTTTATCACCTCCCACCAAATCCTGAATCAGATAGCCAAACATCCAAGTCCAAATCAAATTGCCAATCACTACAATCAGCTTTACCTCGGAGAATTGCATGGTGATGAAAGTCCACGGTCTTGATAAAAATGTTGACGGCTCAGCAGACAAAATAGACCAATAGTAAATATTGCGATAAAAAGCTTCTGGATCCATTCTTGAAAAAGTATAGATGCTTTTGATAAAATTGAGGGCAATGAAAAACATTGCCTGCACAATGATCATCATCAGCAATGGATTGCTTGAATCCCACTTGGTTGAAGGTGTGTAATATCTTGACCCTGTTGCCATATCAATAAAAATGTCTTCGGTTGTTTCTGTTCCAAATCATCACGATTACAATTCCGACGGCTGCACCACCCAGATGAGCAAAATGTGCAATGCCTGTTGAACTGCTCGATACTCCTCCCAGTAAATCCAATACCGCCAATCCGAGCAATGCCCATTTTGCTTTGATAGGAAAAGGTATAGGCAAAATGATCATCTGACTGTTTGGAAATGTGTAGGCAAATGCAGCAAAAATTCCCATCACTGCACCAGATGCTCCCAATGTTGGAACATTCACCATCATATAAAGTTCTTCTGCAGACATCCTGCCTGCATCAAACATCGCAGTGTATTGTGTGATGTCATAGGTGAGTGCCAATGCCTGTGTAATACCTGCACCCAATCCGCATACAAGATAAAATATCAGAAACCTTCCGGGTCCCCATAGATTTTCCAATGTCGATCCAAACATCCACAACGCAAACATGTTGAAGAGGATATGAAAAAACGATTCGGAAGAATGCAGAAACATATAGGTAATGTACTGCCACGGGTGGTAATACTGTGAACTGAAATGATGCAATGCAAAAAGATCTTCAATAGAAATGAGGTCTTGCCCAATGGTGATCTGTGCCAACCAAACGAGTCCGTTGATGATCAAAAGATTTTTGATGACTACCGGTAAAACCTGAAACCTGCCTGGCCTGATATCTGAATCCATATACAATGTTGTTACGCGAAATTAACGATCCTCTCTCAATGTCTCTTCAACTTCAGTTGAACAACATTCTCTATGTGATGGGTATGCGGGAACATATCCACAGGTCTCACTGCCGTAACATCATACTTCTCTCCAAGCAGTTGTAAATCTCGCGCCTGTGTAGCAGGATTGCAACTGACATACACCACTGTTGGAGCTTCCATGTACAGGATCTGATGAATGAGTTTTTCATGCATACCTGCTCGAGGTGGATCTGTAATGATAACATCCGGACGACCATGCTGTTCAAAAAAATCATGCTTGCAGACATCTGCTACATCTCCCGCAAAAAACAGGGCATTGGAGATATCATTGAGACTTGCATTTTCCCTGGCATCATCAATGGCTTCCTCGATCAGTTCAACACCAATGATCTTTTTCGCCTGATCGCTCACAAAAATTCCAATGCTTCCCGTTCCACAGTAAAGATCATAAACAACCTCGTCCCCGCTGAGTTCTGCAAAATCTTTGGTGATTTGATAGAGCTGCTCTGCCTGCCTGGTATTCGTTTGGAAGAATGACTTGGGACCTATCTTGAACTTCCATTGTTTGAGTTGTTCAATGGCATGCGGATTCCCACTGAACAAAACCGGTGATTGATCAAATATGCTGTCGTTGAATTTTGTATTGACGGTATAATACAGCGATGTGATTTCAGGGAAGCTCAATTTCATAAAATTCATCACCTCCACAATGGCTGCTTGGTCTTGTTCACCAAAAACAACATTGACCATCAGGTCACCTGTTGTACACTGTCTGATCATGAGGTTGCGCATCAATCCAACATGATTTCTGATATCATAAAAACTGAATCCTTTCTCCAAAACAAAATCCCTCAACTGATTGCGAATCCCGTTGCTGGGCTCCTGTTGTAAAAAGCATTCATCAATGTCAATTACTTTGTCGAATGCTCCCGGTACATGAAATCCCAATGCTGGGATGGATGGGAGTCCGATGCGCTCCCCTTCTGGAAGATGCAATGCGGCCATCTCTTCATGGGTAAAATATTTTTTCGAACTGAATGTAAACTCCAGTTTGTTTCTGTAATACCGTGTTTCGCTGGCAGCTGCTATTGGCTGCAAAGCGGGAATTTCCAGTTTACCAATGCGTCTGAGATGTTGTTCCACTTCGGATTGTTTATAGAATGCCTGCTTTTCATAAGGAAGCATTTGCCATTTGCATCCGCCGCATACGCCAAAATGCTTGCAAAAAGGAGCAACCCTGTCACTTGAATATTGATGAAATTTTTTGACGGCCCCTTCTGCCCAATCCTTTTTGTTTTTGGTCAGTCTCACATCAACCACATCACCTGGAACAGCCCCTTCTATAAAAATTACTTTTCCGTCTTTTTTTGCGAGCGATTTCCCTCCTGCTGCATAGGAAATCACTTCAAGGTTCTCCATCAACGCATCCTTCTTCCTTCTCATATTTAAGATTGATTTATAAAGTTATTGAATAATTTTGCGGAAAGCCCCCTGCATGAGAATTCTCTCAATGATTACCGTCCTTCTTCATTGCTGTTCCCTTGCTGTTGCACAGCAAGCTTATGAGATCAAGGCAAATATCAAGCCCTTTAACAAGGGTCATCTCTATTTGGCCTATCACTTTGGAAGCAAACAGTATTTGATTGACTCTGCAAAAATTGAATCCTCAGGTGATGCGGTATTCACCGGAACCAAAAAACTCCAAGGTGGGGTTTACCTGATTGTATTCCCCGAAAAAAACGGTTGGGTGGAATGCATGATTGACAAGGACTTGAAATTTTCCATCAAGGCCGATACAAGCAACCTTATTCAGTCCATGCAATTTGAAAATTCAATCGACAATACTGTGTTTTCACAATACCAGCAGAAGTCTTTTGAGATCGGGACCAGCATCAATGAGTTGAGAAAAAAAATGACAGGCAAAGCAGGTGAGCCAACATATGATTCCATCAACAATACCATCAGACAGTTGGGAGAATCCATGCAAAATCATCGATTGGAGATCCAGAAAAAATATCCCAATAGTCTGCTGACTTCCATTTTCCATATCCTACAAGAGCCGGAAGTCCCGCCCGCTGCGAAACACCCGAAAGGAAAATACGACAGCGTCTATGCATACAATTATTACAAGGATCATTTTTGGGATGGCATCAGTTTTACAGATGAGCGATTGATCCGCACGCCCGTTTTACAAGGAAAGTTTGACAGGTACTATGATCAGGTATTGCCGCAGGTTCCGGATTCCTTGATTGTATATGCAGACAAAATGCTGCAGGCTGCAAAACCCAATGAAGAAATGTTCAAATTCATGCTTTCGAGTTTGACAGATAAATATGTGAATCCGAAGTACATGGGGCAGGATGCGGTCTTTGTGCATTTGTTTGAAAAATATTTTCTAACCGGACAGGCAGATGGTTGGATGAATGAACAGTATAAAAAATTTGTATACGACCGCGGATATTCCATGATGTCCAACCGCATTGGACTCAAAGCACCGGAGCTGCAAATGATTGACACACTTGGTAGGCCCTTCCTGTTGAGTGCTGTTCAGGCACCCTTTACTGTGATCTGCTTTTGGGACCCCACCTGCGGCCACTGCAAGGAGGAAGTACCGAAAATGGATTCCATCTTCCAAGCAAAATGGAGAAAAAATGGTGTGAAGTTGATTGGTGTGATGGTGGATGGAGGAAAACAGAATTGGCTGAAGTTCATCAAAGACAACAAGCTTGTTGGCTGGTCGCATATCTATCAAACAGATGAGATGAAGGATAAAATTTACAAAGCAGGTAAACCTGGCTTCCGTCAGCTCTATGATGTATATCAGACACCCATGGCCTATTTATTGGACAACAATAAAAACATCATCGCAAAAAAGCTGAACTACCTGCAGATGGATGAGTTCATGGAAGCGAAGAAAAAATCACAACAGCAATAATTAAAAAACCTGTGCAACTGCATCGCGGATGAGCATGGGCTTTCCCAATGTATAATAATGCAGCACAGGGACACCTGCTTTTTTGAGTTCTTTTGATTGATGAACAAGCCAGTTCATGCCCACCTGCTCACTCTCTGCATCTGTTTTTGATTTTTGCATGTCATTGATCAAGTCTGTCGGAAGATCAACATGAAAGATGCGGGGTATCACAGTCAATTGCTTCTTGCTGGTGAGCGGTTTGAGTCCGGGTATGATCGGAACATGAATATCATTCGCCCTGCACTTGTCAACAAATTCAAAATACTTGGTATTGTCAAAAAACATTTGTGTCACGATGTATTCTGCACCCGCATCTACCTTTGATTTCAGGTAACGCATATCTGTATCCATGTTGGGTGCTTCAAAATGTTTTTCAGGATATCCTGCAACACCCATGCAAAAATTCGTTCTGAATCCTTCCCGGATATCTTCTTCCAGATAAATACCGTTGTTGAGACGATCCACCTGCTGCAAGAGATCGATGGCATATTTGTTTCCATTCGGCTCAGGTTCGAAACTTGCTTCATTCTTCGTCGCATCTCCCCTTAACACCAGAACATTGTCGATCCCCAAAAAGTTGAGATCAATCAGTGCATCCTCTGTTTCGCGCTTGGTAAATCCACCGCAAATCAAGTGAGGCACTGCATCAATTTTGTAGTGGTTCATGATGGCCGCGCAAATGCCCACCGTACCCGGACGCTTTCTCACTTCCACTTTCTCAAAAGTGCCATCATGCTTCTTTTTGAAAATATGTTCGCTGCGGTGATAGGTAACATTGATAAAAGAGGGCTTGAATTCCATCAAAGGATCCAGGTGCTGATACAATGAAGCAATGTTCTTGCCTTTCAATGGAGGAAGTACTTCAAAGGAAACCAGGGTATCTTTTGCCTGTTTGATATGGTCGATAACTTTCATGCCCTTGGGTGTTTTGTGCGATTGCAAAAGTACGGATAATATGCTGTTTAAATTTGATACATTTGTGTACCATGAGCCTCACTATCACCACGCAACAACTTGTCAAGAGATACCGCAACAGAACGGTCGTGAACCAGGTTTCGGTTGAAGTAAAACAGGGTGAAATCGTTGGACTCCTCGGTCCAAATGGAGCGGGTAAAACCACTTCATTTTATATGGTCGTTGGACTGATCAAGCCGGATGAAGGAAATGTTTTTTTGAACGACATCAACATCACCAAACTGCCCATGTATAAACGCGCGCAGATGGGAATCGGTTACCTTCCTCAAGAAGCTTCTGTATTCAGAAAACTTTCTGTTGAAGACAATATTGCTGCAGTATTGGAAATGACCACACTCAGCAAACAAGCGCAAAAAGAAAAGCTGGAATCGTTGATTGCAGAATTCAGGTTGTCGCATGTAAGAAAAAACAACGGCGATTCATTGAGCGGCGGGGAAAGAAGAAGAACTGAGATTGCAAGAGCCTTGGCAGTTGATCCCAAATTTATTTTGTTGGATGAACCTTTTGCTGGTGTCGACCCCATTGCAGTGGAAGATATACAAACCGTTGTAGCAAGACTTAAATTCAAAAACATTGGCATCCTGATCACAGATCACAATGTAAATGAAACCCTGTCTATTTGCGATCGGGCTTATCTGCTGATAGAAGGAAAGATTTTCAAACATGGCACTGCAGAACAATTGGCTGCAGACGAGCAGGTAAGAAGACTTTATCTTGGAAGAAATTTTGAATTGAAGCGAAAGGACTATTTGCATGAAGAAGCAAAACAGGATGTTACATCAAATGGTCAATAAACCATCATCACCATGAAACTGCTGAGTCCTGCCATTTCCACGCTGGCAAGATTGCGATCCTGGAGAATCGAAGCCTGGATCGATCACCCCATCTCTGCACAGAGAGAAGTGCTGCAGGATCTGGTAACAGCCGGACAATACACCGAATTTGGAAGAAAGTATGAATTTTCAAAACTCTTCAGCACAAAAAATTTCAAACAGGCGATTCCCATTCATGAGTACAGCGATTTGAAGCCATACGTAGAAAGAATCATGGCTGGCGAAGAGCATGTACTGTGGAATACCCCCATCAACTGGTTTGCAAAAAGCAGTGGCACTACTTCAGACAAAAGCAAATTCATTCCAGTCAGCAGAGAAAGTCTGGTGGATGGGCATTACAAAGCAGCAAAAGACATCTTATCACTCTACTATATCCATCATCCCCATTCAGATTTGCTGACAGGAAAAGGATTGGTCATTGGTGGGAGTCACAATATCAACAGTCTGCACGAGGAAGCACACTTTGGCGATCTCAGTGCGGTGCTCATGCAAAACACCCCATTCTGGGGCAATTGGATCAGAACACCTGATCTGAAGATCGCATTGTTGGATGAATGGGAAAACAAGATTGAAATGCTTGCACAATCAACCATGCATGAAAATGTTACATCGATCTCTGGCGTTCCCACCTGGACCTTGGTCTTGTTTCAAAGATTGTTGGAGTTAACCGGTAAATCATGCATCAAAGAACTCTGGCCTTCCCTTGAATTGTACATGCACGGAGGTGTTTCCTTTCATCCCTACAAAGAGCAATTCAAAAAAATGATTGGAGCTGATATTCATTATTTAGAAATGTACAATGCCAGCGAAGGATTTTTTGCAGCCCAAGACATGCCCGGCAGTGAAGGAATGCTGCTTTTCCTGGATCATGGTATTTTTTATGAATTCATGCCCATAGAAGAATACGGAAAAGAGGAGCCCAGAACCATTGGACTCAAAGATGTTGAAATTGGACAGCATTATGCCCCTGTGATCAGCACCAACGGCGGACTCTGGCGTTACTTGATTGGAGATACCATACAATTTACCAGTATCAAACCTTACAGAATCATTGTAAGCGGCAGATTGAAATTATTCATCAATGCATTTGGCGAAGAGTTGATCATTGACAATGCAGAACGTGCCATTTCTGAAACCTGCAGACTCACCAATGCCGTCATCAATGATTATACTGCTGGTCCGGTTTATTTCAGTGATGAAGGAAATGGAGCACACCAATGGTTGATTGAATTTGAAAAAGAACCTTCAGACATACAATTGTTTGCACGGACCCTGGATGAGGAATTGAAAAAACTCAACAGCGACTATGAAGCCAAAAGACACAAAGACATTGCACTCAGATCACCCATGATCAATGTACTGCCACAGGGACATTTCAACAAATGGCTGAAACAAAAAAATAAATTAGGCGGACAACACAAAGTGCCAAGGTTGTCCAATGATCGGGTGATATTAGAGGAGGTGATTCATTTATTGTGAGATTTCGGTCAAATGTTAACTGTTGACTGTTTACGTCATTTTTTTGATAAAATGCACATCAACAGATTCAATTATATTTGTAAAGTAAATTTAACTGTTAACTGTCAACCGTT
>JACCDJ010938947.1_pt1 | contig 33774 bp, 42 predicted proteins | sample 7444481 | NCBI WGS metagenome assembly JACCDJ01 (sample SAMN15323435, study PRJNA562643) | freshwater metagenome | isolation source: river surface water | place: USA:Blue River Watershed | collected 2017-08-15 | reverse complement strand
CATCTCCGCTATTTAATGGTGAGGCTGCTAAATTTATTTCACTTTTTTCACCAAATAATGAGATTGCTTCAAGAGGTAAAATACTCAAAGACTTTATTAAAGAAATGGAAAGATTTTTCAAGTTTAATACTAATCCAACAATTGGCAGTGACGAACCAATATTTGTAACCACTGATACTCGAAAAAGACACTATGTTAAAAAAGTAAATGGTATAAATAAATTAGTTGAGGCAAATAGTCCAAGTGCTCAGGCAGCATTTGTTAAATATAGAAATGATCTTTTGACACTTGCATTTTATGAGGATACAACATTAGAACTTGGTACACTTATGAGTTTATACAAGTCTCTCTATTGGTCAAGATTAAATGGTAAAAATATTATTCCTGAGAATCTGTTAAGATTTGACTGCAAGTTAATAGTCTCTGAGGTTAGAAATCTTACAAGAGTAAAATTAGCAACAGATACTGGAGATATTAAGACCATTAAGGAAAATGTATCTAGATACATTTACGATCTATATGAATGTCAATTATTTTTTGATAAGATGTCACATGGTGATGCTGTTTCAATGGAGACAATGACAGCTACCGAAGCAACTGAAGTTAATTTTTCTTGGAAGTACTCAACTATGAGATTTGAAAGATATGACTTTAAAGCTAATGGTGGAGAAGGTGTTTATAAGTTTATTGATAATAAGCAACTTACTCCGCATACACCAACACCTACTAATTCAGATGGCGCGGTAGTTACAGAGAATGAAATTACCCACTACTCTAAATCAATTATGGAACCATTAAATAACGGATATAGCGGAAAAGATATCACAACATCTATTGTATCTGATAGATTTAATGCTTTACAAGAGAGTTTATCTAAATTATCTGGTGACCAAACAATACCTAATTTGGAAAGTAATGAAAAATTAAATCTTTACAATGCATCATTTGAAAAATCTATTTTAAGTGGAAATGAATTTTCCAGTAGTCCGAATGTTTACACTCAGAGAGAGATTAGTGAAGAAAATTCTATACCATCTAATAAAGATAGCTTATTTAAAAAAGCAGGTCAGAGATTATTACAAAATGTTAAAAAAGCGGCACTTAATGAAGCACAAAGGCAATTAAATAATCAATTTAGACTTGTCAATAATAGTCTAGATAAAGTCAGAAACTCATTTGGAATAGGAAGAATGAGAGAACCTACAAATGTTTATAACAATTTACCAAATGCTCAATTCTTCTTTGATGTTAAAAATTCATTGAGAGACTTCGGTGGTGATGTTTTAGGTGGTCTTTTGGGAGGATAAATTAAAATCAATATATAAAATATGTATGTTGATAGTTCAAGAACTTATATTGGTATAGTTGAAGAAAATGAAGACCCTAAGAAATTAGGTAGATGTAGAATCAGAGTTATTGATATATTTGATGATATACCAAAAGATGATATCCCCTGGGCCACTCCTTGGAAAGACTTAAATGGTAATGCTTTTAACTTACCAGAAAAAGGAAAGATAGTAACTGTAATATTCGATAGTGGTAATATTTACAAACCTGAATACATATATGCTGATCATTATAATATAAATTTAGAGAAAAAACTCTCAGAATTAAGTGGTGCGAATTACACCTCTATGAAATCATTAATATTTGATCATAAGACTCAGATATTTGTAAATGATGGTGATGGATTGGTTATTGACCATAAAATGAATCAAATTAATATTACTAGTAACTCAATACATCTAAATTTAAAAGATAATAATTCTAGTATAAACCTCGGACATGAATCAGCTAATCAACAAGCAATTTTAGGTACTAATTTTTTAAATTGGTTTGATGATTTTGTTGCTAACTTATTAGGTGAAAGAGGTGGTCCATATCTTGGAAATCTTGGAGCGCCTGTTGTGTGTAATCCTGATTTTATTGAGTGTCTTCAAAAGTATAGAGCTTTGAAAGATCCAAAATTTTTATCACACAATGTAAATTTAAATGATAATAAATTAATTGACTCTAGTGTTGTAAAACTACAAAGAGATAGAATACAAAATGGACAAGTGGGTGATACTTGGAAGAATTCTAAAAAAGATTCTGGAGCTGGTGGTGCAGGAACAGGTGGTGCTGGGTCCGGATCAGGAGGTGGTGTTGGAAGTGGTGGAGGTGGTAGTACAGAGCCAATCGACTTTGAACCAAAAGCATCTGAACCACTTGATGGTAATTTAACGACAGCATCAGGTGCTGATAGTGGTTCGAATGTACCATTAACAGAGCCAAAAACAATACCACCGGCTTCTAAAGAAACTAATGAAGATGGTGAGTATATACTTTCACAAGTTAGTAAATTAGGATATACTGTTTACAGCAAGCCATTTGAGATGAATATTATTGGTATTAGATATCAACTACAAGGTATGGAATACTCAAATAGGTTCGTAGATAGACTTTATATAATTTACAAGAATGATCAAGGTGCAACAAAAGCTCATTGGTACGCAATATCTACAATACCTGGAGCTTATGCTAAAAGAGGAGGACCACTACATAAAGACTTAGGTAAAATGAAAGACAGAGGTGGTTTAGGTACTTTAGCACCCGCACAGTATAAAGACTCTTGGAGTATCTCATCACATGGTGGTGAAAAAGCTCTTAGACCAAGCAAACAAAAATTCTACAGAGATAATAATTATGGAGTTAACAAAATTACGTATTCTAAATCTGGGGAAGGTTATGCAGGAATGTTGATACACAAAGCATTCAATCGTAAACAGGGTAAAAATACTTATGGTGTATTTAATTGGTCTGAAGGTTGTCAAGTAATACAAGACCCAGTAGCTCTCGATCAAATTTTTAACCTTTTAGAAATTCATAGAGGTAAATATGGTAATAAATTTACATACACACTTATAACCAAAAATGATGTTCCTAAATTAGGATAAGTTTACTTTAGTAAGGGAATAAGGATATTTTCTTTTAATATAAAATTTTTCTCTTTCTTTAAAGTGTCTAAATAATATATTTTTAGGATTATCCAGTGAGAAAACATCAACTAAATCAAATATTAAAGCGGTCTTTTTTTCCTCGTGCAGTCTTAATGCTCTACCTATTGATTGAATTATTATTTGTTCTGACTTGAAGGAATCAGCAAACACAACATTGAATATAGCATTTATTGATACACCCGTTGATAGTGTTCCATAGGAAGCTATCAGTATCTTAGTGTTAGTAGAGGTTTCTTCCATGAATTTTTTTATTTCCTCTCTTTCTTTGTTTCTAACTTCACCGTCAATATAAAAGAAGTCTTTATTTTGTATTTCGGATTTTAATTTATTAAATATTTTTTGACCATATTCAATACTGTGAAATAAAACTAATGTATTCTTATCACATTTTTCTATTATCTTTTTTATAAAATTCAATCTTTTATCTGAATCATGTATGAAGCTTTTTTCTAATTCCAAAGCTTCTTTACCCATTCCACCTCTTTTAATTATTTCAAGTCTTTCTGCGTAGTCTAAATCTTGATGATTCATTAAGACTACTTTTATATCCATTGGTGTGATAATACCCTTTTCCTTCAATTCATTTGCTGATACTTCTGTTATCTTAGGACCTAATACTGATTGTATTGTTAATATCTCACAAGACTCATCTGGTGGAAAAGTACCAGATACTCCAAACCTTGAATATGCTGAACCGAATGTTTTATGTAGTATTCCTGTTATTGTCTTTGCCTTAGCGCCGTGTGCTTCATCACATGCCACAGTATGAAATTGTTGAAAAAATTGTTTTGGCCATTTTTCTAATGATTGATATGTTCCAATATAGATATTTGGATTTTCAGTTCCTGAATACTTTCTTGGTTTATCTGACATTACTTCCTCAATTCTTATATCACAGCCATTTTCATTTACTTCTTTGCTTATTAATCTATTAACACCGTGATTATATTCTACAATATTATCATAAAACTGGGTTACAAGAGTAATAGATGGTACTATTAATAGAAACTTAGCATCTTCTTTCAGATTTTTTAATGTGTAAAATATAACTATAGAAATAATAAGAGATTTGCCACCAGATGTTGCGACTTCTGCCATACAAAATCTATTTTTAAGAATTTTATAAGCTGCATCTATTTGATGATCATATGGCATAAATGGTATCCACTCTCCCTGTTTATTTCTGACTTTATGATCTTTGAAAAATTCTTTACAAAAGTCCTTAACTTTTTCTAAAGAAACATCTCTATTTATAGGAAAATCTTCCTTATTTTCGATTACAAATGGGACATCAATTTCTTTACATCCCTTGTAGCACTCTTTCCATAATCCTAAGTTTATTCTCCCATTTCTGAAATACGAATTCTGACCATTCCAAACACCCATTTTAAAAGCTGGCATAAATCTATATCCTTTCACATGCCTAGTTAGCCATATGTTCATTTGATGATATTCGACTCTTGATGCACTTGAGACTACTAACTCCTCTGTACTCGGTTCATATTTAAATTTCATTATACTTTATATATCTAATTATGTTTTAAGTTTTTTTGAGGTTTTTTACAGAGGGAAATTAATGATGTGTATATATACTAAAAAAATAAAAATTTATGGGTATTTTAAAATTTTTTAAAAATCTTTTTGGATCAAACGAAACTGAAGTAAATACAGCAACTGTTGTTGATACTGTTATTGAGCCAAAAACTAAAGTAGAAGAACCAGTTGTTACTCCAGTTGCCACCCCAGTTGCTGAAACAGTAGTTTCAAAAACTGAAGAGGTGAAAGTTGAAGTTAAAAAGACTGAAGAGCCTAAGAAGGAAGAGGTTAAAAAGGCTGAAGAGCCTAAAAAGACAGCTAAAGAAATAAAAGCTAAAGTAAAAAAGCCAACTAATCCTCAACAGCAACAACAGGCACCTAAGTCTAATGAGAAGAAAACTCAACAAAATGGTTCTAAACCTAAATCGAGAAGAAAACCTCAACCAAAGAAAGGTGAGTAAAAATTAAAAACCTCTGTTAAAACAGAGGTTTTTTTATTTTAAAATTTCTATATAAGCATTCTTAGTAATTTCTGACATCTGATCTTTCTTATGATCACCTTCGTCATTATAGTATGGATAAAAATGAAATTGATTTTTATTTTTATCAAAATTTAATCCCAATATCATAATACCACCAATTACATATTCAGGTGAATCTGATTCAACAACAGTAAATTCATAATATATTATTTCTCGATGTAGAGACCATCCGTAAGAAGTTAATTTTACCTTAACAAAATGTGTACCATCACTGTCTATTATTTTGAAATTGAATTCACGATTTTGTGGTAAAATATTCTCCATTTTATGGAACTCTAGTAAATTGAATTTTTTAAAATTTAAAATCCTCATAATCTATATATTAGATTATTTTTTAGATTTTATAATCTTATCAATCATTCCATAATCTAAAGCGTCTTTGGATGTCATCCAATAGTCTCTATCCCCATCTTTATAAACTTTATCATATCTCTGTCCTGTATTTTTTGATATTATTTCATAAAGTTCTTTTTTGAGATCATTTATTTCTCTTGCTTCAATCTCCATATCCGAGGCTTGCTGAACCCACCCGCCATATCCAAGTGGTTGATGTATCATCGTCCTGCTTCTTTTCAATGCTTTTCTTTTTCCTTTAGCACCTGAACATAGTATTACAGCAGCCATCGATGCGGCAAGTCCGGTATTTATTGTTTCTATATCTGGTTCAACATATTCCATTACGTCTAATAATCCTAATCCACTATATACTGATCCGCCTGGTGAGTCTATATAAATCGATATATCATCATCAGACATACTTTCTAAGTAAAGGAGCTGAGCCTTTAAAATATTACAAACACCTGATTCTAAATCGGTATTTAAAAATATTATCCTATCATTTAGCATTTTATTAAAAACATCTGACATTGATGGTGCGAAACCATCATCCATATAGTTGTATTTCTTATTTGAATGTTTAAAATAATCGTCAAAATAGAGACTATTTATACTATGATGTCCTGTTGCATATTTTTTAAAGTCCATGTTATATTTTTTTATTTTTTGTAGATCTGGTCTATATCTTATGACATATTGATAATATATAAACAAACACCTAATTTATCTATGAGGTTACTTCTTTTAATTATACTTTCAATACTTCCGTTGTTTTTAAAATCTCAAATTTCTATTCAAATATCTCCTTCATATTTTATAGGAAGTTCGGTTGTTTTTGATGAGAATTCTTCATTTGTAGATTTCAGAAAGGAGTCCAAGTTATTTAATATTTCAAAGAGCTATGGTTTTAGTGGTCTACTAATGTTTAGAGATAGATATTCATATTATCAGTCTAAACAGTATGGTGTAAAAATATCATTTTTAAAGTCGCAGTCAACTCAGACTATAATATATGATCCGACTCCTAATAGTAATCTAAGTGATATAAATAGAGTTACTAATACATACTCATTTTTTGAGATACCTATTTTATTCACACAAGGTGCTACAAATCACCAGACATTTATTTTTGAAGTTGGTCCTGTTTATTCATATTATATAGAAGATAAGTATAGCAAATTAGGTTTTATGGGTAAAATGGGAATACACAATCATATTACAAAATCTTTAATGTATTCAATACTTTTTAGTTCTAATAATACAGTTATGGGTAATAAATATTGGAGACTATCAAATGGGTTAGAATTTAATCTAATATATACTTTACATAAATGATATTAAAAATCATTTAGAATAAATAATATATACAAAAAAATAGTTAAAAATATGAAAACTACAATTGAAATAAACGGTTACGAAATCGTTATTGAAGAAATTGACGGTCTTATTTCAGTAAGTGCTGTTAAGGACGAAGAAGTAATTGAAGAATTTGAAATTCAATCTGGTGCTCAATCTCAAGGTGATGACTTTGGTGATGAAACACAGGTTGATGAAGAAGAATTTGGAGGAGAAGAGGTTCAAGACTTTGAAGAGTTTGGTGGTGATGAATCTGAAGCTCAAGAAGATGATGATGATGATGAATCTGAAGCTCAAGAAGATGATGAAGAGAATGAATTAGAGGAAGAAGGAGAGGAAAAGAATGAAAGTAAATTAGAATCTTTTCAATCTTTTTTGAAAAAAAGAAATTAATATAATGTCAATATTAAAATTCAGCATTTTTAAAGAATCAGTTTCTGGATCTGAACTGCACTATTTTGCATTTGATTGGGATGATAACATCCTACACATGCCAACAACCATACTTATGGAGAAAAAAGTTGGAGATGATTGGGAACCTGTTGAGGTTTCAACAGCAGAATTTGCTGTTGTTAGAAATGATAAAGTTAATTATAGATTAAGAGATAATAGCCCAGATATAGCATTTTCTGGATTCAGAGACTCTGGACCTAAAGGATCTGGTATTTTCTTAGAAGATACTAAGAAAGCTATTGAAAGTGGATCTTTGGGACCATCTTGGGAAAAATTTGTTGATTGTCTAAAAGAAGGTTCTATATTTTCTATAATTACTGCTCGTGGTCATGAACCAGAAACAATGAGAAATGCTGTAGAATATATTATTGATAATGTTTTATCTGATGATGATAGATACTTAATGTATAATAATTGTCTTAAACACGCATATATATTTGGACTTGATACAGAATTTGACAGAATACCAAAAGGGCCTGTTTCAAAAACTCCATTGATAAAAACTTATTTAGATCATTGTGATTTTTATGGAGTTAGTTCCGATTCATTTAAAAAAGAATTTGGTGAAGGTAGTGCTTCTAACCCAGAACATGCCAAAGAACTAGCACTTGATGAATTCATTGAGAAGTGTAATGACTTTGGTAGAAGAGTTGGTGCTAAGTCAGTATCTGTTGGATTTTCAGATGATGATCCTAAAAACGTAGAACATGTTAGAAAAGTTTTTAAAGAAAAATCAGCTTTATCAAATGATTTTGAACATGAGTTAAAATTATCATTACATAAAACTACTGATAGAAGCATTAAAGGTGGAGAAATAACCAAGTTCAGACAAGGTGCTGAAATTTCGGAAGCAACTCATTCAATTCAAGCTCCTGGTATGGCGTCATCTGTTATGTCATTTAGTTCTTTTAATAATATGTCTTCTAGATTATTTCCAAGTAATGTAAAAGATAATGACCCAGTTGCTAATACTCACAGAATGGCGACTGATTATATTAGTAAACAATCCAAAGAGTGGACGAAGGATGTTAAAAAAAAACCTTCACACGTAGGAAGAAAAAAATAAAAACAAAAAAATGAAATTTTTGAAAAGATTTGAAGCCCACGAAGAAGGTATGTCCAGAGAAGAAATGTGTGATATGCTTTGTAAGTGTGGTTACACAATGGAAGAACTTGAGGGTTGTTCTAACTACGAGTTAGCAGAAATGTGTAGAACCTCTAATCAAGAAAGTGCTGAAACAAATGAGTCATATGAGTCTTGGACAAGAGAAGAGATGTGTGACTATCTTTGTAACTGTGGATACACAATGAATGAACTAGAAGAGTGTCCAAATAGCGAATTGGCAGAAATGTGTAGAGAGTGTGATGAGAAAAATGAGGAGACCAATGAGGCTAAAGGTGAAAAATGGATACAAGATGCTATTAAAAAACCTGGAGCACTTCGTAAAGAAATGAAGAAAGGAGAAGGTGAGAAAATAACAGCATCTGAAATAAAAGATGAATTGGACAAGTTAAAAAAGAAAGATAAAGATAAATCTAAACCAGGTGTTCAAGGACTAGGTAAGAAAGATTTAACTAAATTTCGTCAATTACAATTAGCTAAAACTCTTAAAGGTCTAAAAGAACACCAAGAACAAAATAATTATATGTTCTTTGGTAACTTAGAAACAATGAAGAATATGATTGATGAGTTACTTCAAATGGATGAGTCTAAAATCGATGCTATACTAAATGAGCATGATTGGGCATCTGATCATATATCAGTTGCTAATGAGAATTTGGAGCACGTTTATAACTTCTTAAAGAATCATGGCAATCCTAATGATGAATTAATTGGTGGACCAAAGGCAGCTTATCCAACTCATGTTGATTCTGAGCCATCATTTGATGAGACAGAAGGTCAATTAGCAAATAAAGACTTAGAATCTGAAATAAAAAGTTTTAAAAACTTTAAATAATAAAAAAACCCACTCAAATGAGTGGGTTTTTAGTTTATACATTTTTGAATGTGTTAATATCTAAACAAACAAATTCACAATCGTTGTGATAGAATCTATAATTTCTATGAAAGTGACCATAGTAGAAACCTTTTAACTTGTTATTATTCATAACTTCAGTTACTAACTTTGTCATATTGCCTCTCTCAGTTGTTAAATCAGCTAAAAGTAAATCATCATTCATAGCATATCTATAAACAAGATTGTTAAAAGTCAATGGCTCAACAAAGTCTGGACTTGTATGACAAATCATTCTATCGATATCTCTTAGATTTTTAACAAGTTCAAAATCAAAATTCACAACTTCTTTTTCCCAATATTTACCACCATACATTTTATTGTAATTTCGGTCAATACTCACTGCTCCACCAACAAAGAGTATATTCTCTAAATCAATATTAAGAACAGTATAGTCTGGAACAAAAAATATATTAGTTAACTCTTCTTTGCATTCTGTATATTTATCAGCTACAAACCACTCAGGATCATCGTGATTACCTCTTATAATAAAGAGATCACTGTTGTGTTTAACTAATTCTTCATTAAGAATTTTAAGTTTTGCAAATTCTTTTTCTTTAGTGCTATATCCCATTCCAAAATCACCAACTTGTATATAACAAACTTTATCTTTTTCTTTAAGATCAAACTCACTAACACGGTGCAGGTGATTTAGAATGACACTCCACTCACCATGAATATCACCTAAAAGATATTTCTCTTTATATACAACGTAGTTTTTCACAACAACAAATATACGATTTTATTTTTATATATACTAATATGTTGAAAAGTTTCTTAGAGTATATTTTTGAATCCGAGTCAAAAAATAAATTGAAATTATATTACTCAAAAAGATTTAGAGAGTTTCTTTCTAAAATAGAAAGAACTGCCAGAGACCCAGATGTTGAGAGACTAGCATCTGCTATCAGACACTCTGAGAATTCTAATCAAATGTATTCAGATATTACCCTTATTGATATGACTGATAAAAATGATATGATATCATTTATACAGGTAAATAGAATAAAGAGAAAATATGATGACTCTAATTCAAAGCCATCACCAGAAAACTTTGATGATTTTGATGCTTGGCTAGAGTTTATTTGGAATTATGACTCTGTTAATACCCTATGGAAGGATCAAAGAGGTGAGGTAAAAGTTGGTAAATTTACTAAAAAGATTTTTAAAGATAATAATATAGGGGTTTCTGATGCTACGATAGAGAAATTCATAAACATATATAAGGCCACTTTTGACTTCGACTTTAATTTAGATCAAAAATTAGAATTGGTTTCTGGTGAAAATATAAGAAAATGGTATTTAGAGTCAAATTACTCTGATAAAAAAGGCCAACTTGGAAGTTCCTGTATGAGATATGAGAAGTGTCAAAAATATTTAGATATTTATGTTAAAAATCCGGAAGTGTGTAATTTATTAATTATGTACTCTGATGCATCCAAAACTAAAATTTGTGGAAGGGCTTTAATCTGGAAGAGTGTTAATGATGAATTTATAATGGATCGAGTTTACACTGTGAATGATTATGATATTGAAGTATTTAGACAGTATGCTTCCTCAAAAGAGTGGATTGACATAACTAAAAACTACAAATCTCAAAAAATACAACTTAAAAAAGATGTAGTATATGATTACTATCCATATATGGATAATTTTTTTATTTTTAATTATAAAGAAAGTTATTTAGTTAACAGTGACTCTAATTGGCCATCTGAAGGATATTATAAGCTACAAAATACTGATGGCAGCTATACTTCAGATGAGGGAGTATGGTCTGAATATCATGATGATTATATAGATAGAGAAGATGCTATCTATTGTCCAAATGCACATGATTATGTACACTGTGACAGTGCAATATATTTAGAGTATAAAGATATTTATGCTTCTCCAAATGAAGAAACTGTTTATTCCGAGTGGTATGATCAATCTTTTTACTTAGATGATACAGTACATTCTGAGATTATGAATGATTATATTTTATCAGAAGATGCGGTTTCTATTTTTGTAAACTATTATGGAGACGAAGATTATATAGCCAATGATTTTAGTAAAAATGCGTTAGTAACTGTTAAGTATGATGGTGATGAAGTAAAAACACTAAGTAAATTTGCTACACTTGATCCAACAACAGGTGAATATCATTTCAGAGATGAACAAGTTGGTGAAGAAAAAATACAAGATGTCATATTGGACAAATTAAAAGATGTTGAGGTTGATACTGATAAAATAAAAGAGTATTTAGTTAGCTTAGACTTTGAGATAAACTCACAAAAAATGACTGATCTAAGAAATATTTACAAGGCTTGGTCATCATTTGGAATTGGTAATAATAATATTACTAAAGGGTTAATTAAATATTTATTATACGCTTATCCCGATAAAATAAATCAAAGAGATGGACTTCCAATTTTACCAAAAGAAAGAGGTCTTAGACCTAATGAACAACATTTAAGATTTAAAAATATGGTGATTAATTTTGATATAGAATTACTTGATACATTAACAAATGGTGAATCTCAAAAAGTAAAAGAATGTTCTAACGATTTTATATTTAATTTCACTTTATTGTCTCAGGGATTTATTGATGATGTATTTAAAGATCCGGAAATTTATAAAATGTGGTATAAATGGAAGCACTCTTAACTTTTAAGAATCTCATTTAATTTTTCCTCTCTAATTTCTTGAACAGTATCATTTGATCCAGTTGTCCACTTTAATTTATATTCATCACACATTTTTCTTCCTTCATCTATTGATGAAACAGTTTTAGAATACTTCTGAATTTGTTCATAGGTAGCCTCAAGTTGATATGAATGCCATTCAGATGTCAATTTAAGGTTGTTATTACTATCAACTTTGTATGAGAGTAAATAATACCTCCACTTACCAGTACCACTAGACGATTCAAAAATACCATAAACTCCAACATTTACATCAGATCCACCTGATTTCATCCCATCTACTTTTGTAGAGTAGAGCATTTTTCCATGAAAATTACTCATTTTCTTTAAATTTAATTAGTAAATATACAACTTTTAATCTATTTAAACAAATAGTATAATTGTAATATCATGATATATGGATAAAGTTTATATTAAATCTTTAGTTCAAAATGTTATTAATAAAGAGTTTTCTAATCAACATAAGAGAAGAATCGATGAGTATGCTGATAGACTAAACTTAGCGTGTCCATACTGTGGTGATTCATCAAAAAGTGTCTATAAGAAGAGAGGAAATCTATATTTCAACAAGTTATTTTATATATGCTTTAACTGTGACAAGAAAACATCACTTGACAAGTTCGCAAGAGACTTTAATGAAATTATAGATCCTCAGAAAAAACTTGAAATAATAGAGTATCTTGATTCTGTTGTTGACTACTCTGACTACGATACGGATTTTGCAGATTTTAAATTAGATGATCTTTTTGATATAAAAGATTTAGAAGAGCTATTTAATGTAAAAGATACTACTCCAATATTTGACTTCAAACCTATTGATGAAAAAAGTGGTGTTTTTAAATATCTAATAGGAAGAGGGATACCTAAACATTTACATAGAGATATTTATCAGGCCAAGTATTCTAAAGGTGATGAAGGATTTGAACACGTAATTATTTTTCTAAATAGAAGAGGTGATAAAGTTATTGGTTTGCAAGTTAGAAATCTGAAAGAAGGTAGAAGACGTTTCTTTGTTATTTATAACTGGGAATCAATTTATAAATGGTTTCACGGTGATGATGTTGATTTAGACATGCAGAAATCTATTATCTATAATAAGCTATCCTACTTTTTTAATATTTTAAATGTAAATTTTGAGGACACAATTACTATCTTTGAGGGATATTTAGATTCTCTGTTCTACCCAAATTCAGTTGGTATAGTCGGTGTTAACACTGATTTGAGATTTTTAGAAAATAATAACTTAGACTTGCAATACTTCTTTGATAATGATATCGCTGGATATAATAAGTCTGAGGAGAAATTACTTGAAGGTGGTAAAATTTTTCTTTGGAAAAAACTATTTGAAAATATTGTTTCTAAAAAGAAAGGGGATGATCCACACAAGCTTCTATACAGAATATCAAAAGTAAAAGATTTAAATAAACTAAATGAGTTAGTACCTGGTGCTTATAAGAAACTGGAATTAGATAAGTTCTTTTCAGAGGATCTATATGATTTAAAATTCCTACCTAAGAAAACGAAAAGAAAAGTTTCTACTGAAAAAGATTATTTAAAGGAATTTAAAAATCATGATTTTTAAATAAAGGGTCTTTTAACTCTTTTAAATCTTGGATTCTTTTTTCTTAAATAGTCAATAAACTTCATATTACCTCTCTCATTATTACAATCAAAGCAACAAACCATTAAATTTACTTGAGTATTGTTACCACCTTCTGAAATTGGTATAATGTGATCTGTTGTTGCAGTTTCTGGATTTAGTTTTTTCTCACAGTAAATACATTTTGCATTTCTATTTTCTTTTAAAAACTCTTTTGCGAATCCGGATGTTCTTCTTTTAACATTCTTACCATTCCACTTTAATCCAACAACAACTATATTTTGTAGGAATTTATATTTTCTTCTATAAATGATACATGGTACGTAATTCTTATTAGACCAAACTGCTATTCTGATTAACCAACTCCATCTGTCCCAAATTTCTCTATCAACTGATATGAAGTGTTGATCTTTTGACTTTCTTATAAACTTGATAACTTCTATTATATTCATAATTTTAAAGTTATCTTCTTCTCACTTTTATATATTAGAAAGCAAACACCCCCAAAAAATGGGGGCGTTTGTAACTAAATCATAAATCATTCTTTAATTATTTGTTGTTTCTGAACACCAATATCTGTTGTTATTACTAACATATAAACTCCGTTTGGTAATTCTGTAAAATCCAATTTATAATTATTTGAATTATAGTTTTTAGAAAATACTTTTGATCCTATTGAGTTATAAAGTGAAACACTTCTAAATTCATCTTTAAAGTTATCATTTATGGTCACAACTCCATTTGATGGATTTGGATAGATTTCTAAATTATTAACTTCCATTTCAATCTGTCTTATCTCAACATTATCTGACTCAGAATTAACAACTAAGCTTCTTAATTCAGCTCCATTATTTTGTATTTGACAATTTTGTGTCTCTTTATAAATTATATAGCTAGATGAGCAAGAATTTCCACATTCAGTTACAGTTCTAGTCAATTTATACCACTTATTAGTAGTCAAAGTCGTATCAGTAAAGTCATGAGTCGATTCTGTTCTAATTAGATTCCAACTTAATAAGTCATCAGATTCATATAAAGACCATTTTTCACACCCGATTGTATTAGATATCTCAAATGTCGATATCGAATATCTATTTGATTCTATCTCATCTAAACAGTAATCAAATCTAGTATCTATGGAGTTACTAAATCCATATAATTTTGCCATAAAATTAACATGTTTAATCACATTTCTTGGTGATTGTGGTCCTGAAATTAAATTAACAAAAGTACCTCCAACAAAAATTTCCCATCTTCCATTACCATCATCAGATGGATTAACAGCTAAGCATCTACCATCTCCCTGTCCAAAGTTATTCTCAAAACCTTGAATATAAACACCTCCTAATCCACTTCCAGTATTTAATAGTTTAAACTCCTCACTTATTAATCCATCACTTGTAAATGCTGTTATTTTAGGTGACCAAGTTACTGCATATGGTCCTTTAGGCATCGAACTTGCAAAGTTACCAGTTGCTATAAGATGACAATTATAATAGCATATATCAGCCACATAACCACTACACCCTGGGTTATAATCACTATCTATATTCCAAAATCCATTTGATAGATCAAATCTAGCTATATTTCTAAAGCCTGAAACTCCTGATATTTGTGAAATTCCACCGGATATATATGCCTTCATATTACCATTTAGTGTTCCATCACACTCTGAATCATTTACAAAAATTATATCAGAAATTGCAAAACTTCCAGTAAGTCCAGTTATCCCATTAATAGGTTCTGGAGTAAACTGATTATTTAATTTAAATATACCAATGTAGTTCTGACCATTTATTGTAAAGTCAAATGTACCGCCCACAATTATATCATTTGTTCCTGGTACCTTAGTTATTTTTCTAATGTCAAAATTATTATTCACAGTTGGTATTGTAAATGTCTGAAAAACAGAACCCGTATTTGGATCACAACACACAATCACAACTGTACCGTATCCATTTCTGTAAGCATAGTAGAGTTTTTGATTTTCCCAATCGTGGTAAATAGTTGAACAAACAGTTATCCAACTAGGATATGGACAGACAAAGTTCAGATCTCTAGTACCATCAGCATTTATTTTATTCAAAAATCTAACGCCTTGGTTGACCATAGAGTTATAACTATTTCTACCACAGATGAAAAACTCACCTGTGTAATTCCCATTTATATCCTTTTCAGGTTCCAAATAGGTTGTTGCAAACTGTGTTCCCCAAGTAGACATTTGATTTGAGTACCAAGCCTCATCTTCATTTCCTTGGAAATCATATTTTCTAATTTTTGGTAATCCTGGTTCCCCAGAAAGGGCATAATAAACTGAATTACCAACTATTTCAACACCAACGGCTCTATAATATCCAGATGTTGAAAATGGAACTCCATTATTGTTAGGAGCAAAAGTGGTATCGATACCACCAGCAAGCTGAGCAATAGATGAAATTCCAAGGCAAACAAACAAAACCGAAAAAATAACACGGTTTAATAAGCACTTAAATTTCTTCATATTTAATTTTTTATTTTTGTAAGGTATTGACTATCAAATCCTTATAAAATATATATGAAGTTGTAATATAGAACAAAATACAATTCCCCAAAAACCTTGCAAAATAAGGGGTTGGGGAAAAATTAGGCGAAAAAAAACCTCAAATTAGTTTGAGGTTTTTATTTTTTAATGATTGTGTTCGTGACCTTTAAATTCTTTATGTACTAATTCGTGTGGATCACTGATTTTAGTGTTCTTTCTATTGATTAAGAAGGTATTTGTTTCAGGAGCAAAAGTTACTATTTGACCATTTATATCAACTTGATTATTATTAACTTCAGATCCCATCATTTCGGCAAACTGTTGTAAAAGTTGATCACCTTTCCAAGAATCCACGTCTTGACCTTCTTCCTCATCTGATTCAACTTGAGTTTCACCCATTGGAGTTTCTTCAAGTGTTGTTTCATCTAATTCATCGACCATTGGAATTTCTTCAGATACGTTATCTAGTTCTCCGGTCATTGGTGTTAATTCTTCATTAACATATTCGTTATATTTCTTTAATCTCATAATTTATGATATTTTTTATTATATATTAATCTTCGTATTTATATTTTTCCTCAATTTCAGAAACAACATAGTCTATAAAGGAATCTAATTCATATTCAAGACCATTACAAAATTCAAAAACATCATATTTGTCTTTTTCAAACTCTAATGATGTTGTTCCATTTTTATATTTTATTATTTTACCAGTCAGTCTTCCTTCTAATTTCTTACCATCGGGCCACTCTAAGTCTGGAACATATAATACTCCAATTATTTCTATCTCCTCAAGTTCTCCTTTTTTATTTGTTATCTTTTGAATATCTTCTAACTCAAATTTAAAATATCCTAAATCATCTTCAAATGTTGTTTCTACCTCACTCTTTGATAATTTATCATGAAGTTCTTTTTCCTTTCCAGTTTTATAAGAATCTAAAAAGTCTATTTCAAGTTGAGACAATGAATCACTACCATACTTTGATATTTTATCTAAAATATCATCTAATCTTTCGCTCGCGGTGTAATTTTCATATCTCATTAAGTGTTTCATACAATTATATATAATACTTTTTTTCTACATATTTCTAAATGCTCGTAAATCGTTGCCAATCAAGGCTTTTGTTAAATTTTTCTTTTAAAATATTTACTAATAATTCATTCTCACCTCTAGATTGATATAAAGCTATGTAACTATTATCCAATTTTGATAACAGATTGTCAAAGTCTATTCCTTCTTCTCCAAAAATTTGACTTAATTTTGAATCTCTTTGAAATTTAATCTTCTCTTCTTCAACTGAATTGATTAGAACTATCATAAATCCTTTTGTTCCATCTTTAGGATGATTGAGTATTTCATCTATATCTAATCCAGACCAGAACTTTACAGATACACTACCAATAAATATCTCATCCAAAAAAATCATCATCTAATAAATCATCTATTTTATTATCACGTATTTCACTTTTAACAAGTTCATCTATTCTAAATTTAAAATCGATATTCTTTTCATATTCAAATTTAAAGTCATTAAAAGATGACTCTGACATTTTCATTAGTCGCTTTGCACCATTTGATATTTTCTTATTATCAACATAGATCTCGTAAAAATTATATAACTCATGATCTTTAAACATGAGTTATATATTGTTTTAGAATCCACCAAATATATCTAATACTACACTAAGTCTTTTTGTTATCTCTGGCATACCAAGTGGCTCAATAATAGAGTTTATAGGAGATAAGATTGACTTCATAAATTGCTCATCATAGTCAATTTCTGGAGCAAATTCAATTGGATACGATCCTCTTATGAAAGCGAACATATCATTTGTCTTTTTATTCTTACAATAGTAATACTTAATTTTAGTACCAGACTTTATATACTCGTATTTAGATTGTAAAGATTTATTTTGATTTAGTAAATAGTTGTGATATGCTGCAGATTTAACTGCAAAGTGTGCACCACTAACAAATTCTAATCTATCTTTGTCCTCTAAAACTTTAGTTTCATAATTTGAACAAGAAGATTGCATTGATATGTCATCAATGTCAGCTAATTCAAATTCTTTTCTAAGATTTTTAACCAGCTTAAGAAGGTCTTTAATATTGAAGTCATCTGGATGTGCAAATAAGTATTTTACAATTTCAACAATTTTCTCACGAGCAAATGCTGGAGTAGAAGATCTAACAAGTTCAACACCTTTAGGGAAAATATATGTTAGTCGATCATAAGGAATACCATCTTCATATACAATATGTTGAATATATTTCTTCTTAGCAATATTTATAATAGATTCTGAAATTCTTTCTAACTCAAAATCTTCTCTATTTTTAACACCATAACTTCCGGCATATTCTTCAAGACATTTTTTAAAATATCCACCATATCTAAATGAGTCTAATCCATGTATGAAGTCTAATTCATTATCCCAGTTCCATTTAATTTCGATTCCTTTTATTAAGTCTTGAACCTCATTAGAATTAAACCCTCTGTCTTTTACAAAGTATCCGTCGATTACAATCATCTCTGGTTTATTTTCCTTTAAAAACTCTTTAAAATCTTCTACACTTCTAAAGTATCCAATACAATTTGAATTATTAATCTTTGTTTCTTGTCTTTTCTCTAAAAATATAAATGATTGTTTGAAATCTTTTATATTATTTAATGGTAAATTCTTCCAGTCACAATGTTGAATAGCGGGTTCAAAAGAAACAAACAATGAGTCAGTATCTGCATAGATAGAAACTTCCTCACCATTTTTTTTTGAAATTTGAGTCACATTTTTTATTCCTAATTTAGAATGTAGTTCGAAATCTAAATGCCATTGCTCATACCAATATTCCTCATTAACAGCATTCATTGTTTTAGTAAGATCACGACCTTGTGCAGTAATTGTACCCGCTACGTGTTGGTTAAACAATATGAAATATTGTGTTGCGAATGCTCCGTAAGATCCATTCAAAATCAATTTCAAAGCTAACTGAAGTGCATTATAATAGTCAGACTCTTTTTTAAGAGATTCTGCCTTGGCCTTTAGCTGATTTATTTTCTGTATTTTTTCTTCTTTTGTCATATCAATCATCAACGCTAAAATCTTGTTCAAATGATATCATAAGATGACTCGTATCATCTTTGGTTAAAATAAAAGTATCGAATATATAAAAATTAATATATTCTGTATCATCATTTATGGATGGTAAAAATGTCTTATTAAACATTAAATGTCTATCTGTAATATCTTCGACTTCATCTACTTGAAATTCCCAGGTTGATGTTTCTGATAAAATAACTTTTTTATCATCCACATTTAAGTGTATTACTTTACCATCTGAATTTATACTTGATAATTTTTTAATGTCTTGAAATTCTGATTTTGATATTTTAAAATTCCATTTACTGTTCTTAGTATCTACTCTTTTTGATAACACACTCTTTGATATATCTCGAATCTCAGATGGTTCTCCTCCTTGTAGAGCTATTTTTAATTTACCATTTTTTATTTGTAAAAATCTAGCAATATTAGATTCTTCGTCATCATTTTGCCGGTAGTCAACAGTCATCAGTATTTTTTCCGAAGTTTTGATAAAGCCAAGATTCTTAACAAATCTTTTTGCACCAGATATTATTATGTCTAGTGTCGTATCTAAATCTTCTTTTATTTCAAAAAAATCTTTTGTATCTAATAGATAACTTTTAAATGCTAATAAAATAGTCTCACCTACAATTGAATACATTAATATATTATCAGAGTCAACTTTTAATTTAATTGTATCGCTAATCTTTGCTAAGTCTTCTAACTTTTCCAGAAGTGTGGAAAAGCTATCTGACTTAATCTGTATATTTAATTTATTTGACATATCAAATGTGGTTTTAGATAAGTAATATATACTTTAAAATTTAGTTTGTTTATCATGAAATATTTAAAAATCTATGAAGAGTTTAGAGAACCTTTGGATATAGAATATGTTAATGCTAAAATGAATGAACTTTCAGATTTAATGTCTGAGTATAGTGGAATATCTTTTGAATATAATATCGAATCTAAAGAAGAAAACGATAATCTTCAAGGTGTTCTACATGTCAGTTTAAAAGCAACCGATACAGTTGCTCAAATATCTTGGGAATTGGATTTGGACTCACCACATCTTATAGTTAAGGAACTTAACGAGAATGATAATTTAGAAGAAATTTATAATTCACATTTATCAAGTACTGAAGAGGGACTAGATGTTATAGAAAAACATATCTATGACATATTTGAAATATCTGAGAGGGTAAAAGCTCAAAGATATAAGGGTAGAAAGATTCCTGGAAAGTATCTAACTAAGAATCCTAGCAAAATGAAAAAAGAGATTGATCGTTTTGTAGGAAAAAAAGAGTATAAAAAAGACTGGGATGCTGATTATGAAACGGGAAAAGGTGGTGTAGGTAAAAGAGTTAAAACTAAAAAATCAGCAGCGACTAAAGCTTACCAAAGAATGTTTGGAAATAAAGAAAAATAAAAATATGAAACACTTATTAAATTTCGAAGACTTAACAGAAGACTTTTCACAATATCTCGAAAACGAAGATATGGATTTACAAAATGACTTCAATGAAATGGTTGAAGATTTAGACGAATATGATGAGTTATATGATGATATCTTAGAAAATAAGAAATCTGGAGTAACTGCATCTCTTAGAAAAAAGTCTAAAGCCTCTGGAATACCAATGGGTATTTTAAGAAAAGTATTTGCAAAAGGAATGCAAGCTTGGAACGCAGGACACAGACCAGGTGTTGCTCAACATCAATGGGGAATGGGTCGTGTAAACTCATTTATAACTGGTGCTGGTGGTGCTAGAAAAGCAGATGCTGATTTATGGGCAAAAGCTAAAGCTGCTAAAGCTAGAAAAAAGAAGAAATAATAATGAAATACTTAAAAAGATTTAATGAAAACTTAGATAATTCTAATAAAATACATATACCGGAAGCCTATTCAGGAGTTAGAATGGAACTTGGAGAGTTTGCTTCACCTGAAGATATTATGGATACTTATAACAGCACTGTTGCTCGTGAAGATGTTCCTCAACTTACTGGATATTCAGAAGATGGATTCTTCACTAATGAAGACGGAGATGAAATTAAGGAGTTTATAATTCTTGACGAATTGAATTATGCAATCGGTTTAGATAGTGAAGATTAATATTTCTAAAATATCTAAAAAGACCCTTAAAGGGTCTTTTTTAGTTTAATAGTTCATCTAACCTTTGTCCTCGATTTGGAATTATAAAATCTGAGGATGTTGTGTGAGTATCTGAATACTCTAAAACCTGTGAATTATTATTATTTACAATTTCTAATAAATTGTATAATATCAATTCTTCTGAAAATGTATATCTATTTTTTAATTCTTTAAAATTTAAGGTATCTTTTCTAATAAAATTTATAGACTCTACGAAAAAGTCTGATTTATTATCTTTAGTTGATACTATAGAACCGACTGGATATTTAATAGAACAAGTTTCATTTCCATTTTCATCAAATCCCCAGAAATTACCTATTATGTTAATAACATCTTTTAATGTTTGAATAAAAAATATTGTTTGTAATAGTGGTGTTCTTTTAAACTCGTAGATGTATTTAATAAAATCAACCCCATAAGTTTTATGTTCCTCTATTATTTCTATTCCTTTAAATTTTTCCAATTCATCAAATTCAAAATTCTGAACATACTGCCTATTATTGTCTTCAAATAAAGTATGTCTACATCCTTCTTTTAAAAATTGATTTAGTAGATTTTCAAACCTTTGAATATTATTTTTAGCAATTGAAAACACAAATCTATAGTTCATATCTCTTCTAATAGAGTCTGAACTATAGATCTGTGGTAGAGAAGAGTGTCTATAGGGATAATACTGTGAAAATACCTTATTTGACCAATAATCCGCTTCTTCTTTTGATAATATTCTGTAGTTATTCATTAGGCTAATTCTTCTATGATAATCGGAACCTCAGCTCTTTCTCTAACTTCTTGGAAAGTCCATTCTTTTAGAATTTTACCATTCTCAAAAATAGGAACTAATAAATCTCCTGTAAAATCTTGACAATGTTGAACTGTTTCATATTCATCACTGTTGTTGTAGATCAATTTTAACTTACCAGCTTTTGACTTTTTAAATGACTGAACTCTCTCGCCAAATTCATTAATCTCGATAGGATTTTTTTGAACCTCAATCTCTTCTCCATTAACAACAATAGAAGAACACTTGATTGCGAATTTTTGTGTGTCTCTATCTACCTTCTGTAGAAGTGCGCCACCCATACCAAATGCTATATTCTCAACTGAGAATCTTTCTTCAATCATCATTTCTAATATTTCAATAATCGACTCGTAATTAACTCCGTCTCCTTGAATTACACGAACATGTGGATCAATAACCTTGAATCCCTTCTCGTTAATAGTTCCACCAAATTTTTCCCAAAGAACTCTAAAAACTTGTTTTAATGTTTGAACAGGATCTCCACTATCAGGTCTAATTACAAGTCTACCATCACGGTTTACTATTTTATCTTTCAAAGTGGTTCCCCAATAATCTCTACAAGCTCTGATGATATCAAATGAATCAGATACACAAGCGACTATTCCGGTTGGGAACTGATCTAACATATTTTCAAATGCTTTTACCTCAAGTGGTTCAGTCCAAGATGTAATTGTTGAATGCTCAGAGGCTGGTACAGAAAAAGCTAACATATCTAAGGTGTTGTAGTACTCTTGTGCCATTAAAATACCGTTAACTGTATCAGTTCCTCTGAAGTTAATAATATGTGCTGCTGCTCCGATTCCAGCACTCTCTACAGAACTTACTCCTCTAAATCCGAAATCGTGCAACATAAAGCTTACAATTCCAGCAATTTCTTCAGAACTATAAGATGTTGTCTTTTTTAAATACTTTACAAGTACTTTTTTAACTTCTCTGGATAGTGTACCAACAGTTATTGGATACCAAATTTGTAGAATTAAAGTCTCAAGATAATTAGTTAACCAAGGTACTTCAGGATCAGTATTCTCAATTGTTAAAAGAACATTTCCGGTTGGAACAACACTTCCTTCGGGAACCGCTTTTATTATAACAGGCAGTCTTCCATTGTGTTTTTCTAAAATGTGCATCCACCCATCAATGTTAAAGATACCTGGTCCTAAGTGTGCATCCCAAAATTGTTTAGCCTTATAGATTTTATCTAATGTTACAACTTTTCCTTGTAAGTATTCTTTTATTAAATATTGCAATCCAAAGAAAAGAGTATTGTCAAATTTACCACCTCTTGATTCCAAGTATGATCTTAGAATGGTTGTACCTTTTGGAATTTGTTTCCAGTGTGATGGTTTATAAGAATCGGTTAAAAGAAGAATATTTGGTTCCATATATTAAAGTTTTATTTTGTCGAAGTAGTTTTTAAATGTCTCATGTGGTACTGCCACAGATATTCTTGAGTATTGAGTATTCACTGTTCTATTGAGTGAAAATTTATGTAAAGGTACGGAAGATATTTTATTAAACAAAAGAATATCAAAATTGATATTTACAATAGCAAATGGTCCTGTCGGAGTTGATGGATATTCATCAAATAGAAATCCTCTATCTTTTAGATATTGAATATTCTTTTTGATACTATCTTGAGTTTTCCATTTATAATTATCTAATGCTAATTTTCCATTATTTGTTGTAAGTAATCGAGTTATTATTTGTTGTGGTATTGTTGAAATAGAGTTGTACTTATATAGAGATCGAATCTTCATTGAGTTATATAACTCTTGATTTTTCGTTGCGATATATCCAATTCTGAGACCTGATAATCCCATAGATTTAGAAAATGATGAAAGTACAATTACGTTATCATAAAATAATTCATGAATAGGATTATTAATCTCATTGAAGAGATAGTAATATGGTAAATCTAAAATAACTGTAATATTCTTTTCTTTAGAATGATCTAAAAACTTCTTTAATTCCTCAAAATCTGGAGCCCATCCTGTTGGATTAGAAGGATAACACAACATTACAACACCTGAGAAACCAGCGATTGGATCACAGGCTTTAAAATTACCTATATTAAAGTCATCAAATTCTTGAGTATTTTTATTATGAATTTTAAGAATTTTATTCCAAGATCCCCAATGATATTTTGGTATCCAAAAATTTTCCTCTGATAATGAATTAATAACTAAATCAAGTGTTGCCATTCCACCAGGAACAGTCATTACATAATGATCTTTTAAATGAAATTTATCTTTAATAACTTCTACTAATTTAGTATCTCCATCATTACCACCATATTGTTGAACCGATTTTTGATTATAGTCAAAGTCACTCATAAATGAGTTTAAGTCAATCATATCAACATCCATTACACCTCGATGTAGTTTTAAATATGTTTCACCTGTTGTCTTTTCGAGATAAGATGTTCTTTCACCAATTTCTACAATCGATGAATAAGTTACTGGGGAATGATTTACTTTCATATACTTTTTAAAAAAATTTTTAATAACGGCTTATGTTCTTCAACAATTGGTCCAACTACTTCATCCTTTAAGTTAAACCAAGATTGTGATATTTCGTGTATATCCCACCATTTAAGTTCGGATATATCATCTGATGGTTCTATTGAACCTCCTATATAATCTGTTTTATACAAAACACTAATAATCTTATCTTCTTCACCTCGATATCTCCAATCTGGTACTAAAGTACTACTAATATATTTTAGATCTGATACCTTTATCTCACCAGCATCTTGTTTCAATTTTCTCAGTGCTGTTGACTCGAATGATGTGTCGCTAGGATGAGCAAATCCACCTATAAATCTCCATCCATTTTCATAAGGTCTTTTTGCTAAAAGAATTTTATCCTCACTAAGTATAGCCACATCAACACAAGGGTGTACTTTGGGATATTGATTATATGCATTATAGATAACACCTGCTCTAAAGTCCGAAGAGTCTTTTACAGTTTCTGATACTATCTTTCTTACTTCTGTTCCAGATACAAATGTGTATTGATCTAACTCTTTACAGTCAAATTGACCTTTTCCCTTCTTATAGTATGGGATGAAAGAGTCTCTTCCTCCATATAAAACAACCTCGCCAATTGGATAAACTTCTCTAATTCGTCTATCCAACTCTGCTGTCCATTTAATATCATCTCCGAAATCTGGTAGAGATAATATAACAGTGTTGGGATAAGATGCTTGAATCATCTTTTTTCTTGTGTCAAAGTCTAATGGGTTCTTTTTCGTACCAACTACTTTAGGTACACCAAGAAATATAATTGACTTTTTGTGATTATTAACTACTTGATCGATGATATATCGATGAGCATCATGTAATTCGTGAACTTGAAATCTACCAACTACTGCACCTATTGAATATTCTTTATCCATTGTAAATTTTACACAAATATAAAAAAAATTACAACATGTCTTGTAAAGTTTTTCTTAAATAAATTTCAATCTCTCTAACTTTTCTTCTTGACGCTTTAACATCTAATTGAAGTCGATAGTTTTTTATTATATCTTCATCTTCTTCATCTAAGACTGTTACTTTTACATTTAAATCCTCAACTACTTTTTCTAGCTTATCTTTTAACATTTCAGGAGTGAATGTTATTGGACCATACTCAGTTGATACTTTTAATTCATTATTATCATCAAATGAAATTTGAGATCCTTTTGGTAAAATAGTTTTATCTAAAATTTGAAGATCTTCTTTGAGCTGATATTTATCCATATTATTTTAATATATAGATTTAATATCAATAAAATACTAAAAAGTTTATGCTAAATAAATATGTTGAATTTTTAACCGAAAGTAAAGTAATATCACTAATATTAGAAGATAATCTAACCTGTAGTGGTGAGTTTATGCAAAAGTTAGATAGTTTAAAATTAAAAAGTTCAGTAGCGAATGCATTGTATAGTTTATTTTCACAAGAACCATATATTTATGATGATTTGGCTCAAAACTATATTGATGTATCTGATGGTGAGGATGTTGTTACATTTTTTCCTGATAAAAAAGCCTCTAAATTATCAGACGATCAATCTCCATTTAGTACAAAAGGTAGAACAGAGATAAAAGTTGGTAGATTAGCAAAGGCTATATTAACGAATAAATCAATACTTGGTGATAGTGATGTGATGAGATCATTAAGTGTAGATCCCAGTACACTAAAAGATAAAGATTTCGAAGACTTTGTAAATTTATATAAAGCTTCTAAAGTTAAAATGGATCATAAGTTTGAAATTGTTAATGGATCTAAAATTTCAAAATATTATGATGTTGATAATTATGCTTTTTCAGAAAGAGGAACTTTAGGAAGTTCTTGTATGAAGCACGAAGAATGTCAAGAATATTTTTCTATTTATGAAAAAAATAAATCTTGTAGTCTATTAGTTTATTTAAACAGTAGTCTTGAAGTTTTAGGAAGAGCACTTGTCTGGAAACTATCAAAAAGTCCTTGTAATGCTGATTACTTCATGGATAGAATCTATACTGCAAACGATAGTGATGTTATAAAATTTATTAACTATGCCGATGAACAAGGATGGATGTATAAATATAAACAAAACTGTGATTCATTAGATTCACTTGTTTTTAAATACAAAGGACAAAATATTCTTGGTGAAGTGATGGTAAGTTTGGATAAGTCTGATTTTGATCAATATCCCTTTTTAGATACTTTAAACTGTTTAAATAGAAAGAAAAAGTATTTAAGTAACGTACCATTCGCAGGTGTTGAATATTTAAATGATACTGAGGGAAATGCAGAAGAGTGTTTTTCTTGTAATGGTTCTGGTGTAGAAGATAGACAGTGTCCAGACTGTGATGGTGAAGGGGAAATAGATTGTCCAAAATGTGATGGTTCAGGTGATGGTTGTAAAAAGTGTGATAGCAGTGGACAAGTAAAATGTAAAACTTGTGATGGTGATGGTGATGGTCCTTGTACAGAATGTGTGGGTGACTATTTAATAAAATTAAGTGATTTTATACATTCTCCTAATAGATGGGGAGTTACCAAAGATCAAGTTGAGAAGGAAATTGAAAGATATAAGTCTGAGCAAGAAAAAGGTAAAGAAAAGAAGGATAAAAAGAAAAAAAAGAAATAGTTATCTACCAAGATAATTAAATAGGTCAATAATATTCTTTATTGTAAACTGTAAACTTTCTAAGTTCTTATTAGTCTGTCTTAAATATTCAATATAATTTTCAATTAACTCAACATTTCGCTGTTCCTCAGCGACATGAGCTTCAATTAAAAGTGATTTCTCACCCATATTTGTTTTAACTCCAAATGATGTCGCGTACCAAATAAATTTATCTTGTTTAATTCTTTTTAACTTAACATCTTGTTTAGAACGTCTATCAAGAAATGTTGATATTTGCTCGGTAATCATTTGTCGATATGTGAGACATAAAGCCTGAGTCTCCATGATTCTCTTTGATGTTTGTGTAGTTATTTCAATTTTTAAAACTTCAAAAAGTGGATCAAGTTGTTTAGACCATTCAAGTCTTTTACCATTAAAGAACTCTTCCAATCTATCATTAGTTTCTTTAATTTTATTAATTCTTTCTACTTCTTCAGGTGTATAAACATTCATATTAATTATACTTGACGAAGTAAAAAAGTTAGATATATAAAAATAAAAATATAATTATGAGTGATAAACCTACACTAGATAGAATTGAACTTTTACACCCTGCTGTTAGGGAAGAAGTTAAGAACATTTATTTAAATGAGATAATACCATCTCTTTCTGGAAGAGCTATATGTAGATTTGCTTATACACTTAGAACATTCGCGGAACAAGATGCCTTATATGCTCAAGGTAGAACAAAACTTTTTGACGACAAAGGTAAAAGACTTGGTATTGTGACTAAGGCAAAAGGTGGACAATCTATCCACAACTATGGATTAGCCTTAGATATTGTTTTATTAAAAGATACTAACAATGATGGTAAATTCGAATCCGCTTCTTGGGAAACTAATGTTGATTTCGATAAGGATGGAAAAGCAGACTGGATGGAAGTCGTTAATATTCTAAAAAGAAATGGATGGATTTGGGGTGGAGATTGGAAGTCATTTAAAGATGCTCCACATTTTGAAAAAACATTTGGTCACACCTGGAAAACGTTACTACCTAAACATAACTCTAAGAAATTTATACCTGGTACGAACTATGTTCAATTATAAATAAAAACCTCCTTAATTGGAGGTTTTTTTATTTTAATACATTTACAACTTCTGGATAATATTGACATTTCGATACGTCTTTTCCATCATAGTCTATTGCTGATAAAGCGTATCTCATTGCATTTAATCTACCTATTTTCTTATCATTTGAATTTATTATAACCCAAGGTGATAATCTTGTAGATGTTTTATTAAACATTTGATTTTTATACTTTGTTATAATATCCCACTTATCTACTACTTTAGCATCATTAGTTGAAAACTTCCAATATTTCAAAGGCGATGTTTGTCTTAATTGAAATCTTAGTTGTTGTTTTTCTTTAGTTATAGAAAACCAAAACTTAATTAGTATTAATCCATCTTTTATTAAATCTTCTTCCCAATCTGCAACATTTTCTATAAAGTCGATATATTGTTCCTCACTACAATATCCCATGGCTGGTTCAACAACTGCTCTATTGTACCAAGATCTATCAAAGAAAACAATTTCACCTGGTTTAGGTAAATGTTTTTCATATCTTCCAAACCAATTATTTTTTTCTTCTTCAGTTGGCACACCAAGTGCAACAACTTTAAAATGTTTAGGATTCAAATATTCTGTAAATCTTTTAATTGTTGATCCTTTACCAGCTGAATCTCTTCCCTCAAATACAATGGCCACTCTTTGATTTTCTTTAGACACCCATTCTTGAAGCTTCATCAATTCAACTTGAATATCATATTTCTCATCTTCATATTTCTTTCTTGGTAGTAAAGAATGTTCTCCTTCAATTTTATCGAAATGATCATCTTCTGTTGTGTCTGGTGACTCATCATCAAATCTTTCTTCTAAAGAAAAATAATATTTAGAAAATTCTTCTTTTATTTTCTTTTTAGTATTTCTTTTTTTAAGATCTAAAATTTGATTTACTTTTCTTAAAAATGATTCGATATTAAATTGATTTACTATATCTTTTCCTAAATTAGTGTTCAATTGAGATAAAATTTGTGATATGTTTATATTGTCGAATTTTTTATATTCAATTTTATTTGTTTTCAAATTATATTCAATATTATCTAATATAGAAAATTTATACTCGTCTAAGTTAGATATTACTTTTTTTACTAACTTATCAAATTCTTCATCTGATAATTTAGAAATGTTTAATTCTTCATTTAGTGATTTTAAATATCTTAACATAATTTATATATTAAATCTTTTTGTCGAAAATGTATAGGTCATAAATAGCATTGCCCTTAACCTTCTTAATACTTTTAAGAACTTGACCAGTTGTTGAGTCTAAAACTTTATATACTCCCAAATTTTTACCTTTTTCATCAATAACTTTAACTGTATTTCCCGGTTCACCCATAGCTCCTAAAATGGCAACATATTGATTTCCATAAATACTCTTTAAAAAAGAAATCCTTACATTTTCTACATTCTTTAAATTATTAATATAGGCGTTATCAAGAGGTTTGGTAAGGTCTAATTTAGAATCTGTATTTTTAACTCTTACTGTTACGAATTGTCTCTTTTCTTGACTCAGTGTTACTTCTTCTCTATTTTGAACAATATTTTGTTGTACTAAGTTTTGTTGATTTCTTCTTATTACATTAAAATCTGCCTTAGCTATAATACCTCCTCTCATTCCTTTATCATTCATATTATATCCAACTGGAGCTAATCTGTAAAAAGAACCAGTAAATGTCATTGATAAAATTCTATCGGCTCTAAAGAGTCTCCATATTTTATTAATATGTCTATTTTTAGAGACAGACCATCCATTTAAATGCCAACCTCTTACTAATGTTTTACCTTTTGATGACCTTCCTAAAACCATTGGATATATAACACGCTCATGTCCCGCAAAGTGTTTATCTTTTTCACCTTTATAGTTTATTAAGAAGATCATTCCATATTGAATAGCCTTTATAAACAACTTTTCATCATATTTAATAGGTTCATTTATAGGAACGTCTTGAAAGTCTTTAATATTTTTAAGTGAAAATCTAGGAACAAATTCTCTATCTTCTTTTAAATCATTATAAGCTTCTCTAAGAATATATTCTACTGGTTTATTATTATAGTATGTTTTAGCCTGTGATAAATTCATTTAGGAATTTATATTTTCTTATATATTAAACTATCTGTCTATAAAAAGAAAAAGACCCGTATATACGGGTCTTTTTCTTATCGTTTCTAGTTTTGTTAGTTCTGAACAGAATCAACTACTGTTGAGTCAGTTTCTACTGTTTCTACCGTAGTAGAATCCACTGAAACCGCTGTTGAGTCTGTAGTAGTCTCACCGTTTTTACGACCTTCTAAGCTACAAGCAGAAAACAAAACTGATAAAATTGCCATTGTGAAAATAATTTTTTTCATTTTTTGTCAGTATTTTTATTTTTATATATTACTATAATACAACTTTGTTTTTAAAAGTAAAAAATTATTTTTAATATATACCTCTATGATTAATAACTCTGAAGACTTGAATAAATACTATAATATTGTAAATCAATATGTTGATGAATATATTGACAAATGGAAAATAAAGCCAACTAATTTAAAAAATTATTTACTTGGTAATAAATCTAGACTTGTTAACTTCTTGGAAAAAAAGGGTCTTAAAGATATTAATAGAATCGATAGAGTAGTATCAGACGTTATTGAACACAGAGTTGAGTTATATAAAGATGGTGTTATAACATTTGAAAGTTTCAAATTATTAGAATCTGAAGAATTTAAAGTTTTAGATTTAAAGCAATGTCTATATAAAGGAATTGAAAAAGCCACTATAAATCACGAAAAGATATTAGCAGATTTCTTTGATTTATCTTTGAGTCAAATAGATCCTATTTCTCCAGACAAACATACTTTCTGGGTACATGATGTTGATACACCTGTTGTTATTTACAATAATGATGAATTATCTATAGTAAAAGAAAATATCATTGATTACGCATATAATCAAATGTTTAGTAAAACAATATCTTTAGATTTAGGTCTTTCAAAATTCGATGTGAAAATTGGAGACTTTATTTCAGAAGAACAATTTAAAAATAAATTTTCCGAAAGTCTAACTGTTGATAAACTAAAAGATGTAGTTTGCTCACTATTATATTCAAGAAAAATTAGTGGTGATAAAGATTATCTAATAGTACAGATGATGTAATCATGTAACATCATGATACCCTATTAGAGATTATTTCACGCCATTGGCTTCATCTTTACTTCGTAAATTATTACATCTGCTGGGTCTTTCATGAAGTAAAACTTATCTACAATATCTAAGAAAGATTTTCCGTGAAACCAAGAAGTGTTATCATTTGCGTCTCCTTTTTTTCTCCAGATTATTTCATAATTTTGATGGTTCAACTTATAATCTGACTTGATATAATCAATCATCTTACTTAAACAGGAAATTTTACTACCAGCTTTTATTTTATGAAAAAGAAATCTTTCTCCGTGATTTTTTGAAATCGTTATGATTGATAATTCAGTTTCTGAATCGTCTTCTTGGTAGTCGAAATATATTGTAACATCATTAAGTTCTTTTCTGATGATATCTTCTGATGTCATTTCAGCAAGTAAAATTTCTGAGGATTTGTTTAGTGAGTTCATATTCCTAATATTTTTAATTTTTGTTCTCTAATTTGTTCTACTGTTAAGAATTTAGATTTTGAAATTCTTCTTTTTCGACCATGTTCATTTGTTATCAAATATGAAGTTTCATCTGGTATTTTCTCACCAACTGTGACTTCGTACCAATTACCAACTGTAACTGATAGTGAAACATCTTTATTGTTAATACAATATACTTTCATATTATTCGTGGTGGTCAACTGGTGATATTATTCTTTCACTCATAACTTTTTTAAGTTCTGAGTATGAAAGTGGTGTGTAGTTCCATCCGTTTGTTCCGATATCTATAACTTTTCTTTTATAGTACCAATCCATTTCGGGATTTTTAGTGATTGATTGATGGCAGTGTCCGTGAATGTGCCAAGAACCGTGATGTGATTTGTTCCATGAAAGTATTGGATAGTGACATAAGATTATATCTTGATATCCACGATTTGCATCTTCGTCTTTTACTGAAATTGTGGCTCCACCAAGAGCTGTATCATCACCAAAAACTTTTTCAAATCCTAATCGAGATATATTTCTTAATCTATCGTGGTTACCCATGATGAAATAAATTCTACCTTTTAGTTGTTTTCTAAACCATTCAGCTTCTCCCCTATCTTTAAAAGCAAAGTCACCTAAGTAAAATACTATATCCTCATCTTGAACTACTGAGTTCCAATTTTCAATAAGAGTTTGGTGCATTTCTTCGACACTATCAAAAGGTCTTCCGTCAAATCTAATAACATTGTGATGACCTACGTGGTAATCACTTGCGAAGTAGATATTTTGATGTTCTATTCTCATAGTACAAATATATGGATATTATATGAAATAAAAAAGTAATATATAAAAAATGAATTATATAGACGATTGGTCACTCTATAATCAAAAAAATCTCTTAAAGGCTAAAGAGTTTGTTAATGATAATCTTTTTAGATTGGTTCAGTTTTTTAATATAGAAGATGATATTGAAACTGAAGAAAAGAAACAAATTCTAATTGACTATTTTACAAGATACCCCGATCAAATCAAAAGTATTAATGTTTATACTGTTGGTAATCCTAATCAACTGAGTGTTCCTCGATTGAATAATATTGGTGGTACTTTTAAATATAGATAAAAAATAATAAATTAAGATGGATGTAATGTCATTGTTTAATACCATTTTTACACTTTCAGGCGCTGTTATCGTTTTAAGTGAATACGCTTCACGATTTACAAAGGCTGATGGTAAATGGGCTAGACTTCAATCTTGGGTAGTTGCTATTTTATTAGGAATTTTTGCCTCTTGGTTGAATATAGGTATATTCCAAGATATGGACTGGAAAGGTGGTCTATTGATTGGTATTATTACTGGTCTTGTTTCTAATGGTATTTTCTCTATTAATGCAATCAAAGGAATTCTTGAAACACTCAAGATTAGAGTTTAATTGCGTTAAATACAAAAAAATTAAAAACCCAATCTTATCGATTGGGTTTTTCTTTTTCAATAAATTTATTGACACCTCTTTCAAAAAGTTCTCTTAGAACGGATTCACAAGTATATGGCTTATCAAAATAATATTCAATATTATCTATGACATTTTTCATACCTGCTCTATATAGTAAGTCAATATCATGTTTAGATTCTAAACTTTTTTGCCTTAAAAGATTTTGTATATTAAATGTCATAATTTTATATTATTTTAGTTAAAAAAATCACCTGCGTCAAATGATTCACTATCTGGAATCTCAACTTCTTCATCAGAACCAACAATCTCATTAAATTGCTTTTCAACTTGTTCAATTTCATCTAAAGATTTGAATCTAAAATAATCATTAACAATTGGTTCCATTTTTTTAAGTACATCCATTGTAAATATTTCTGGTGTAAATAATTGTTTAGTTGT
>JACCDJ011531858.1_pt1 | contig 33870 bp, 22 predicted proteins | sample 7444481 | NCBI WGS metagenome assembly JACCDJ01 (sample SAMN15323435, study PRJNA562643) | freshwater metagenome | isolation source: river surface water | place: USA:Blue River Watershed | collected 2017-08-15 | reverse complement strand
CTAGTCCAACACGGAATACTCATGCTTAATCGCTTACCTCTAGGCATTGCAATATGATATGCTCTAGAAGGAATGTATAAAGCATCGCCGGGCTGTAGCACTACATCAATTGCAAGGTCTAAGTCTTCTTCTTTTAATTGATGATTCATTGTACCCGTTCTGTACAAACTAGAAATCCTATTATTAAATATTTTCCAGTGTGTTTCGCCTTCTGCTTGTATGATAAAGTTTGAAGGATAATCTTCGTGTATCCAAAAACTTTTTGAACCTTCTAATCCCCCGTACACATGTATCGCGGCATTAATCATATAAATGTTTTCAAAAGTCTTTAGCAAGGCGTTTGTCTTTTCGCTATAGAAACCGTAATCCATGATAACAAAGCCATTGCCTTGGTTGATCTTGTCAACCATAAATGCTTTGTCTTGCACTGGCTTTGAGAATACCCATGCTTTCTTATTCATAGGAATTTCAATCTTAATGTTATCCTTACCAATCATTTCAAAGTTGTATAACTCTGGAAAATTCATACAATGTTCAACATCCTTCCAACTTAGAATGTCAGATACATTTGGTAGTAATTGTTTAAAGTAATGAGGCTTGTCCTCATACAATAAATTAGTTTCGTTGACTAATCGCTGTCCGATAGAGTTCATCTTCTGTCCTAATTAATTTAACATTAAATGCTACAGAAATTCTTCTTTCTGTAGTAGTGTTGTAGCCAACACCGTGTGGCAAGTATCCTGGGAACATTATTAGCTTTCCAGTGTACGGCTCGTAGCTAATTGCACTTGCACTTATAGGAGTATATTCTCCAATAATTGCTTGCGAACTTACAATATAGTCAAGTGCGTGATTTTTATAAAATGTAATTTTTCCCTGTGTTGGTTTTGCTTCTACATAAAAGCACCCCGACAAGAAGGAATTGTCATGTATGTGTACGGCGTTGCTGTTTTTTTCTGTGTTGATGTTAAACCAAAAATTTTCAATAACAGGAAAACAGTATGCTGGATTATAGCCGTAATCTCTAACACAGTTATGTGCTTGCTCTAAAATTTTATCTTCTAAAGGTTTCATTGCGGCATAAACACCTGGACGAAAGTCTACACTTTGCCATCCGCCTTCGTTGCTTAATTTTCTACCATTGGGGTCTTGTGCTTGCATACTTAAACACAAGTCTACCATTGGTCTAACATCTATACTAGTCTGTTCCCACCATATGGGTGTTGGAAAGTATAATTCGTAGTTCATCGTTTTAAGTAATCCCCTAAAGTTAGTGGTGGCATAATCTCGTGGCTAAATGCAAACGCATGACTCCATCTAAAATTAACATGTTCACCTACCCATGCATTATGACAAACATTTGCTTGATACATTGATATTGTTCTTTCAGTATTAGGAATACTACCTACACATTCGAATCCCCATCTAGCAAGTTCCGAGTCTGACATATTAAACCAAGCATTAGCTCTAGTCGGAACATCTGCGATAGATTTCCATTCTTCATACATTGGATGTGTTGTATCGATTTGAAAATCGTAGACATCGTTGTGTATTACACCGTGATACTTGTAGAGTTTAGTTGAAGAGTCAGTCATGCTATGACTAGTAAACCATAAGTTTGCTACCATTCCGTGTACATAATCAATGTGAGGAATTCTCCAACAACTAATGGGCCGCGCTCTCTCTTTAAAGTACACATTCCCCCATTCGTGGATTTGTGGCTCGGCTATGTCTGCCCGAATATGTTTTAAGTAGAAGTCTCTAACTAGAAAGCATAGATCTTTTGAAATCCACTCTGGAACATGTATTGTGTCAAACGGGTTAGGATCTCTATTGTCAGGGTGGTTGTTATCCTTTTGAATAGGAAAACTTGCTATTAGATTTTTAAAAAGTTCGTAGCCGTCACCTTCAAACGGATCTTCTGCTACCCAGTACCCAATGCCGTAGTCTAGCTCAACATATTCAGTTTTCCAGTTTTCTAACGACTTTAACTTAATTACTTTATTAAAGTTGTTAGCATCAGGGTAGCATACTTTAAAATCTATCATTTTATATTAAATGTCATAACAATTCGTTCCTCGTCTGTTTGACTAGGCTGTACTCTGTGTTTTAGCCAGCCAGGAAATATTACAACATCGTTCGTTTTAACTTGTATCTCTTTGTACAAGGATACTTCCGGAATTACCGGCCAGCTACTCATGTGATACTCGAGCGGGTCTTTAAACTCAATATTTCCAGAGTTAGGCGGACACTTTAAATAACAACTAGCTACAAATGTTCCAAAGGTATGCGTATGCTCTAAGGTTTCGCCACCGCGGCCGTGTTTGTTACACCACGACTGCGTTACTTCTGAGTATCCAATTACAAACTCGTGTGTCCTACGAATGTCTGCAATTTTAGCTCCGAGCCACATTTGAAACTTTTCTAATTCTAGCCAAGTGTGCGGTTGTAAGTTTTGATCAACTGCTACTGTTGAAACAGCATTTCCTTTTTCAACTTTTGAATTTTGTTGTACTAAGGAAAACAAGTGATCAATTTTACCCTCAATCTTATCTAACGGAAAGTCGTAATTAAACTTCCAGATTAGTGGAGGAAACAGATGAACTGATCCATCATTCAGTTGTAGCACCTTCAACGGCTCCTTCAAGCATGTCTAACGCTAGTTGAATACCCATAATAACACCTTCCATTTTTAACACATCTGAGGAAAGCTCTTGTCTTTTAGCAAAATCAATCGATGTAATGCCGTAAGGGTTTAGCTTTACATTAGCAAACTCGTCTTCTAGTTTCTTTAGCTCAACATCAGCTTCTTCTTTCTGAATGCTAACTTTAGCCATTGTTGATTTTAAGGTTTCTTTAATATCCATGATTTAGTCCTTTTGTTTATATTTGTTTAATACTGCAAGCGTCCTAGTTAATCTAGCCGCTAATGTATCATGCTTTAGTATAACACAGTTTGAAGCATAATTAAATTCTTTTTCTTTGATCAAGTCTTGATCGTTAGCCGTTTCAATAGTTACATCGTAGAAAGATGTGCTTAATGCCTTTCTTGATATTGGAATATACTGGCATAACGGAGTACCTGCTTTAACTAGAGTACTGCCATCTAGCTTTTTCCAAAACAACTGCACATTCATCAAATGAGCATACTTTAAATCTAAAATACCCGTAGCTGCCTGGAAACGATCTTCGTTGTTATAAGTTACAGGCACTTGCAATAACAGCAAATCGTCGTCGCCCTCTACACGCCACGGCGTTTCAATTTTAACTACAGTCTTTAAAGTTTCTTCATCGTCAAGAAATATTTCTGTTTGGTCACGAGTATGACTCGAAATATATGTATCCATTCCGGGTGTTACTTTTGTAAACCTATAGGGTTCTAACCAATCAAACCTAATACCGTCGCCGTTAGTTGTTATCATAAAGTCGGCTGGAGCTAGCATTAACCAGCCGGATGAAACTACTTTGTTAACGCCAGGGCAATTAACTGAAGATACATGCTGTTGGCTTGTATCTGACATCCATTTGCGTTTAACGCTTGCAGACCGAACTATAGGAAACGCATCTGCCACGCCCGGCTCTAGACAGAAAAATCTGACTTTTGGTTTCTTTTCTTTTTTAAATCTTGAAAAGAATTTACTTAGCATGTTCATCTTTTCCGCCATAGATTTCATTCTTTAAGAACTCGTAATGACTTGGTAGTGATTTAACATGCTCTATAATGAAGTCTCGGTATTCTTCGTATCTGCGTTTAGTAAAACCAATCTCTTCTTCTTTGCGTACTACTTCTTGTCTAGAACCGTTAAAGAATATTAATTCTTTTGTAGAAATAGACTTAACCCCTAATCCGGCAGCAATAAACATATTACCAACTAGCTCCGTTGGATAAGAAGAATGATTAGTAATGTTCCCGATTAAATTAGGATACTGTGCCTGCATCAATAAATGCTCGCCCATCATTTCTGGACAGTATTCATTAATTTGTGTACACCATCTCCAGTACGGGGTATCTGTTCTTTGGCTCAATGCATAGTGCTGTGATACAAAGTCTCTAAACTTTAATACTTCGTACTCAACAGCAAAGTTAAACCCTTCTCTTTCAGTACGAGTAATGTAGCCGTTGCGTCTGTTAAGAACTTCAACTAACTTAACAATGTTTTCGTGTGTTGTTAGTAGGCCTGTTGATTCGAGTGGTTCGACAAAACCGTAGCTTAAGCCAACACCTACTACATTGAATAACCAAGCGCGGCGTCTTCTTCCGTGTTTAATATTAATGTGAAACATTTCTGCATTTTCAGCAAGCTCTGGACTATGCTTTTTAGCAATATGTTCTCTAAATTCTTTCTTTGCATCGTCATCTGTAATGAAGCGAGATGAATAAACATATCCTGTTCCAATGCGATTCCAAAGAGGAATGTTCCAAACCCAACCATTATTTAATGCATGGCAGTCTGTAACATTGTGCATTTCTCTTTCTCTATCAATATACGGCAATCTACATGCCCATGCGCTATCGTTTGCCAAGTGTGAACTAAATGGTCTAAACTCTGAACCCATCCATTGCTCAAGAAGGATGGATCTAAATCCTGTACAATCAATCCATAAGTCTGCTTTAAGTATTCGGCCATCAGTGAGTAAGATTTCAGTAATGTTACCTAAGTGATCTTTTTTATGACTGTGTACATCGCCCTGAAGATGCGTAACTCCTAATGGAATAGCAATCTTGTCTTTTAAGTATTGACCAAATAGTTGTGCATCCATGTGGTATGCAGTATCCCATTTGAATTCATAATTTCTTAAAATGTTCTTTTCGTCACGAGTTTGCTTGTTATACTTGGCTAACATTGTGTTACCAGTACAGTAAAATTCTGAAAATGTTTCTGGAGTATATTCTTCAGGGTACATTGTTGCTAGTTCAGACCATGCTTGTACTCCAGATGGCTTATCTGTAAAGTCCATGCCTGCACTAAATGGATATTCAAACGATTCCCCTTTACCTTCTCTGAAGTTGGTAAATCTGATCGAGTTTTTATAAGTTGCATTACAAGCTGGCATCCAATCTTCGTCTTTAAGACCTAAAAGTTGTAAGAACTTATTAATATGTCCTAAAGTACTTTCACCTACACCCACTGTACCAATTCGCGGACTTTCGACGAGGGTAACTTCTAAATGTGGGCATAGTTTAGCTAGGGCCGCCGCTGTCATCCAACCCGAACTTCCGCCTCCGACAATAGTTACTTGTTTAGCTTGCATAAGAATCCTTTTTATATTTGCGCCTACTATTTATAGGACTGTTTTTGTATGCTCGTTAAAAAAGGCGCACTAAGGCGCCTTTGTTTAATCAAGATTAAACTTATTCAGGATTGTAACCCTTCCATCCTGGATAACGGCGCCATGCTTGCATTTCGTGTGTACTTGGAACTGCTGGCTTATCTGGGCTTGGCTCTTCAGTTACGGCTTTAGCCATTAATTCTTCTAACGATACTGCTTCGTTTGGTGTCGGCTTAGGAATAATCTCCTTGACGTTAGTAATATGTTGGTACCAATCGCCATCTGGGCTAATTGCACCAGTTGTTTTTAACTCATGATACAACATGTCTAGTTGAGCACCAACTTCTCCGTATGCTACTTTTCTTGCAACTGCATTATCAGTAAACGGGCCGTCTCGTTCCACCCAGATCATTTCGCCTTGACTTGGGCTCCACTCTAATGTCCAATCCATTTGAATATTATCTGGAGCATCAACCCATGCAATTGATGCGTCTGGGCCTTCATATAGCGGGCCTTCTTCGCCCGGATCGACGATCTTACTTACATATCCTTGGTATGATACTAATGCTTTTTTCATATTAGTTTAAACTCCATTTATTTAAATTCTTCAATAACTACAATTCCCGGACGACCGTCTGATCCGCGGTGTCCATGGAAGTATCCGCCTGTGCCGCCAGTACCTGGCGCGGCGTGCCCTTGATGGTTGTGAGCAAAATGCCCACCTTGTGGATGTCCGGAAGGAGCTGGGCCACCGAAGTGACTAGTTCCACCTGGACCAAAACTGTGGTGATGAGCTCCGCCGCCGCCCTGATGTAGGTTTAAGTCGCCGCCTGAACCAACTCCGCTAACTCCGCCAGAATGATTATTTTGACGAATAGCGCCATGGCCACCGCTAGCTGAGCAATACGGTCCAAATCCTGCATAGTCGCCGTTACCGCCTGCGTTGTTGTAGTAAGTGCCACCACCACCACCACCAACATATACCGATACCGAGCTAACGCCCGACACATCGATAATTTTCATTGAAAATCCGCCTGCACCACCTGATTCGCCGTGGCCACCACCGCCACCGCCTGCACCTTGTACTCTAACGCGAACATATCTAACTCCACTAGGTTTGTTCCAGGTACCTGAGCTTGTAAAAACTTGCATTCCGCTTGGACCAACTGGTGCATATTCTAATCCGTTACCTGAGCTATTAACACGCAATGCTTGATTCGCGCCGCCAACACTACTTAAACCTGTTCCGCCTTTGCTAACAGGCATAACACCTGTAACAACACTAGATGTATAGTTAACTTGACTGTCAGCAATTACCCCAGATGTGATGTTTCCGTCAGCAATATTTCCAGCAGATATAGTTCTACTAGCAATATCTCCGCTTTGAATCTGGCCATCAACAATGTTAGTGCCTGTTATGTTTTTTAATGTTTGATAATCAAATGCCATAGTCTATCCAATTAATAGTATTCTGTAATTACGACAATTCCAGGACGGCCATCTGATCCTCTGTGTCCGCTAAAATATCCGCTTGTTCCGCCAGTGCCAGGTGCGGCATGACTTTGGTGATTATGACTAAAGTGGCCGCCTTGTGGATGCCCGGCAGGAGCAGGGCCTCCCCAGAAACTTGATCCGCCCATACCTGATGAACGCTGTTCGTGGCCACCACCTGAGCCGCAGTGAATATTAAAATCGCCGCCCGAACCGCCGCCACTTAGGCCACCGTTATGATTATTGTGTCTATTACATCCGTGGCCTCCGCCAGCTGAGCAATACGGTCCAAATGATGCATAGTCGCCATTCCCTCCTGCGTTGTTGTAGTAAGTACCGCCGCCACCACCGCCTACATACACAGATACTGAGCTAACACCAACCATGCTAACAATTTTTTCAGAATATCCGCCTGCTGCTCCAGATTCGCCGTGACCGCCTGCTCCACCGCCGGCGCCTTGTACTTGTACATGAACATATCTAACCCCAGCCGCCGGCGTATAAGTTCCGCTAGATGTGAAAACAACCATACGGTTAATACCGGTATTTGCATAAGTTAATCCGTTAGAAGAGCTATTAACTGTTAATAATTGATATGCACTACCATAGCCAGTATTGTCTGTTCCACCTTTACTTAATGGAGTAGTTCCAGTTACTACGCCAGATGTTAAATCAACAGCACTTGATGCAAGTTCGTTAGCTGTTAGAGTTGATCCAGCAAATTTTCCGGTAGTAACTTGGCCTGAACCGATGTCGCTACCTGTTACAGTATTTGCAATAAACGAGTCAGTAGTAAGATTCTTTAATGTTCGATAATCGAATGCCATGTTCTATCCTGTTAATAATACATTGTTACAATAACTATTCCAGGACGACCGTCTGATCCTCTATGTCCGTGGAAATGGGCGCCTGCGCCGCCTGTACCAGGAGCACTATACCCTTGGTGATTGTGAGCAAAGTGCCCGCCTTGTGGGTGACTACTAGGTGCGCCGCCGCCAAAGTATGTATCTGCACAGCTTTGAGCACTATAAGCGTGATGACTTAATCCTCCGCCCATGTGTAGATTTAAGTTTCCGCCTGAACCAGCTCCACTAACTCCACCAGAGTGCTGGTTCTGTCTGTTAGCTCCATGACCGCCACCTGCTGATAAGTACGGTCCAAAGCCTGCATAGTCGCCATTGCCGCCTGCATTGGCGTAGTAGGTACCTCCACCTCCGCCGCCTACATACACAGATACTGAAGGAATACCTGTAACATCTAATATTCTTTCAGAATACCCGCCAGCACCGCCACCTTCGCCGTGTCCTGACCCGCCGCCGGCAGCGCCTTGTACTTGAACACGAATATACCTAACTCCGGCAGGTCTATTCCATGTACCTGATCCAGTAAATACTTGCATTCCGTAAATGCTATGACTGCTATACTGAGGGTTAGAACCGTCACTGTAAATAGCAGTACGAGCACTACCGTAAGAACTTAAATTTAATCCGCCCTTACTAACTGGCAATGTTCCGGTAGTTTTAGAACCGTTGTTAGCAATAGCTCCGCTAGCCATCTTGGCGGCAGTAATGTTACCTGTAGCGACATTACCTGCACTAATAGCACCGTCCTGGATGTCTGCGGTAGCGATGCTACCATCAATGATAGCATCGCTTCGTATATTTTTAAGTGTTTGGTAATTAAATGCCATTCTATCTCTCTATTAAATACCGTTAGCCATTAACCAACCGTTTGTTGATCCAGACCATACTAGTGTAAAGGCTGCACCGTTTGTAGAAACAGTCATAGTGTCAGTAATACGCATAATTTTATTGCCGTTGTTACCAACTGTTAAATTACGAGTAGCAAATGTACCAGCAAAGTCAACTACTTGAATTTGATCACCCAATGTTGGAGAACTAGGCAATGTCATAGTAACTGCTGTACTTCCTGTATCTACAAAATATCTTCCGCCAGCACTAGCACTAAAGCTACTACTTTGAGTTGACCATACTGCACCATATTTAGTTTGCAGGTATGTTAGTGTAACTAAATCATAAGTATTTGCCGGTGTAAATGCAGAACTTGCCGCAACGGTTGACCCGTTAAACTGCGCTGTACCACTTGCAGTAAGTGTACCGCTTACTGTAAAATTAGTAGCAAGTTGAGGACCACCTTCGTTGTTAGTAACAATGTAGTCAGCGCCGTCAGATGTAAGTGTGTAAGTTGCACCTGTTGGTAGTGTTTGTGATGTAGCTGCCGTAAACCCTGGACCTTTGATGTTACCTTCTGGGGAAGACAAAGTAATTGTACCACTTGTTGCATTATAAAAACTTTGTGCAATACCAGAGTATAACACTGGGCTAGCTAGCGTTACAGTATAAGGTGCAGTACCTGTAAATGATGTAAGCAAACCAGCTTGTGGCGTAGGGATTGTTGCAGTTGTTGTAACTGAACTAACTGGCGCTACGGTATTATATCGTGCCATTCTTCAATCCCCTATTATGATGTACTTGTTTCAATGCCATAAACTGTTACATTTACTGCTGAACCTGTACTAGCGTAAGCTACTAATGTTTTACCAGCATCTATTACTAAACCTGTTCTTTCAAAAACACCCTTACCAAGGATAACAGTATCATACTCAATCCACTCAGCAGTACTTGGACTGCTGCCTGTGGAAATTGCTAGTCTTACAGTTACTGATGAAGTTGTAATGTTTGTAAACGAAACATTGCAAACTGCATAGTAACCGGTAGGAACGGTATAAACTGTTGTGTTAGTTGTTGCTGTTAGTTGTGTTGGGCTAGCCAATCTTCCTGTTGCCATTTATTTTCTCCAATTATCTTTGCATAAAGAATCCAAGGGCAACGGGCGCCCCGTCTATGCCACCTGTGAAATTCATCTTCGATTTTACATTTAAACCTACACCAGTTGTTGTACTGATGCTGTTACCAGCAACATACACAACACCAGAAGTTAGTGTATTTACATTCAATGAGCTTTGTCCGCCACCGATTTGGGCTGTAATATACGCTTTAATAGCTCTCTGTGTAGGTACAATGTTATCGCTATCCGCAGTAAAGTACGGATCTGTACTAAACTGTGTAATTACTGCCGATCCAATACCTAGTTCAACGCTACCAAGTTGCAAGCTGTTCAAACCGCTTAGGTTAAACGCACTAGCATTCAATGTAGCAGTACCAGTTGCCTGTTGAACACCGAACAAGTTACCGACGTTAAAGTTACCGTCTTGGTCAGTACTTGTAAAGAATACTCGTCCGCCTGCTGAGTATAATTGCTGTCTAGCTGTGTTAGGAGCAATTAACGGTGTACCTGGGTAGTTAGTAGTTGTGTAGTTACCAGTACCGATGTACAAGAAGTCATGTCCAGTTAAACGAACTTGTGAGTACTTTAATCTTGTTGTAATCAAGTCGCCGTTTGCAGGTGCTTGAAGTACAGTTAAACCAGGGTTAATCTGGAATGTAGCTGTGTAATTTCCGTAGATGTCTTCAAGGACATTAGTTACAGTTACAAGTTTAAAGTATAGACCTGGCAAGCTAGCAAACTCGACGTTAGCACCAGCTTCTGGCACTTCAGATAAGTTTGCTACATTAATAAATGTGCTTGCTTGATATAGGTCACTATAACCATCGCCAGAGGTATCGGCAGTAGCAGTAGTATTATCTGCACCACGATCACTGAAGCTTGGGTTACCTAATGCGCCATCACCTAAGCGAACTCTTGTTGCTACTGGGATAACATCGTTAGGATCTGTTACTGTTGCTGTTGGGCCTGCGCGGTAAACACCGCTTAACCCAGTTGTAGTAGTTAGGGCCATTGCTGTGCCAGCTGTGGCATTAGCTACGCTTGTGGATACTTTGAAAGAAGTATTTGTAACAATGCTTCCACTTGTTACATAGTATGTAACATTTGGTAGTAATCCGCCGGCGGCACAGTCTGTAAACTCAATTGGTTGGCCTGCAACCAAGTTAGTTGTATCACCTGTTGTGATAATATTTGTTGTTGCTGTTGTAGCTGTTACTGCACCCTTTGGATATCCAGAACCAGGTTCGATCATTCTAATTTCAGTTACTATGTCACCGGCTACTTTTACACGGCCGGTTGCTTGAGCACCTGTTCTTACACTTGCGGCAGTTGTGCCACTAGTGCTTGAAATTGCTACCCACAGTGGGTTTCTCGATGTGTTACCAAAATGGATATCACTCCAGTCGCTTGAGCTAGGCATTGCTCTTACAGTCCAGTTAATACCGTCTGGGCTAGTTGCGGCTGTTGTACCACCACTAGCAATAGCAAAGAATAAACCTTGGCCGTATGCAACTCGTGTCCATGTTGTGCTTGTTGGTAAGCCTGGGGTAACTGCGGCCCAAGAAACACCCTTGTCAATACTAATTGCTACTGATCTTGAGCTGCCTGCAATAGCAACAAATCTGCCATTACCGTAGGCAACGCTATTCCATGTTGTTGAACTTGGGAGAGATCCGCCTGCTGTCCAGCTTGTTCCGTTAGAGCTATATGCTGTTGCATTGTTTCCTGTAGAAATTGCAACAAATGTACCGTTGCCATAAGCAACTGCTGAATATGATCCAGCACCTAATGATGGAATAGTTCTAGCAGTCCAGCTTGTTCCACTAGTACTAGAGCTAGCACTAGCCGCGCCAACTGCAACATAAACACCGTTACCATATGCTAGGCCAACATTGTCTGTTGCGGCTGTGCTTGTGCCAGCAGTCCATGTAGTTGCTGTTGCAATTCCTGCGCTTGTTGTATAGCAGTTTTCACCACCTTGCGCAAGAGCAATATACTTAGCACCAGTGTCAACAATAGTAACTGTTGGTGTTGAAGTATAACCTGTTCCGGAATATCCTAGATAGCTAGCATTGTCTTCGTTTAATGTATTTGAGTCAATTAAACGAATTCGTGGAACACCGTCGTATCCAACTTGCATTACTGCTTCAGCAGATCCGCCTGTACCACCGCCACCACTGATTGTAATTTGTGGTGCGCTTGTATAACCAATACCGTGTGTATCAACAACAATGTGTGTAATACGGTCAGTAGCGGCTGTTACTGTTGGTGCAGATGTGTATCCGCTACCAGGAACAGTAACTTCTATTGAAACTACTTTGCCGTCTAATACTTTAGCAACAGCTTCGGCACCTGTTCCTGTACCGCTAAACAAGATAACAGGAGGAGTAGTATAGCCTTGGCCGCCGTCAATAACTGTTACGCTAGCAACTTGATCTGCTGTTGCGGCGCCAGTTGTATTTGCTACACCAAGAACTGCTTCAAATGTAGCACCTTGTCCGCCTAAACCGCCAACAACTGCTGTAGCTGTAGCACCTTGTCCGCCACCGTAAGCTATGTCAACCCATGTTGCGCTAGTAGCTAATGCTCCTGCACTTGCCCAAGTAACACCGTCTGCTGAATAGTTAGTTGTAGTACCAGTTGTTGGTACTGCAACATACTTGTTATCACCGTATGTTAGTTTGTTCCATGTAGTTGACGAAGCAAGAGTTCTTGCTGTTGCTGTGTAACCTGGAGCAGTATAACCAATTTTTGGCTCAATAATATATGATGTAGTTAAGTCAAGAGCGTTTTCAATATCAAACCCTGGAATTACATGATCCCAACCTGCTGCCAACACAGTCATTGTGCCGCTTGCAGTTGATAATGTTTCTGCGGTACCACCTTCAGTTAAGCTAATTGTAAATTGTGTTGAGCCGTTTAATGCTTTAACATAGTACAATGTGTTAGCTGTTACACCACCAAATGTTGTTCCAGTGATATAAATTGGCATGTTAGCATACAATGTTGCGTTTGACGATACTGTAATATAATTTCCAGTACTTGTTGTGTCTGTTGCTGTTAAAGATGTAAAACTGTCTTTGTAAACTGTAGCAATCTTACTTCCACCGCCGTATGTTAAGATGTTACCATATTGGCCAACACCTGTGCCACCTATAACTTGAATACGCATTCCATTGTATGCATTTGTTAATGCTGTGTCAGTAGCGGCAATTGTAATACTTACTAAGTCACCTGTTTGAGCGGCATTACTTGCAGTTACATAACCTGTTCCGCCATAATCGTTACCGTCATCTAGATCAATAATTCTTGTTTCAAATACGCTAGCATCTCTAAATTCATCAGCGATTGCAGCCGCATTATAACCAGCACCACTGATAGTATATGATGTGTTTGTGTAATTTTGACCTGCGTTACCAAATTCAAATCTTAGAACTTCAGTAGTTCCGTCAGTTACAGTATTTGTAATCTGTGCATCGTAGGCAGCATTGTCAACTGTACCATATAATGGTGTTTCTTTACTTGATACACCCTCAGCAATAACACCATATGTACCATATGAGCTGTTACCGTTTGTTGCACGGATACGACCTCCTAGTTCTGCTAGATATCCAGCATAACCATAGTAGTTAAACACTGAAACTAATTCTGTTAATGAGTCAGCACCAGTACACCATACACCAATACCATCACTGATAATTGTTGTAAAGTCGTTCTTAACCATAGACTTGTTGCCGCCTGCGTGTAGTGCAGAGTCAATCTTAGCACCTGTACAGCCTGTACCAAACATAGTGACGTTTTGTGAGTAGTGCGAACGAGTCATTACCCATACGCGGCTGTCGTATGGTCCAAACCCTGGATTCAATGCTACGAATGCCCCGGCTGTTGGACGCTTAGTGCTGTAACTATTTTCATCTGTTAGCTGACCGTTCAATCCGCTTAGTGTGCAGTTTCTCAAACCTGTTGAGTTACTTACCCAGAACATGTCTGATAGTTCTGAACCTGCAATAGCGTTGTTGTATAGTCTTGCGGCGTAAGTTGATGCGTGATTACCTGTGTAATTTAAGTCATCAATCAGTGCGTCAATGTATGCACCCATGTCTCTACGGCAAGCTGTTTCATTATAGTAATAAGATACCATAATTGATCCAACTTCAGTAGATAATGTTACTGGGCTAGTTGCATCAGCAGTTGTACCATAAGTAAACGATGTTAATGTTGGTACAGTTAACACATAGTATTGTGTATCTGCAACAATTCCGCCAACTGTGTCTCCAACATTAGCCTCAGCAACAGCAGTTGCAGTACCTGGATCAAACACTGGACCGTCAAAAGTTTCGCTTAGTGTTACTTGTGTTCCGTTTACAACACTTCTAATATAATAGTTGTCGCCTGCTGATAAGTTTCCAACAGTACCTATTACAACATCAAACTTTTGTCCTGCCATCATGCCAGCAGTAGACTTTAATGTTACTAGGTTGCCAGTTGATGCAACACTAACAATCACAGCATCAATTGGTGTAAATCTAAAGATGACTGGGTCGCCAACTTTTAAGTGGTGTGCTAGTCTGGTCTCAACTGTATTACCTACAGAACTTGTTCCTACTACAGTACCGCCAAAGTAGTAACTAATCCATGCAGTTGCTTCGCTTTCTAAGAATGTCTTGTTAGCTCTTAAAATTTCAACAGCGTTGGCAACAGCAAGTGTATTATTGTAAGTAACTGTACCAGTAACTTGTGGAGTATCGCCTGCACCTTGATCTAAGATGTTAATGATGATATCCATTGACTTCTTAACGCGAGCAAGAGCTGTTGTATTCTCTGAAACTACATCTGCAATTTCGCCTTTTAGGTATCTAAATGCATCTAGTGTAGCTCTCTTTTGATCGCCAATTACTGCGGCTGCGGCAGCTCTATAGTAGCTACGGCCTGCAATAACTGATTGGTAGTTAGTGTTTAGAACCATATCCCAACCAATTGCGTCAATAATTAAACCTACATCTCGTGAGCAAGTTGTATCATCATATACTAAGTTTGGATAATTTGTTCCAATGTAAGTGATGATTGCATTTCTAATTGTTGTTCTTGCACTTTGTAAAGCCGCTTGCTTAGTAACAAGATCAGCTTCAACCCATGTTGTTCCTGGATTAGATGCAGCCGGCAAGTTTACAAGGTCTTCAATGGTGTCGATAATTGCATCCATTAATACGCCTGCAGCCGTTGCGGCACCGCCTGAACCAGCAGTTCCTCTAACTTGTGTAACTACTGACTGCACCGGTGATGCTACTACGCTATCAATTGCAACAGAAGTAATTAGAGTTTTAAGATATGTATAAGCGGCTAATGTTGCAGTCTTATCAGCAGAGTCAATTTGTAGCTGTGTACCAGAGTAGTAAGCACTTGCGGCTTGACGAGTAGCAAGATTACCACCATATGTTAAGTCGTGGTGTAGAGCATCAACAATATAGCCAACATCTCTTGAACAAACTTCTGTATTAAAATCAAATCCAGCGTATGTTTCGTTTACAAAGTTAATTACATAGCTTTGTAATCTTGTCTTATCTGCTTGTAATGTAGCAAATGCTGTTTGTAAACCGGATGCGGCCCATGTAATACTTGGGTTTACCGCAGTTGGTAATGTACCATCGCTATTAATTGTATCGTAAATTTCTTGGATGCGATCTTGAGCAAATGTCTTAGAACCTGCGCTACCAGCAGTACCACTTGTATCTTGTGTTAACGCAGTTGCTTTTGTCCAGCTAGTGTTTTCATCGATTACATAACCAATAACTGCTTTTAAATGTGCATAGGCAGCTAGTACCTCGTCCTTTTCACCTGTACCATATACAGGTGTGCCAAATGTAAAGTATGCACCAGCGGCAACTAAAGTTTGATAGTTACCACCGTAGGTTAAATCGTAGATTAATGCATCAACAATGTAGCCAACGTCTGCTTCACATGCGGCAACATCGTAAGTAAAACTTCCACTAAACGGTGCTGTAGGGCCGGCAACTTGGTCAGCAATCCATTCTGTAATTTCGTTGACAATGAATGTTTTGTTTGCAACTAATTGCGCTCTTGCATCACCATAACCAACTAGGTAGCTAGTGTTATAGTTGGTTGGGTTAGGGTAAACAAAACTTGGAACACTGCCTAATCCATTAGTAATAATAGATATAATTGTTGTCATGTTTGTGTTTACACTTGTTACTGCTGTTGAGTTAGCAGAAACTGTTGCGGCAACCAATGTCTTTAAGTAGGTCATTGCGGCAAGAGTAGCTTCTTTCTCTCTGCCTACTACTACATAAGACTGTGCTCGGTAGTATGACATACCTGCTTTAACAGATGCAAAGTTTGATCCAAATGCTAAGTCATAGCTTAATGCATCAACAATTAATCCAACATCTCGTGAGCAAGTTGTAGAATTGTATGATGTATCGCTATAGTTTGCGGCAATATAAGCAAGAACTTCTGCTTGGAAAAATTCTTTGTTGTCACTAATTAGTGTTCTTGCGGCTTGGTATCCGCTGTCAATTCCTTCGTAGTCTGGCCATTCAAATCTTGGAACAGCTCCGCCGTTGATTGTGCCGATAATATCATCGATAACTGACGACATTTGAGCCCATGCACCTGCACCTGAGGCAGCAATATTCTTAATCTTGTACTTTAAGAAGTTTACAAGTCCAAGGCTTGCTTCAAGTTGGTTAGCAATTACAATTTGTGTTGAGCTAATTGCTCTGTAATAACTCTTACCAACAATAGTTGATGCAAAGTTGCTACCAAACATCATGTCGTAGCCAATAGCATCAACCATATAGCCGATGTCTCGTGAGCAAGTTGTTTCGTTAAATGTTAGTTCTTGGTGATATTTGTTTACATAACCAAGACCGTGTTGTTGAATTTCAGTTTTCTTAGCTTGGATAGCTGTAAATGCTGCCGCTAAGTCTGAGTTAGCCCATGCAGTGTCAGGAGCGATTGCTGTCGGTGCTGTACCGTCGTCGATCCAATCGTAGATGTCTTGTACACGAGCTTGTGCAAAAGTTGCGGCATCGCCTGTTGTGTCTTTTGATCCTGAAATACTTTGTGTTTCAGAGTTTCCGGCACTCTTAACAATAGTTATACCTTTTGTGATATCGTCGATGATCGATTTTAAATGTGCGTAGGCAGCTAATGTTGCTGTTAATTCTGTACTAGCAATTACTAGGTTAATGTAAGAGTAGTATGAACTACCAACAATTAAACTTTGTGTGTTACCGCCATAGTTTAAATCATATCTTAGAGCATCTAAAATGTAACCGACATCTCGTTGGCAGCTTGCTTGACCGTCTACACCTAATCCAGTCCAAACAGAATTATAGTTAACACTTAGATATGCTGAAATTTCAGCTTTAATAAATGTATAGTTGTTGTCAATTTGATTAATCGCGCCTGCATAATCAGTATCTTGGCCTGTTGGTGCCGGCATAATCTCGTTAGGTGCTAGGCTAATACCGTTTGCTAAGATATCGTAAATTGTATTTGCGCTAGAAACTACTCTGTCTACACACTCGGTTGAGCCAACTGATCCTTCAACTCCAGAAATGATAACTTGTGAGTCTGGGTTTGTTGTAGTCTTAACAACTGCATTGTTTTGTACTAGGTCAGATGCAACCGTTCTTAGTCTGTTAAGTGCAGAGATTGATTTTTCTTTATCGTTAACTAGGTTAGCAATTGGGCGATTTGGGCTGATTACAGTGCCGCGAAGTTCGTCACCTACAACTGCTGTATAGTTAGGAATAATAATCGGTAATACTTCAAAGTATGTACCAGTCTTAACAAATACTGTGGTATTTGAATATACTGCTGTTGGAATTGCAGTAGGTGTTCCTGCGGCGATACCGTCAGTGACGATTGATAGTAATCCATCGCAAACTGTTCCAGTACCGTCTTCTGCTGTTACATCACTAGGTTTAAGTTGTACAGCAACTTCAGTTACACCATTTAAACTTTGATAGTTATTTGCAGGTGTTGCTTTTGCAAGAACATCAACCATTAAGTCTTTTAAGTAGTTGTATGCGGCAATTGTTTGAACAGTTTGTTGTCCAAAGTTTGCATTAATAAAACTGCTGCCTGATGCTGTGTAGTAAGCATTTGCTGCCTTAGTGGCTTGAGATGTACCGCCGTGGCTTAAGTCATAGATGACTGCTTCGACTAACAAGCCGGTATCTCTTTCGCAGTATGTTCTATCAAACGATAAAACACCATTCATTGAACTGCTAGAGTCTGCTAGGTTAAAAGTTGCCCCAGCTGATGTAGTACTAATTGTAAAATGAGTTTCATCTACAACCGTCTTAACATAATACTTAGTACCTGCAGTAACTCCGCCAACTGTGCCGTCAAACTCGATTGGCATATTAGCTAGTAAGCCAGCAGTACTAGTTGCTGTAAATTGATCAGTTGCGCCAGTTGCACCTGTGACTTCTACGCTATAGGTATATGTTACCCAGTTGCTAATTTCTTTCATTAGGAACTGTTTGTTTCGTTTTAGAAGTTCAGTAGCACCTCTGTTTAAGTAACCTTTGCGGACTTGATCGCAAGCATAACGAACACTTGCCCAAGGCTTGTCAATAGTTAATCCCCAGCCAGTGTCTTCACTGTTTGTACCTGTTGGTGCAACATAAACAACATTGTTTACAACACCGTAGTATGCCCACTCAGGGTAACCGCTAGTTACTCTTAAAATTTGTCCGTCTGAGCCAATTGGTAGTCTTGTAGGACCGTTGGCGCCGTAGTAGTAAGTATCACCTTCGATCGTTAAGATAGCAGATTCACTACCAGCGGCAAACAAGTTCCAGAACTCTGCATCAACATCGTTATCTGGACGATTTAATGTAGAAGCTGTATGGCCTTGTACACAGATATAGCTGTTTGCGCCCCAGAATGCAATGTCTCCTAGTACATAAACAGTATCAGCAGTCCATGTTGATGAGAAACCGCTAATAGTTACAGTTTCAATTACCCCACTAGTTTCAGTAGCTACAGTTAATGCTAGATCGTTAACAGGAGAAAGACCTCCAACTGCTGTACCTAGTATTTGAATAGTGTCGCCTACTTCGTAGTATTGGCCGCCGGCATTAACAGTAACTGAATATGTTGTTCCAGAACGAACAACATCAAATGTTGCACTTTCTCCGATACCAGTTAATGTAGTACCGGCTACTGCTGTGTAAGTTTCTTGTGGATTCGTCCAGTTAACACCAGTGTTTAATCTATTCCACGATGCGCTAGGCGGAACATCGTCGGTATTATCTTCAATTGCTAGGTATGTGTAAGCACCTACGCGAACAACATCGCCTACTTTGTAATCAGTAACTGATAACCAGTCGCCTACAAAGTTGAAACCTGTAATGTATAAACTCCAATCTAAACTAGCATTAACACCGGTTGATGGATTTGAATTTAAGTTATTGCGTTTTGCAGTATATGTATAACCACCGTAGGTTACAACATCACCAATTTGATAAGTTGTTGCATCACTCCAAGAGTCCTCAAACTCTAAACCTTCAACAAAAATTTCAAACTTTGTGTCGTCAAAAGTTGTAGTAGAAGTGTGAGCAGTTGTACAGATCCAAGTACTTGCACCGTATTTAACTACATCATTTTCTCTATAGCGAACTGCGTCAGTCCAGTCGCCTAAGTAAGTAATACCTTTATTGAAGATATCCCAACTAGCTTGGTCGTCTTCTAAACCTAATGTGCTAGTTGCGGCAGAAATGTGTGCGGTATTACAAACATAAGTGACACCGCCGTATGATACAAAATCATTAACACGATATTTTGTATCAGTAGCCCATGGGCCTGTCCAGTTAAAGGTAGTAGCAAATATATCCCACTTGCTTTGATCGTTTTCTAATCCTAACCATGTTGGGCTAACATTAGTAGCAGATGTATGGGCTGTGTTACAAACATAAACAATGCCGCCGTATTTTACTTGAGCACCTTCGTTGTAATAGGTACTTGCAGTCCACTCGCCTTGCCATTCTGTACCGTCAGATACTAACTCCCATTTTGGAGCGCCTGGAATGTTTAGGTCGCCTGCAAATGTACCATCAGTAACACCAGCTGTATGGTTTCTAACGCAAATGTAGCTCTTACCGCCGATAGTTACGATATCGTCAACTACATACGATGTGCTAAGGTTCCACTCACCTTGCCATACAAATCTAATTCTACCTAGTTTAAATTCTGCCATTTTATATCATCCTCTGATAGTATTTATCTTATTGTGTTTTTCCGTTTTCTAGAATTATCTTGGACCGTTATTTCTACGGGTTGCGTTCTGCATAAAGAACGAGTAAGCCATACCGCCACCGTCCCAGCCTGCAAATTCGCCGTCAACATGCACAGTATTTGGCATGTTAATTACTGATCCAACTACTCCGTTTGGAATAGTACTTGCAATTTTATCTGCGCCACCTAGTAACACAGTACCTGCAATCAACTGTCCAGTAAATGTATTAGATCCACCTTGGCTTAAACGACTTTCCAAGTACGCTTTAATTGCCCTCTGTGTAGGAATAATAGTATTGCTGTTAGCAACAAACGAACTGTCAGTACTAAATTGTCTAACTACTACACTTGATCCGCCAACTGCAATACCGCCTAGTGATAGTGTTTCTAATCCTGTTAGTCCAAATTGGCTAGCACTTAATGTAACAATACCAGTTGCTTGTTCAACAGCAAATAAACTACCGACTCTAAAGTTACCGTCTTGGTCAGTACTTGTGTAGAACACACGACCAAAGTCAACTTCAACTGCTTGATCTTGCGGGCTTAATACTGTATCTGCAGGTACACTTGGGTAATTTGATTGCTCCATATTACCGTAGCCTACATTTAAGAAGTCATGACCAGTTAAACGACACTGGCTATACTTTTGTCTGATAATTAGCGGTGTGTCGTGATCAGGACTTAGTGCTGTTGACATCTCTGGGGATACTTGGATGTTTGCTTTAATGTTTGGTGCAACAGTTCCAAAAACCGCAGTAGCATCAGTTACTTTGTAGACTTTGGTGTTTCCGTCAATTACTAAGTTGTCGCCTGGGCGAGGAAGAACTGTTAAGTCTTTAACAATAATTGTTAATCCAGTTTGATATGTATCTGCATAGCCGCCACCTGTGATAGTAACTTGTGTAGATGTTGAATTGTAATCGTTACCTCTATTGTAGAATGTTGGATTACCTAATACACCGTTACTAGTTCTAGGAGTAACTGAAACAATCTTAGTGACGTTTGGATCTGTGAATGAGATGGTAGGTGTTGCGGTATAATTACTACCCGGCTCCCACATGCTGATTGAAGTTATCTTTCCAGAGCTAATGACAGCTCGGCCTTTTGCTCTGCAACCTGCTTTAATAATACTTCCAACATCTTGTCCAGCAACAGTTACAAAGATACCAGCATAGTCGTCTGTTTGATCGTAACCAAAAATAATTGATCCGTATGCATCGTTTGTCACTGTCTGCTCAGTCCAGTTTGCACCATCTTCAGATGTGTATGCTGTGCCACTTGCAGAATCAACTGCTACAAACACTCCTTGACCATATGCTAGTTTAGATGCAGTGATAGGAAGATTAGATTCTAACCAAGTTACACCATCTCTACTGTAGGCTGTGTTTGCACTAGTACTCGAGATAGCAACAAACAATCCACTGCCAAATGCAACATCCGACCAAGCTGTTGAGCTTGGCAATGTTGAGCTAGTCCAGCTTGTACCATTTGTACTGTATGCGGCTGTTGTGCCGCCGCTTGCTACTGCTACAAATCGCCCGTTACCGTATGTGAGTCCAGTCCAAGTTGCACTTGGTAAGCTAGAACCTGCGCTCCATGTAGATCCGTAGTTGGAAGAATATGCACTAGTTGAAGTGCCTGTTGCGATCGCAACAAACTTGCCGTTACCGTAGGCAACTCTATTCCAGGTAGTCTTGCTAGGTAATTGGAAGATTCTCCAACCTAATCCATTTGAGTTTGAAACTGCAACTCTGGAAGTTGTATCAGTAATTGATCCGTCACTAGAAATAATAACCCAGTACTTGTTACCGTAGGCAACATCGGTCCAGTCAGCCATTACTGGTAGGGGCATTGCTTCCCATGTAGTTCCGTCTTCTGATCTGCCTGCAATAGCGTTACCACTTGGTACGGCGATAAATGTTCCTTCACCGTAGCCAACTGATACCCAAGAAGTTGACGGATCAATTGCGTTAACATCTGTTGCGCTTTGTGCAAACTGTGGGCCTGAGAACTTAGCTCTAGGCTCAATGAAGTAAACGCTAGAGTTATCTAAGTTAGGTTCAATTGGTGTTCCTACATTAATATGATCCCAACCAACTGCTGCCACATTCATGTCGCCGGTATCAGTTTTAAGAGTAAAGTCTGCTCCGCCTGATGTTTCGCTAACAGTAAACGAGTCAGCATTAATTGTTCTAATATAGTAAGTATTACCTGCAACAACATTACCAAACAGTTTAGTACTAAATGTTCCGTTCATTGCACCATAACCAATTGATACAGAGCTCTTAGAGTTAGTTGAAGAACCTGTCATAGTTCCTGTAGCGGTCGATAGCGGGAATGCCGCATCTGTTGTTCTAGCTAGTATGTTGCCTGTTGCAGTTGATAATGATACTGCACTACCGCCTGGAGTTTGACTAATAGTAAATGTAGTCGAGTCGTTTACAGCTAGGATATAATAGACAAGACCGTTTTGAATTCCGCCAAACACATTACCTGTAAAGATGATAGGATTGTCAGGAATAAAACCAGTTGTACTATCTACTGTGATTAGGTTGGTTGTTGTTGCGGTTGCTGTTGCTCTTGTTGAGATAATTGTTTCAGTAATAGTAAACGATGTAGGGTTAACAATTTCGTTAACATAATATGTCTGACCAGCAACTACATTACCAAATACTACTCCTGAGAATACAATTGGATTTAACGGTACTAGGGTTGTTGTAAGTCCCGATACAGTATATGCATCAGTTGATGAGTTAGATCCGGTACATTCAACTTCAACTAATGTTGAGCTAACTGTAAATGTATTTGCATCTATAATGTCATTAACATAGTAAGTTGAGCCTACAGCAAGGCCGCCAATAGCTGTTCCGGTGAACTGTATAGGCATGTTAACTAGCATGTTTGCTGTGCTAGCAGTAATGTAACTGTTGTATCCAGGGAATGACAATGTCATTGTTCCGGAACCGTTGACTAGCAACCAAATACTGCCGTACACTTCCGTAGAAATAGTAATAGTAGTATCGTCAACAATCTCTTTAACATAGTAAGTGTAGTTCTCTATAACACCGCCAAATGTTGTGCCAAAGAATCTAATTGGCATGTTAATACTTAACTTTTTAGTGCTTGAAACTGTAAATGTGTTTATTACACCACCAGTTGATGCTGTAACTGTTATAATGTCAGTTCCGGACTTTGATACTGTTGTACTGTAGTAGGTTGGTATAAACTGAACTTTTTGGTTTTCATACAATGTTTTTGTATCAAAACTAGGTTCAACTGTAAGTTCATTAGTTGCTCCGCTAGTACTAGAAATAGAAACTGGAGTAAAAGATTCTTTTAATACTTCGGCATATTTGCCTATATCGTCAAATGCAGAAATATATCCGTATTGTCCAGCACCAGTACCGCTGTTAATAAACACACGCATACCAATGTAGTTACTTGCAGTATTTGTATCAGATCCTGATAAGATTACATAATCTTGTGTGCCGCCTTGTGCGTTGTTACTAGAAGTTAAGTATCCTGCGCCGCCAACCCCTTCACCAGTATCGGTAATTCTAGTTTGGAATATAGCATCTGTTCTAATTTCATCGCCGACTGCTTCAGCACCTGTACCAGCTCCGACGATCTTGTAGTTGGCTTGCGAGCTAAACATGTTAGTAGTTGTTTCTGAGTAGAAAGTTGGTGCATCAGCAATTTGTAATTGTGTTCCATAGAAGCGGGTACTGCCAACCGGTGCACTGCGACCTCTTGGATAAATTCTAATTTGTAAACTGCTGTTTAATGCTGTTGTATCATAGAATGTGAACCAGAATCTATACCAACCATTAGTTAATTCTAACTTATTGTAAGATGTTGGAACTAATCCTCCTCCTACGCTGTTTGGTGTAAATGTACTTGTTGCAAAATTATAGTTAATTGAACTTGTTACAGTACTTGATCCTGAGAATGTTGCATACACATCAAACGAGTTTGATGTTCCTTGCTTTGCATATACGCTAAATGTATATGGTAATGCACTACCTTCTGGTACTTGTCCTGTTACGGTTACTGTTAATACTGAACTTCCTGACAAGCTAGCTACTGTTAAGAAGCAATCGTTAGCGCCGTCAACGCCGCCTAACTCGCTACCTAAAATTCTAATTTGGTTTCCAATAACATAACCTGTTCCGCCTAAGTTGACGTTTGCAGAGTATGATGTTGCGCCAACGGTTATATCAAAGTCGGCGCCTGAGCCAGAACCTGTAACATTTAATCCTGCAACCGCAGTATATGATGCTCCTGGCGGAGCAACTACTACATTCTGATAAATGTAGCTAGAATCAGAAGTTGATGTAAGACCAGTTAATGTCCATCCATCAGTATATCCGCTTGGTGATAATAAGTTTTGTTGGATTGTAACATTGCCGTCATTAGTCCAACCTGATGTTTCGTCAAAGTGATTACTTTGTTTTAATAAGTTTGTTGTTACTTCGTTATATCCAGAACCTGCGTTTGCAAATTGCATGTTTAGAAGTTGAGCACTTACACCAAATGCGCTTTGTACGCTTGCTTGAACTTGTACTGATCGGTTGTCAATCTTTCCGCTTACAGGAACTTCTGTGTCGTCGTAACCTTCAGCAATACATCCGTATGTACCATATGAGCTGTTACCGTTTGTTGCACGGATTCTTCCGCCTGCTTCTGCAAAGTATCCTGAATAGCAATAGTAACTAAAGACCGATACGCACTCAGTTAGTGAGCCTGAACCAGTACACCAAACACCAACACCGTCGCTTAGAATCTGTGTAAAGTCATTACATACAATAGACTTGTTACCACCAGCATGTAATGTTCCGTCAATTTTTAAACCAGTACAACCAACGCCAAAGTTAGTGACGTTTTGAATATATGGACTGCGTTTAATAATCCAAGTTTTAGTATCCTGTGGGCCTTCGCCCGGGTCAAGACTAACATAAGCACCGCCTGTTGGTCTGCGTGTTAAGTTTGTATTAGGTTCAGTTAATGTTCCTGCAAGGCCAGTTAAAGTCATGTTGCGGATACCTGTGCCGTTTCTAACATAGAACATGTCTTTTAAACAATCGCCTGCATAAACAGTGAAGTATCCAGATCCTTGCTCAAGGGCAACAATAGATCCGCCAACTTCGTCTGTAATAGCAACTTCGTTACCTTCAATTTCTAGTACATAATATGTTTGTCCTGGAACAACTCCAGAGAAATCATCATTAGCACCAGTTGATACAAACTGAACTGGCATTCCGACAACTAACCCCTCAACTGATTTGAAAGTAAATCTGTTAGTAGAACTCGAGCTTGAACGAGTATATGTATAGACTGTATTCTTTGGTTGTACTACTGCACCGCGTAATTCGTCGCCAACTAGTGCTGTATTTTCAGGAATAATAATAGGTAGCTCTTCCGAGTATGTACCTGTCTTAACAAAAATTGTTGCAGTAAGTCCTTGGTTCGGTGCAGGTACTGTTGCTGTGTTTGCATTGTCAATAGCCGTAATTGCAATATTCAACAAGCTAGTTACTTCTGGGCCAACTCCTGGTTCTGCTGTATTTCCTAGATCAAAAGATTGACTAATAATAGAATCTGGTTGTACTATTTCTACCCAGTACTCTGAGTCTACTTCGGTAGGGTCTCGGCCAGTATTATTATCAGCTAGACTTTCGTAGAATAATTCGTTGTAATATACAAAGTCTCCTGTTGCATAGGTCGCTGTTTCGTCGTATGTTACATTTAATAATTGATGATCAAATTCAGGAGCTTCTTGATCAAACACATTGATCAACAGCTCTCCTAATCGAGTTAAAGAAGCAACAATGTAAGGTTGTGCGGCATCAGTAGCATCATTAAAGAAAGTAGTTGTACTACCGTCTGCGAAATAACGAATAGTAGCCGCAACAATTTGACTGTTGCCGCCTCTAGTCATATCATATGATAATGCATCAATAATTAAACGAGTGTCTCTCTTGCTGGCTGTTTCATCGTAAGTTGATGTTTGGTCAAACGGGCTAATTTCATTAGCTGTCTGATATTGCATCCATTGCCATACTTCTTCAACTAGCCATTCTTTGTTAGCTAGTAGCAACGCATTTGCATTTTGATTTTCTGTACCACGCAATACTTTATCACATGCGTATTTGACAGAGGCAAACGGTTTATCTAATGTGTCGCCGTAGCCGGCAGCATCAACCCCGTCAGTTGCAACATAGAATACATTGTCAACTTTTAAAATCTTAGACCAAGTAGGTACATTGTTTGTGTTTCTTAAAACATAATCTTCTGTGCCAATTGGGGTTGCGTAGGTGTTTTCGCCATCAAATGAAACTAGGTCGCCTTGGCTGTTGCCTGCGTTTTCTCTAGCATGTAAAGCGTAGTCAATCCAGTAGGCATTTTCAGTATCTTGATCGGGTCTAAATACTAAAGACCCTGTGTGGTTTTTGATACAACGATAAGTTTTATTTCCCCAGATAACTAAGTCACCTAGTAAGTATTCTGCATCTAATTCCCAGAAATTTCTCCAATCGACGCTTGGAACTACTAGTGTCCAGTAAACATAGTTTACACCAATAAAATGTAATTGCTGAGCGTCAACCGGCGTACCATCAGGGCCTTCGTTAATTATTACTGTTGTACTATTTGATACGCTAATAACTGTTTGCCCTCTGTGAAACCCTACACCTGATACAATCATACCAGTTGTAATGCCAGTAGTTGAAGCTACTTTAAGAGTTGTTCCCGAGCTACCAGTTGCAGTATATGTTGTTGTGACTGTAAAGCCTGATGGATCTTCATCGTTATTATCCAAGATTGCAGAATATAGTTGGCCGCCTCTGTTTACGGTGTCGCCGACTCTGTATGATGTTTGTGCATCCCACTCTGCTCTAAGGTTATATCCTTCTGTTAGCAATTCCCAGAAAGCTGATTCAGTTGAAGGGATATTTGATTGGTTATTCGGTGCAATTGATTTATAGCTATAACCACCATAGATTACAATTTCACCAACTTGGTAATTTGTTAAAGTTCCCCATGAGTTAGCAAATTCTAACCCGGGTAACCATGTAGTCCAGTTAGCAGGAACAAATGCAGATGCAGTATGTCCTAATGTACAAATATACATGTCTGCGCCAACACGGGCAATATCGTTCTTTTTGTATCGTGTGCTTAAATTAAAGTTACCTTTGTAATCAATACCGTTATTAACAACTTCCCATTTGCTTTGATCTGCTTCAAGACCGTTGCTTGCAGAACCGTCAGATACATGATTTGTTACGCATCTATATACAATACCGCCGTACTTAACAATATCACCAATGCCGTAGGCTGTGCTAGTAGACCAAGCATTATTCCACTTATCAAATCTAGAATAAGTTGTCCACTTGGTTAAATCAATTACAGAAGAACCGCTTGTGTGTTCAGTAGTACACACATATACAACGCCACCGTAGGTAACAATGTTACCAAGCGAATATTCAGTATTAGGTTCCCATTCTTGCTTCCACACTTTACCGTCAAGCATTTGAGTCCAACGGGGAGTGCTTGCGCCGGCTTGATTAATAAAGTTTAAGTCGGCATAAAAATCAGTAGAATCGTGTGGTTCTAAGCAAACATAAGTTTTTCCGTTAAATTGCGAAACCGCATCTCTGTTATAAAATGTTCCTGTAGACCACTGGCCGCGCCATGTAAAACGCAATCTACCAATTTTAAATTCTGCCATTTTTCTTTATCCTTTTGATTATTCGCTAACAATTTGATCTGGCGAGTATGTATATTGTTGATTAACTCTAACAACAAACTCTCCGTTTGCATTAATGTAATAATAGATGTTTTTGTTGTCCCATCTATATTGATCCCAGTGTAGATTTGAGTACGGTCTTGAATGATCTTCTTCTAATCTACCATCAAAATAATCAGTACCGTATGAAAAATCTTCGTAGTTATTTTCAGTCAATCCCGGATCGTTAACAATAAGTTCACCTGTATCTTTAAGCTGATCAATTTTAGCAAAGAACAAATCACCTTCGTCTGTTCTTCTTAATGCGTAGAAATATCTAGGATTACCTGCTCCTAATAAATCTGCTAGTGCGTTTTCATTTCCAACATAGTATGTCATAATTATTCCTTAGACGATTTCAACATAGCTCATAACTAAATCTAGAGCATCAGCTGTATTACACTGAATGTTTACATTAGTAGATGGTCCTAATACTAATTTTTCACCACCGTTAATAACACGCAAACTTTGATTTGGTGGAATTAATACATCCTTTGTATAGTATGCAGTATCTCCAAGAATTGTATCTTGTATTTGAATGCTTGATAGTACAATACTGTCAGTTAAGTTAGTTAGGCTTAGACCAATAACTGTAGTCTTAGCGTTTGCTCCGGTAGTTAGTACTGTAGTGTTGCTTGTACCAATCTCCGAATATAATTTGTTTTTAAATAAGGTTGCCATTTTTCTTTATCCTAGAGTTAGTACCATTGCAACACCAATTTCTTGTGCGTCATTAAATGTTACGCCGCCACTTGTACCTGCAACGCTAGTCCAAGTATTTCCGTTAAAAATTTCAACTAGTTGTAGTTCTGTATTAAAACGCATCATACCAACTTCTTGGTATTGAATTTGTGGTCTGCTGTTGCTGTCACCGTAAGGGATAACAAATCCGTTAGATCCAGCAATCTTTATATAGCCTGCACCAGTTTCAACAAACTCTGTTACTGCGTTTGCAGAGACGTTAGTAATTGTGTTGTTTAAAAATTTAAAGTTTCCAAGTCTTACACCACCAGTACCACTAGTGTTAAAATGTAAATCTGAGTTTGTAGTTCGAGAACTAATAATATTTGATGTTATATCAATATTGCTAGTTTGAAAATCATCAGTATAGATGTAAGTACTGTTAGTTGTAGTTGCGTTAATAATGTTTGTCCAAACATTATACCAACGCTTAGAAGACGAACCTAAGTTGTAGGTAGTATCAATATTTGGTATTATATCACTGTCAACCTCGCCTGCAAATACAATGTTATCAGTATCTGCATCACCTAGTTGAATATTTCCGTCCGCAGTAATTGTACCAGTAGCATGGACATCACCAAACACTTCAACATTGCTGTTAAAGTTTACTAGTCCTGTACCAGATGTTGTAATTTCTAAATTAGTGTTTGTGCCAGTTGTAGCAATAGTATTAGTGTTAATGCTTAATTGATCAACTACTATTGTGCCTTGGTAAACTACTGGATTAGTACCTTGTGGTACTAGATTGATTGTTGAGCTAGTGCTACTAATTGTGTTACCTTCGATGGTAAAAGTAGCTAGCGTTGAAGTTGTTGTAACTTCTAAATTTGCAGTACGGGTTGTACCGTTAACGGTTAAGTCGTGTGATGGAGCGTTAGTTTTAATACCAACTCGGCCATTTACTACATCTAAAAATAAGAGGTCGGTCTCAAAAGCCAGATTTACCCCGTCACGAAGCAAATTAGCCTTTAAGAGCGGACCTGAAATACGACCAACAGCCATCAGCTCTCCTTAACCCCGTGTTTCACGGTTAACCACCTTACATTGCGGGTTTACCACAGTTTAACCATACAAGAATTTGGTCTTTCTTGTAATCAGTAGTATTTATCGTTATTGAGATTTAGCCTAGGATAAGGGCCCAAGTATCCATGATTTCGTATGTATCATCAAGGCCAATAGATGTCGAATCACCGATTGCTGAGATCCAATCAGTTCCGTTGAACACACGAACATAACCCAAGTCGGTGTTAAAACGAATCATACCAGTAACTGCACCTTCTGCTGGTAATGTTGGGCCTGTTGGAATTACTAGTCCGTACTCACCTGTAAACTTGATATACCCTTGGCCAGTATTGGCAAGTGTTAGTGCATCATCTGTTTGATTCCAAATAGTGTTATCTTGGAAATAGTTAGTGTTGTTAAAGTATGCTAGACCTGTACCGTTTGGTAATATATCCATACTTTGATCACTAGTTAAGTTTGTAATTGTATTGCTATTAAGTTGAAAGTTTCCAACTTCCATAGTTGTTACACTTGCTAGGTCATTATAAGAAAATCTAGAGTTAATAACATTAGAATATAAATTACTCCATTGTTTAGTTTCACTGCCTAAATTAAAAGATTCTAACACATCATTAACTAACGAGTCGCCAGCTTCTGTAATTAAGAAATCACCGGCTTCTGTAATCAGCGGATCTAATGGATAGTTTGGAACAATATCGCTGTTAATATCTGACGCAAAGTTGATATTGTCTGCATCTGAATTACCTAGTGTAATATCACCGTCCCAGGTAATATTACCAGTAGCGTGTAAATTACCATTAATATTAACGCTATTTCTGATGTTAGTTACACCAGTGCCAGTTGGGTCAAATGTTATATCAGTATCTATTTCGGCAGCGTAAATCTCGTTATTATCAAAACGAAGCAATGATGTGCCTAATGCAACTGCTGTAATTTCAGGAGCAGTCGATTGGTCAGGTTGAATATACAATATTCCAGTTAACTGCTGGATTGTATCTGTTGTAATTGAAAAATCTGGAACTGTATATTCTGTATCTACAATTAAGTTGGTTGTGTTAATTGTATTGTTAACAAACAAGGGTCTAGAAGGAGCATCAGATCGAATACCAATTCGACCGTTGTTAACATCAAGGTATAAGAGATCAGTTTCAAACGCTAAGTCAACACCGTTTCTTAGCAGGTCTTCTGAGAGTAACGGGCCACTTATTCTACCTAGCTCAATGCCCATAATACTTCCTTATTGGTCAAAACCGTGTAATACAGTAACTGGTTTTCCTAGTGGAACTGCACTATCAAATTTAATGTAATAGCCTGCAGGTTTTCCTGACGGGTTTTGTTCGATGCTGTAGTTAGTGTTAAAAATTTGAAAGACGTTTTCAACAAATACTAATAAGTTTTGTCCACCCCATGTAGTGTTGCTTTCAACAGTAGTCGGTGGTTCGGGTGTTAACGGACCAAAATAAGTTTCAATAGCATCACCGTTACCTAAACTCTGTTGTGTAATACCTGTAGATTCTTTAAATCTTAATGCTCTCCAAGTACCGCTTTGATAAACTTCAACTTGTCCGCCAGTTGCTACATCTGTATTGTAGCGCATCATGCCGTTAATAGGTGATACTGGTCTTTCTAAGGTAGTACCTTTTGGCATTAGCATGTTATTTGTTGTAGTCATAACAATGCTATCTGTCATATCAACATACAATCTTTGATCGTATGGTGCTCTACGATTGATATTTTGTTGTCTTAAATATCGCATGTTTATACCGCCAGTGTGCTAACTGTTATTACTAAATTTGCAGGGCTTTCGCTTTTAGCTACTAACATATCGCCGTCACTTAATACCATTTTTTCTTGATCAAATGTTACTGTTTCTCCGGCTGGGATTGGTAATTTGTTTACTATAGTTGTGTTTGTTGCAGGAGAACTAGCACTGCCGCCGCTCGGAACAGCATATAGATACAAATAGGTTAGCCCAGTTGTTGGGTTGTTTGAATCGTAAGTTGCAGTATTACATACAATGACTGTTGTAATAGCGTTATTGCCGCTACTTGTATAAACTGCCGCTGAACTTGATGTAATACTTGCGTTTGCTATTGCCATAATTTTTCCTTAAAATACCATACTAAAGAGCAATGCTCTGTTCTTTGCAACTAATTCATCGTTTACATTTTCTGTAACGCTGCCGTCATCGGCAACTCGTTTGTTTGCAAAGTATATACCAGTTTTTCCAGCGCCTTTAACTGAGCTTGAGAAAATAATCGCCGTATCAGCTACTGTACTTACAGCAAGTGGATCAGGAACTGTTACAGTTGAACGGTAATCTAACTGAATAAAACCGTTAACTTCAACTTGACTGTTACCAGCTGTGAGTATTAAATTATCAACTGAAAAATTTGTAATCGTGTTTTCGTTAATGTTAATGTTATTCTGAAATGTTAGTCCGTTTGATGCAAACTGGCAAAGATAAGTTTCGTTAATGTAGACTCTTGCTTGGCCGTCACCTGACACATTGTATGTTTGAACTCTTGCTACTTCAGTGCCTGCGCCGTCGTCTGTATAAATTTTGTCAACGTCAGCTACACCTGGTTCAAATCCGCCAGCAGAAACATAATCATTAACCCACTGCTTGTTTGGTATGTGATTTGGTAATGTTACACGATCTTCATAGTTTGTGCTGTTAGCAATTAACAATACATTATCAGAGTTTTGTAAGTCAAATGTTAAGTCAGCAGTTCCGTCGTTTGCAATACTAGCGACTCGAATACCTTGTGTTTTGTTATTTTCGTCAGTAAAAGTCCAAGTACCGATAACTTCAGCTTCTGTTAAAGGGTCATACCAGTTAACTAATTCATTAAACAAAATTTTAGCATTAGGTCTAGATCCTCTTTCAACCTCAATACCTGCACTACCTTCAGTAACGCCGGCATGTGTTGGGCTTTCACCTTTGTTTAATAAAATAATGTTGTCTTCAATAGTTAAATTTGCAGTATCAATGGTTGTAGTAGTACCTTGTACTGTTAAATTACCAGTAACATAGACATTACCAACTTCTGTACCTGTGTCCAAGGTGATAGTACCTCCAGATTGAACTTGGAGTTTATAATCACTTTCACTTACTCTAACTATTCTTGACATGTAAAATCCTTAATTGGGGGCCGAAGCCCCCTATATTAATTACTTGTTAGCAATTTGTACTACTGAACCGTCGGCAGCATCAAATGACCATGGTGCGCTTTGGTTGTCTGAGTAAACATAGTTACTTCCGCCTGCAATTTGAATCAATGTAGCTCTGTGTGCAGTTAACTTCTTAACATAGTAAGTATTGCTTGCACTATCAGTTGCAGTAATTGTCATCTCGCCGGCAGCGTTTGCAACGCCGTCAGTTACTAGTTGGCAAATCATTGTACCGTCGGCAGTCTTAACTTTGTAACGATCTGTTGAAACTTGTTTGATAATATCTGCAACTAAGTTTGAACCGCCAGTTACATAAGCATAAGCTACGATTGCGTTTTCTTGATTAGTTGCTCCGCCAACTGCTCCACTATCAGTTGTTAGACCAATAGCACTAGCTGTTACAGATTGTGTAAATGTTAAATCACCTGCTTCTAAATCAGTGTTAGCAACATAACCAGAACCTGCTTCTGTAATTGCAACTGCTTTAGCACGGAATCGTAGAGTAACTGTTAAGCCAGCACCTGCACCGTTAGAAGTTGTTGTTTGAGCACCGCTTGGTAATGTAGTAAATGTACCACGACTACCACCTGTAAAATCAAATGTTAGTGCATCATCACCGCCTGTTCCACCGATTGTAGCAACACGCAATACAGCGTCTGTACCGTCAACAGTAACTAATTGACCAACTGTATAGCCAGTTTGTGTACCGCCAACTGCTGTTACACTTTCAACTTCAGATGTAATAGTACCAGTTGCTGTTACGCCACCTGGAAGTGTTGGTGCTGGAAATGTAATTGTTGGGCGAGTTGTGTATGCACCTAACGCATCAAGTGTAACACTTGCAATACCTTGACCGCCAATGCCGTCATCGTTTTCTGAACTTGATGAACCAATATTGCGGTTACCGAAATATTTTTTGTTTAATGGACGTCCCATTTGTTTTCTCCTTAAAGTGACGTTCTAGGTCTACGCAGAGGGATTCTGCATAAGTCCTGCTCAAAGGCAGGCTCATAATTTAGACATAGTATTTATCAGATAAAGAAAAAGGGCTCCGAAGAGCCCTTTGATTTGCTTACTAATGTAAGTGCTTGATTAGCTAAACTTAACGTTTGCGCTAGTAATAGCAACCTTACCAAGGTAGTCAGCGGCGTTACCTAGAGATGAAGCTGTGTTGCTTAACTCTACATAACCATAACGAGTCATGAAGCTAACTACTGGTTCAAAGGTTGATGGATCAAGAACAACACCACTGCTCATCAATGGAATGTATGGGCAATAGAAAGCGGCTGCATCAGATTCGCTAGAACCTT
>JACCDJ011542751.1_pt1 | contig 33927 bp, 26 predicted proteins | sample 7444481 | NCBI WGS metagenome assembly JACCDJ01 (sample SAMN15323435, study PRJNA562643) | freshwater metagenome | isolation source: river surface water | place: USA:Blue River Watershed | collected 2017-08-15 | reverse complement strand
CCACGTCCTTGTAGTCCACCTGCTCTACATTGGCCACAGTGAAGCGGCAGAATTTCTTGCGCTTGAACAGCGGATTTTGCTGTTTGCGCTTTTCCTTGAGTTTGCTCTTGTCGAATTTTTTACCGAATGCCATTTTGCTGGCTCCTGAATTTAAGAAATAAGTTCAAAGTCTGTGAGGTGAAACATCAGCGCTTTGCTGTTTCGATTTTTTCTGGCCATAAAACCACTGAATCGAAACAAAGCGCCCATTTGAGCCCGCTCCAGCCGGTCTGCGATTGTTCCTGCGGCTATTGCCTGCAGTTCAAATCCGACTTGTCGACTGATATCGGCTTCCAGCTGTTCCGATGTGTGGGTTAGTGTTGCGCTCACCATCGGTATGCCGGCTGGCGTGTAGCGCAATACATCACGCTCGGCCAGGGTCGCTACGCAATGAAAACTGTTGTCACCTCGCTCCGTTGCTGACACGTGCCGATCAGGCCGCAGGCGCCTCGGCGCGCTGGCTCTTGGCTGCGTCTTCTTTCTGCACGCTCTTCATCATGGGCGACGGCGCAGTCTCGGCCTTCTTCATGCGAACGGTCAGATGGCGCAGCACGGCATCGTTGAAGCGGAAGCCGGTTTCGATCTCGGCCAGAGTTTCGCCATCACATTCGATGTTCATGCAAACGTAGTGGGCTTTGGCGAGTTTCTGGATCATATAGGCCATCTGGCGACGACCCCAGTCTTCGACACGGTGGACTTTGCCGCCACGGCCGCTGACCAGACCCTTGTAACGTTCGATCATCGCAGGTACTTGCTCGCTCTGATCCGGGTGGACGATAAAAACTATTTCATAGTGACGCATCATTTCTCCTTAAGGTCGGATTACAAAATCGCCCACCCCGGCGTCAGGACGAGTGTGGGAAGAGGAAAGCCCGCGACTATACCGGGTAAATAGAGAAAACTCAATGTCATCAGATAGTTATCTGCTAATACTGACGGGAAACACCCTATATTGTGCTTGCCTTTCGCTCAATGCTGTATAAAAATACAGGCTGTTTATAAAAACAGTCGCTTTGCCGGGGAGTAATCATGATCAAACTGACCGCCCGCCAGGAACAAATCCTTGCGCTGATACGCGATGCCATCGAGAAAACCGGCTTCCCACCGACCCGAGCGGAAATCGCCAACGAACTGGGTTTCCGTTCTGCCAACGCAGCTGAGGAGCACCTGCAAGCACTGGCGCGCAAAGGCGCGATTGAAATCTCGCCCGGTACCTCGCGCGGTATTCGCCTCTTAGACCGACCGGCGGATAGTCGTCCTCGCCGCTTCAGCGTCGCCCAAATGGTGCTGCCCCACGCTGACATCATGCAGTTTTCCTTACCCCTGATCGGTCGGGTCGCTGCAGGCTCACCCATTTTGGCCGAGGAGCATATTTCGGCAAACTATCAGGTCGACCCCGCATTGTTCACCGCTCGACCCGACTATTTACTCAAAGTTCGTGGCATGTCGATGCGAGATGCCGGCATTCTGGACGGTGATTTGCTCGCGGTGAAAAAAGCGGATCAGGCGCGCGATGGCCAGATCGTCGTTGCGCGGCTGGATGATGAAGTGACCGTCAAGCGCTTCCGCAGAAATGGCGGTGTCGTGGAGCTACTGCCGGAAAATCCGGAGTTCGATGTCATCCGCGTGGAGCCGGGCCGGCATGAGTTTGCACTTGAGGGGCTGGCTGTTGGCTTGCTGAGGGCTTGGGGCTGAGGTCCTGATTAAGCTTGGCACTTACGCTGTTCTTTCCAGCTTGATGAAGCGCGGCGGCCGAAGCCACGCAAGGCTGCCCGAACCGTACCGTGTTTTTCGCGAGACTCAATGCGGCCCCGATGGCTCACTTCAGTCGCTTGCGACGCTCTATGATCTGCGTTGCAATCCCTCGCAGGATATTGACTTCTTCTGTTTCGAGCCCCGTGCGTGAAAACAGTCGCCGCAAGCGCGGCATCAGCTTCTTCGGATGATCGGGATCCAGAAACTCAATCTCGATCAGTGCCTGCTCAAGATGCCGGAACAAGCCTTCAATCTGCTCGGCGCTTGCTGCTTCACCCTGAAAACCGATACCCATGGCTTCGCGCTGCTCACCCACTGCAGCGACACGACATTCATACGCCAGGATCTGTACTGCCTGAGCCAGGTTGAGCGAAGCATATTCGGCATTCACGGGAATACTGACCAAGGCATTGCATCTTTCAACCTGTTCATTGGACAGTCCAAAACGCTCGTTGCCAAAGACCAGCGCGCAGCGCAGGCTGGTATCAGCATGTAATTGCTGCGCCAGCGCGCGAGGCGACCGCAACGGCGGTGAAAACTCCCGCAGTCGCGCCGTCAGTGCGACGGTCAGGTTGCATCCCGCCAGCGCCTCATCAAGGCTGTCGACAATACGCGCCTTGGACAGTACATCGTTTGCGCCGCTGGCAAAGGCGATGGCTTCTTCATGATGAAGCGCATCCGCCTCGCGCGGAGAGACCAGAACCAGCTCAGAGAAGCCCATGGTTTTGATCGCCCGGGCAGCGGCGCCGATATTGCCCGCCCGACTGGTTTCAACCAGAACAAAACGTACTCGCTCAAAGACAGGGACGTTGGAAGTGGGACGGGTTGACGGGTTCATTTAAAATAGCGGCAATTCGCGGAATTCATGCCGCATCGTTCATTCTCACTGTGGTGGCTATCAGCGATATCCGCTGGCAGCCCAATTTTAACGGAACCACCATGCACCCCATGATCAATACCGCGGTGAAAGCCGCGCGTCGTGCCGCCTCTATCATTACTCGTGCATCTTTCGAAGTCGAGCAACTGCGCGTCACTGCCAAGAATCACAATGATTTCGTGACCGAAGTTGATCAGGCGGCTGAGCAGGCGATCATTGATGTGCTGAGACAAGCCTACCCCGACCATGCGATTCTTGCCGAGGAATCAGGTGCCTCTGCCAATCTGCATGATGAGAATGAGCATGTGTGGATCATTGATCCGCTGGATGGCACCACCAATTTTATCCATGGATTTCCGCAGTATGCTGTCTCGATAGCACTGCAATATCGCGGCCAGATCACACAGGCGGTGGTCTATGACCCGACGCGCAACGAACTCTTCACTGCCAGCAAAGGTGCGGGCGCCTTCCTCAATGAAAAGCGCCTTCGGGTCGCAAAGCGCGACAAACTGGCCGATGCCTTGATCGGCACCGGCTTTCCTTACAGTGACCTCTCCGCGCTTGATGAGTACATGAAAATGTTCCATCTGATGACGCAAAAATCGGCTGGTCTGCGTCGTCCCGGTGCAGCGGCACTCGACCTCGCCTATGTGGCGGCGGGCAGGCTTGATGGCTTCTTCGAAAAAAATCTCAAGCCTTGGGATATTGCAGCCGGCGCCTTGCTCATTACGGAGGCTGGTGGCATCGTGGCAAATTTTTCCGGCGAATCAGACTACCTCTACAAAGGTGATGTGATTGCCGGCTCGCCCAAAGTCTTTGGTCAGATGCTAAATGTGTTGTCACCGTTTGCCTGAGGTCGTCATCCCCAGCCGTGCTCGGACTCGCTCTGAAAATTCAGCCAACGCCGTTGGGCGCAGCTTGAATGCGACCGCTGCGCTCATTGTGACAAAGCGTCTTTGAAACACACGGAATGCCGACGCTGTCGGACCCTGTTATACTCCGCCGCGCTGCGGTCATTGTTCCAGTCTCCTGACCGCCCCTCCTGTAAATCCCCCCTTGACCTGTGACTGGCGCCCTGATGCGGCGGCGGGTCGACTTATTTTCAAAATCTATGTCATTTGCTGAACTCGGCCTCGCCGAACCTATCGTGCGCGCCGTCACGGAAAACGGTTATACCCAACCCACACCGATTCAATTACAAGCGATACCCGCCGTTTTGAAAGGTGGCGATCTGCTTGCTGGCGCCCAGACAGGCACCGGCAAAACTGCAGGGTTCACCCTGCCCATGCTGCAACTGCTGTCCGGCAAACCACGTCCGGCTGCGCGCACCGTGTGCGCACTGGTACTCACCCCGACGCGCGAACTCGCCGCGCAAGTCGAAGAAAGCGTGCGCACTTACGGTAAATACTTGAGCCTGTCTTCTGCGGTGATTTTCGGCGGCGTCAACATCAATCCGCAAATTCAGCGACTCGCACGCGGCCTCGATATTCTCGTAGCCACCCCCGGTCGTCTGCTCGATCTCATGCAGCAAGGTGCCGTCGATCTGCGTGCTGTAGAAATTCTGGTGCTCGATGAAGCCGATCGCATGCTCGACATGGGTTTCATCCGCGATATTCGCAAAGTGCTCGCAGCCCTTCCACCAAAGCGTCAAAACCTGCTCTTCTCGGCGACCTTCTCCGATGAAATCAAAGCCTTGGCTGACGGCCTGCTGGACAACCCTGCAATGATCGAAGTCGCACGACGCAACTCAACAGTCGAAGTCATTTCGCAAAAAATTCATCCGGTTGATCGCGACAAGAAGCATCAATTGCTGACGCACCTGATCAAAGAGCACAACTGGTTTCAGGTACTGGTTTTCACGCGCACCAAGCACGGCGCCAACAAACTGGCCGAGCAACTGAGCAAAGCCGGTATACCGTCGCTTGCAATTCACGGCAACAAGAGTCAGGCTGCACGCACGCGTGCGCTGGCTGAATTTAAAAGCGCCGACCTGCAGGTACTGGTTGCCACCGACATCGCTGCACGCGGAATTGATATCGATCAGCTGCCCTATGTCGTGAATTACGATTTACCGAACGTGCCGGAAGACTATGTCCATCGCATCGGTCGTACTGGCCGTGCCGGCTCCACTGGTCAGGCCGTGTCACTGGTCTGCGTGGATGAACGCGGACTTTTGCGCGACATTGAACGATTCATCAAGCGGGAAATCGCGGTCGAAGTGATCGCTGGTTTCGAGCCGGATCCCAATGCTCGGCCACAACCGATACAGCTGCGCAGCCAGGAACACCGCAGCCAGCCGCGCCATCAGCAGGGCAAGCGTCCCTCAGCGCCCGCCGGACGGTCGGGCAGCAAGCCGGGCAATCCAGGCCAACGCAGTAACTCGCAGCGGTCAGCGCAAGGGGCTTCGAACACCCCTCGCACGCAGAGTGCAGGCACGGCATCTACGTCAGCCCCGGCGCCCAGACCGCAGCGCGCGCCGGGAATCCGTACTGCGGCCTTGCTCGGCCAGCCGGCGGCGAACGCAGCCTCCGGCAAGCGTCGCAGCGGTCAGCGCTGACCAACGCGGGCTGTGCTACATTTTCGCGTCACGCAAAGCCGGGCCTTGTGCCCGGCTTGTCTTTAACCTCTTTTGAACTTCATCTTCGTCCGAGCAACGCATGACCGCACCCGAGCGCTCCAGCCTGGACAATCACACGCCCATGATGCGGCAGTACCTAGGTATCAAGGCCGAGCATCCGGATACCCTGCTGTTCTACCGGATGGGTGACTTCTACGAATTGTTTTTTGAAGACGCTGAAAAAGCAGCGCGACTTCTTGGCATCACACTGACTCAGCGTGGTGCCTCGAACGGCAATCCGATCAAAATGGCCGGTGTGCCCTTTCATTCAGCCGACCAGTATCTGGCCAAACTGGTCAAGCTCGGCGAGTCGGTCGCCATCTGTGAACAAATCGGCGATCCGGCGACCAGCAAAGGGCCCGTAGAGCGCCGTGTACAACGCATCGTCACACCCGGCACCCTCACCGATTCAGAGCTGCTGCCGGAAAAATCAGACCGGCCGCTGCTGGCGCTTCATATCGTTCGGCAGCGCAAAGGCATCAAAGGCATCACGCTCGGTCTGGCATGGCTGTCACTGGCCAGTGGACGCTTGCGCGTCACTGAAATCATCGCTGATCCATCGCAACTGACATCCTGCATACGACAAGAACTGGAACGCATCGCACCTGCAGAAATTCTTTGTGACGCTGCATCCAGCGCTTTGCTCGAAGACCTGCCCGGTATTCGTCCGACCGCCGTCGCTGACTGGCACTTCGATCCCACCGCTGGCGAAAAATCGCTGCTGGAACAACTGGCCACCGCCACGCTAGCGGGCCACGGTGCTGAACACCTTGGCGCGGCACTGGGTGCAATCGGTGCCTTGCTGCACTATGCGCGCAGCACTCAGGGCAAACATCTGCAACATGTGCGCAGCATTGTCGTGGAGCGAGAGAGCGACACCATTGCGATGGATGCCGCCACGCGACGCAATCTCGAAATTACCGAGCCGCTGCGCTACGCCGAAGGTAGCTCACCGACCCTGTTTTCTTTGCTCGACCATTGCAAGACGGCCATGGGTTCGCGCTTGCTGCGTAACTGGCTGCATCACCCAAGCCGGCATCAGTCGGTTGCACAACAACGGCACGAGGCTATCGAAGCCCTGCTTGCCGCATCCCAGTCAGCGCATCTGGCTGATAGCTTGTCTGGCATGCCTGATATCGAACGCATCGCCAGCCGTATTGCTTTGCTGAGTGCAAGGCCCCGCGATCTGTCTGCCCTGCGTGCCGGGCTGGCGCAATTACCCTCGCTGCAGTCGGCTTTGCGCACTGAAGGCCCGTTGCAGGGATCGGCGCTCTTGGCACAGACAAGTGAGGGCCTGAGCACGCCCCAAGCCTGCATGACGCTGTTACAAAAATCCATCGCCGAAGATCCCGCGGCACAGGTCCGCGATGGTGGCGTTATCGCCAATGGCTACGATGCCGAACTGGATGAACTGCGCGGTCTGTCCGACAACGCGGGTCAGTTTCTGCTGGATCTGGAAACGCGTGAGCGTGCCCGTACTGGCATCGCCAATTTGCGCGTCGAGTACAACAAGGTGCTTGGCTTTTATATCGAAGTCACCCACGGCCAGACAGCCAAAGTACCCGATGATTATCGCCGTCGGCAAACTCTGAAAAATGCCGAGCGCTACATCACGCCCGAACTCAAGGCCTTCGAAGACAAAGCACTCTCCGCACAAGACCGCGCACTCGCGCGCGAAAAATTCTTGTACGAGCAATTACTTCAATTACTGGCACCGCACATTGCCGAGCTACAGCGCGTTGCCGAGGCTGCAGCGCAGCTGGATGTGCTGGTGGCTCTTGCGGCACACGCGGAACGGCACCACTGGTGCAAACCACAGCTGCAATCCTCACCCGGTTTGCATATTGTCCAGGGTCGGCATCCCGTAGTGGAAAATGTCATCGAACGCTTCATGCCGAATGACTGCGAGCTCTCACCCGAGCGGCGGCTGTTGTTGATCACCGGCCCCAACATGGGTGGCAAATCGACCTACATGCGTCAGCTCGCGCTGATTACTTTGCTTGCTTATGCGGGCAGCTACGTGCCGGCCTCCAAGGCAACACTGGGCCCGATTGATCGCATCTTCACGCGCATCGGCGCGGCCGATGATCTGGCGGCGGGTTACTCGACCTTCATGCTCGAGATGGTGGAGTCGGCTGCCATTCTGCATGGCGCTACGGAGCACTCGCTGGTGCTGATGGATGAGGTCGGTCGCGGCACCTCCACCTTCGATGGATTGGCATTGGCCTGGGCGATTGCCAGTGCACTCCTCCAAACCAATCGCAGTCTGACTCTCTTTGCGACGCATTACTTCGAGCTGACGCAACTGCCGCAGACGCATACTGGCTGTGCGAATGTGCATTTGTCTGCCGTCGAACACAAAGACACGATTGTGTTTCTTCATACGGTGGAGCAAGGCCCTGCGTCACAGAGCTATGGGCTGCAGGTCGCGCAACTCGCCGGCGTGCCGCAGAACGTGATTCGCGCCGCACGCAAACATCTCGCCGCACTGGAAGCACATGCTGCACAGTCCGACACGCAATTCGATTTGTTTGCCAGCACAGTGGCTGAAGAAACGGTTGCGGACCCCGCGCCTGATATCGCATCACCACTTAACGAAGCACTGCTGGGTATAGACCCCGACAGCCTGACACCACGCGAGGCGCTGGAAGCGCTCTACCGCCTGCGCCAGCTGGCAGAGGATTCGTCATCCCGATCATGAGACCTCTCGTACTTTGTCTGTCGATCGGGATACTCGGCCTGGTCGGTCTGCCCACCCTTGGTCATGCCGATCCATTTCGCTTCAGCGTACTCATGCGCGTGGCAGAAGAAAGCAATGAAGACCATGCATGGCGCACAGCAATCGAACATGCGCACACGAATGAGGCTACCTTCATCGTCGTCAACGGGCTCAAGCGTTCCGGCGAACGATGCAGCGAAGCGTTATACCAGCAGCGCATCGATATGCTTAAGCAAGCGCCTGTTCCAGTGATCTTGTCAATGGCAGCAACCGACTGGGCGTATTGCCGTGACCGGCAAAATCGTCCTGCGAGCTTGGTGTGGCTGAACCTTTTGCGAGAAAAATTTGCAAGCGATTTCAGCACGCAAGGGAGCTCAGCTCTTAACCTGAAATACCAAAGCGCGATGCCCGCCTACCGCAGCTATGCGGAAAATACACGCTGGGTTTACGACCGCATTTTGTTTGCGACCCTGCACGTGGCTGCCAACAACAATCAGTACATTGAAGCCGCCGGACGTAACAGTGAATTTGAAGACAGGCAGGTCGCCAATCGAGAGTGGATACGGCGGCTTGCGGAGGTCGCGATGCGGGAGCATCGTGCTGCCATCGTGATCTTCTGCGATGGCGATCCACTACCCGCCCCCTGGCTGCGAGGTCAGGAAAAAGATGGTTATAAAGTCATTCGCAAGCAGCTGCGCGAACTCGCCGATAAATCCGGTCTCTGGATCCTGCTGGTCCAGGGCTCGTCGGTGGAGACACCCAAGACCACACCCGAAATCGTCTGGGCAAACCGACTGGGCTATCTGACTCTGCCGACCGGCGTCAGCACGCTGGCCGCCGATCTCAACGCAACATCACCCTTTACCGTGGTCACGGAAGGACCGTAAGCCGCCTGCCTACTGCAACTGAATCGAGCGGAACTGGTCGCCCTCATCATCATCGTCGTGATGGTGATGGCCATGCGGCCCGTGCACATGCCCGTGGGCGATTTCCTCGGGACTTGCTTCCCGGACTTCAACCACATTCAATGCAAAACGCAGGGCCATCCCGGCCAGCGGATGATTGCCATCAAGGACCACCTTGCCATCAGCGATATCGGTCACGGTGAAAACCCGCGCTTCGCTCGACTCGCCCGCTTCGGGCGCACCCTCGAACTGCATGCCAATTTCCAGTGGTTCCGGCAAGGCCTCGCGCGGCTCGATTTTCACCAGATCAGCATCATATTCGCCGAACGCATCCTCGGGCTCCACCTGAATGGTGACCTGATAGCCGGCAGCTTTACCCGCCAGTGCTTCCTCGATCTTGGGAAGCGTGTTGGCATAGCCACCATGCAGGTAAACCATGGGTTGCTCGCTCTGCTCAATCAGGTTGTCTTGTGCGTCAGAGAGCTTGTAGTGCAGAGTAACGACGGTGTCTTTGCCGATGTTCATCATGTCATCCTTTCGCTGAATCGGTGGCTGAGTATACCCGACACCTCCCGAACTACCCCCTTTCAAGAAGGCATTCTGGTGCCGTCGATATAATGGTCGGATGAAAAACATCCACCTGCTTGGCGGTCTCACAGCAGACCAGTTCCTTCAGCGGCATTGGCAGAAAAAGCCCCTGCTGATCCGCAATGCCATCCCCGACATGCGAGCGCTGCTTGCGCGGGAGGATTTATTCAGCCTCGCGGCACGCGAGGATGTCGAATCCCGACTGATCACGAATTACCGCCAGCAGTGGAAAATGCAGCAGGGTCCACTCAGCACCCTGCCCTCGACCGCACAAAAGAACTGGACGCTGCTGGTGCAGGGTGTAAACCTGCATGATGATCAGGCCGATCAACTACTGCATCAGTTCCGCTTCATTCCCGACTGTCGCCTGGATGACCTGATGATCAGCTATGCCACTGCAGGCGGTGGTGTAGGGGCGCACGTGGATTCGTACGACGTCTTCCTCCTGCAGGCCCATGGGCAGCGACGCTGGCGCATCAGCGCGCAGCAGGATCTGCGTCTGCGCGAAGATCTGCCCCTCAAAATCCTCAGACATTTCGAACCCGAGCAGGAGTTCATTCTCAACCCTGGCGATATGCTTTATCTGCCGCCGCAGTACGCACATGAAGGTGTCGCTGTAAACGAATGCATGACCTATTCCATCGGCTTTCGAGCTCCGGCCTGGCAAGAGCTGGGCGAAGCGTTTCTCGCGTTCATGGCCGACGCCATTGAACTGACTGGCCGCTACGCTGATCCGGCACTGCGAACTACCCGTCACCCCGGCGCCATCAGCGATCACATGATGGATGCCGTAAACCGCACCCTGCTAAAACTCGGGAGCACCGTGGCCGACAGAGAGATTTTCCTTGGCGAGTATCTGTCCGAGCCCAAGCCCTCAGTCAGCTTCGATCCACAAGTCAAACCGCTGGGTGCACGGCAATTTGCCAAAGCAGTGGCACGCAGTGGTATTCGCTTGCATCGCAAAACACGGATGCTGCATCGCGGCAAATATGTCTTTATGAATGGCGAATCCTATTCGCCCGGCACTCAAGATCGCCGTATCCTGAGACACTTGGCGGACAATCGTGCACTCGACGCCACCCATCTCACTCAGGCCTCATCCGACCTCAGCGAGAGCTTGTACCGATGGTATCTGGATGGCTGGGTCGATCTTCAGACAACCAAGGCCTTGCAAAAAAACTAATAAATCTACTTTACCGTTCTTTCAGCGCTCAATTCACCTGTATCTGCCCACAATTTTCCTGTACGAAACTTGGACCAGGTCTCTGCAAATCGCATAAAACGGCTTGCACGGTTTTCAAGAAGGCCAGTATAATTTCCGGTTAGGAAGTTTTGATGGTGCGGCAGTGCGTCAATTGCGTCTGCCAAGCCTGAAAACACGACCTGATGTGCGATAACTACCGGTAGTTATTAAACAAAATTGAACTGTAATTTTTTATATTTAACCGAAGGAAAATCATGAAAAAATCGTTGCTGATCGCTTCTCTGCTCGCTCTGGCTCTGGCTGCTTGCGGCAAAAAAGAAGAAGCCGCTGCTCCTGCTCCTGCTCCTGCTCCTGCTGCTGAAGCACCGAAGGCTGACGCTCCTGCTGCAGAAGCACCTGCTGCTGCTGACGCTCCAAAGGCTGACGCTGCTGCTCCTGCTGCTCCAGCTGCTGAAGAGAAGAAGTAATCACGGGCAACCGAGCAAAAAAGCCGTCCTCGTGACGGCTTTTTTGTTAGCTACAAGATCGTCTGCCGGGCAGCTGCGTTCACTCCAGATTGACGTAGCAAGTTCTGGTCGTGAAAAAAAATTCTCCGTCCCGCAGATCGCTTATCCCCTCAGAATCCCAGCTCCCGAATAACTGCGCGCGCCATTCGCTGCGGCATCACCATCAGCGCCTTCAGACTGTCACCTTCAATATAAACGCTACCGCGCAGCACGCGTGGCACTGATGTTTTTACGTCGGGCTGAATGCGTATCCGATAGTGCACCTCACGAAACAGCGGCTCACCCTCGCGTGAATTCAAGGTGGCTACGGTACCGCCATGCGACGAAGACAATATCGCGGATGGCAATGCATGCGCGGCGGCTGTATCAATCTCCACAACGCTGCCCTGTACCGGGCGCACATTCAGATCATCCGGATAGAAAATCGCACGCATTCCCTCTCGCAGGCGATGCACGCTCGATTCATCTACATACGCATGGATCACACCATCATCTTCAGAAACCACACGCATGAGCAATTCCCGTTTGCGCACCCAGCGGCCAGGTACTGCATCGGCAAGCAGATCGCGAATGACCCCATCACCTGGCGCGCGCAATCTGAGTAATTCTGATTCTTTTTCTGACAAATGCTCGGCTGCGCGTATCCCGGCAAGCTGGCTTTCGATCGCATGAATACGTTCACGCGACTGTGTGTTAGCCACTGTCCGCTGCAACTCCTCGATCAGCGCATTGCGCGAGATCACAGCGGTATCCCGACGAAGCACGGATTCAGGAGACACAACAACGACCAGCTCATCGCCCACCGCCGTTGACTGGCCATCACTCACGCCGACCTCGACCAGCAAACCGGAGGATGGCGCCTGAATGAAATACGCATGACGCGCCGTCATCAATGCGGGTGAGCTCACCGAAGATGCGAGAATCCAGGCCCAGCCAGCGAGTCCGACCAGCGAGATTGCCGCAAAAAGCAAAGTCCATTTCGGACGCAGCTCGCGCCATCGCCGGCGCAGAACCAAAAACTCATGATAAACGGGACGAATTACGAACCATACTAATTCGACCAACATCAAGAAAATTCCCAGTAGTTTGAAAAAGTAGTGATAAACAACGACAGCGATCGTGACAAAAACAATCAGACGGTAAATCGAAGTTGTCAGTGCAAACAAGGTCAGCCAGTTTTTTCGACGTGCAGACAAATAAGGCTCAGGATCAGCATCCCGCAAGCCAAAAAACCACCGCCGCAAACGCGCTCGAGCCAACGCAGCGCCTCGCTCATGCAGGTTGGGCATGTCAAGAGCATCAGACAGAATGTAGTAGCCATCGAAACGAAAGAATGGGCTGGCGTTCAGTCCAAGGGCAACCAGCCAGCCGATAAAAGCGACAGAGAACAGCATGCTGCGCAATACACTGTCAGGCGTAATGGTCCACAGGAGCGTTGCCACCAGTGCAAGCGATACTTCCGCAATCATGCCAGCCGCGGCAATCCACAGACGCTGATGCTTGTCGCGAAGTCGCCAGCTGTCACTGGTATCGGTATATAGCATCGGATACATCACAACGACGGCGATACCCATGGCCGGCACGCGTACACCCAAACGTCGCGCCGTCAGCGCATGACCGAATTCGTGAAAAAATTTGCTGATAACACCCGCTGCGCCAATCAATATCAGCCCCTCGAACGAGAAAGATTCATCCGTGTGGGCGACCAGTTCCGACCAATGCTGAAACACCAGGTGAACATCGATCAGTGCAAGTACCAGCAACACCAACAGCATGCCTCGGGTGTACATCCAGCCGGTGCGGACGACCAGTTTGTTCAGCAAACGCTCGGGATTAAAGAGCGGGACTCGGAAAAACAAGTAACTGTGTAACAAACGTTTCCACAGGCTGGGCTGATGACGTTCGCGTCGATCACGTAAAAACTGTCTGACCTCTCGTCGTGCAGGCGAGAGCAATTCGTTTTCCTGCAAAAAGCCGAGCAGCGGAAGAATATCCTCAGTCCCGACGACGGTACCTGTCGAATGGGAGACGCGCTGTGCAAGCTCGGCAATACCGACAGCGGCTGACCACTCTGACAGCACCGCGAATTCGAATGGACCGACATCAAAAAAACGATTGCGCACCGGATCACGAATGCGCCATGTGCGGCCTACCTGAGCCACGATCGGACCCTGCAGAAGCTCGAGATCCTGCCGGATATCTGGCAGAACCGGGCAAGCCTTGGCGGGCAGCTGGGCGACGGCATCGATGTTCAAGGCTGCCCCTTCAGACCTACCAACCCAGCAGACGACGCAGGGCCCGAAGCGGCTTTCGGATCAGCAGATAGCCCAGCATGCTGCGCTCGCCATAGATACGCGCCACACCCTTGAGACCAATACGCGGTAAAGAATCACTGGCCTCAAGGACTGCATGCATCAAGTACGCTGCACGACCGTCCGGCATGATGACTGCCTCATAAGCACTTTCTACCACCCTGGCGTGTCGTATTCGCAAAGGATCAATATCCAGATTGAATTCGATACCCGGCGTTTCACCGAGGGGGATTGCCTCTTCGACCGGCACATAGAGCGTCAACCAGACCTTGCCGGGGTCTGCGAGCATCATGATGCGCTCGCCACTCTGCACCGAGCGACCGGTCCATTCCTCGGCATCGCGAAATATGGCGACACCCACTGCAGTCGAACGAATCTCGAGACGGTGAGCAAGTTCATCAAGGTACCCAGTCTCTGCTGATTTTTCTTCAACCCTTGCTCGCAAGGTCCGCAGCTCGGCACGAGCGCTTTCGTCGCCAAACGCTTTGCCGGTGGCTCGATCCAGCTCGGCTTGTGCAACCCCCACGGTCTGCTGTGAGACGAAAAGTTTGCTGCGAACTACTGTGCCGTCATAGCGCACGAGAGGTGTGCCATTTCGGACTTGCTGATTAGGCCTGACCAACACGCGCTCGATCACGCCATCTTGCGTGGCTGTGATCGGCATGGCATCTCGCGCACTGACCTCGACGTTACCGATGGCGGATTGTCGTACAGGCATCATCAAACCACCTGTCAGCACCCCAATTACCAGCAGAATCACTGCAAAGCGACTCGCGATTCGAAACCCTTGCGATCGCCTCAGTCCTGCACAAACCTGCCAACGCGTGAGCATGCGAAAGACCGAATGCGCAAATCTGCCGAGTATTTCAATCTCTCCCGGACTAAACTCGTGACTGCGCGCCACAAAAATACCGCCAATGACACGACTATCCGAATCACGCAGCGGTAAATGCCGCGAATACTCGAGCAGGTAGTGTCCGCGCTCAGTTCGCAGATACATGTCGTCGAAAACATCGGGTATCAATTGAACCGGTGCCTTTGCCGGACCAAGAAATTGTCCGGCAAGTAGCTCGAACCAATGCGTGAAATCAGTATGGCGCTCGATACTGGCAATGCCCGCGACAGCCACAATACTCGGACGGCCAAAGCGACGCCGCCACATCACCGCCTGCCCGGCGCCGACCAGCGCTGCCATGGCATTGACCGCAACCAATACGGTGTCGGCCTCCGAACTGGCGCTGAGTAATGCCTCGGTCTCAGCGAGCAAGGTCGTCTGTAATGTCTCATTCATGTTTTGCCGCGGATCGGAAACCAATCGACTTACACCAGAATCTCTGCACCGCTGATACCAGATCGCCTTTGGTACTGGCTCATATCTTTGGATTTGGCATCTGCTCACGGACGGCGGTGGATGGCTTTTTCAAAGCAGGTATTTGCTCTGCTGTCGGCGTTGTATGACTTGCTTCATCCTGCTTGTTGGGGTGATTTCCCTTTTCTCGCGCGGGCACAGAGGTCTTTGAAGTGCTGATCAAACGTGCATTACCCAGCATGCCGGCGATCAGGCCCGTTGTGGGTCCTAGCAGCTTGGCCTCAAGCTCCAGAACCTGACTGGCACCATCGAGCCGCGGGTTGATACGCGTGATGCGTGCGTTACGCACCTGTGCGTCGGCATTGAGCCGAACTTCCATCGTTGAGCCCAGGCTAATCCTGCGAGCCAAATTCGCCGGCACAAAGAGCTGTACCCTCAAGGTCTTGACATCGACGATGTCGAGTATCGCCTGATTGGCGGCAACGAGCTCCCGTTCCCTAACGCGAACACGTGCTACCTGTCCTGCAAACGGAGCAATAATTTCGCAGTGAAGCATTTGAGCCGCAGACTGTTTGATATTTGCCTTAGCCTTGTCTGCAGACGCTTCCATTTGTCGCACGGCAGCCCGTGCTTTATCAACGCCAGCTGCCGCCAAAGTAACCTCGAGATCACCTGCTGCACCCAAGGCTTGCAGACGTAATTTGGCGACATGGGTTTCCTGCGCCGCCCTGAACTCAGCGTCCGCACTTTCGCGGCGCGCATGCAGTTCGGCCAAATCAGCGACCGCATAATCTTGCTTGGCCTGCAGCTCCTTACAGTCCAGCACTGCCAGCACAGCACCGGCTTTGAATGAATCGCCGAGCTTGTATGGCAGCCTTTCAATGGGTGTGGAAATCTCACTCGAGAGAATGACTTCCCGATTCGGTATCAGCTGTATCGGCAACGCAGCCACACTGCCTGAGGATACCGATGGGTCAGGTGTCATCGGGGCCAGTTGCGGTGCCTTCTCCGTATTTTCTGCATCAACGTTCAGGCACAGCATCAAGATAACTGCCGATAATCCAGTGATCGCGAGCTTCGCAGGTAATGACTGTGTAGATCCGTCTGTATTTTTTGATGTCGCTATCATGTCAGGTCAACCTGTTTAATCGGCTCGCATGGCCTCGGGCAAAGGCTTGCGAATCCTCGTATTCAACGCCTCGGAAACTTTCATCGCCACGGCTTCGCCCATTGCAGACCACTGCTTGGCATTGACTGGGTAGGTCAGCGTACTATGCTGTTCGATTTCTACAATGACCTGTTCATCCTTGTTGCGTAATTTTCCCGTAATGCGACCCATGATTTTGCTACCCATCTCACCAGAGAGTTCCACATCAGTGGTGAGAACCAGATCAGCATCAGACCTGAGATCGATATTGGCGACCTTGAAAATATCTGCAATCGATTTCTGAATTTGTGCACGAACTTCGGGGGCGACACGATTGGCATAAGCGAGCGAGACGGCCGGTAGTGCAAGCGGCTTTCGATCACTAAAATTCTGCTGCTCCCAGGTCTGAATTCGTGTCTCGAGCTCGGTGGTCAGGGCAGCCAGATCGTTGCGCATCATCTCGCGCGGCAGTACGTCGAGGCCTACCGAGTGGTAGATGCGTCCCACCGCAGCTTCCAGATTGGCGTAGGCCAATCCTGCCCCCACTCGCGTGCTGAGCAACTTGGCCTTGGCCCGGATCAGCTCAAGCTCGGTTTCAACACCGACATTGGCTGAAGCGGTCAGCGTTTCGAGGAAGCGCTTGTCGTCCTCAATCGCGTCCTGCCAGTATTGATATTCGGTGCCTAGTACGTCATATCGAGTGACTGCAATCCTGATTTGTGCCAATACCGCAGCAGCCTGCGCCATCCGACGAGCCTCATCCATCTGCTTCTGGGCTTGTGCCGACTTGTTTACGGCGGGAAGTGAAAACAGCTTCACCAGATTCGCAGCAGCCTCTGCACCGATAGCTGCCCATGAGCCGTTCAGCAGATACTTGTTACTGCTGGTGTTGTAACTGTAGTCAACCGAAATTCCAGGCAAGATTGCCTGTAATTGCATCCGCGTTTTTTCGAGTTCAGCTATTCGGACGCGATAGCCCTCCTCACGTAGTTCAGGACGATTTTCCAGTGCAAGCCGATCCAGTACCTCGACCTTGCCAACAAAGTCGCGCATGGCCACTTCCATAGAGGGGGCCTCAAGCTCGTACGTCTGATCAGGCGGCAAATTAATCAACTGCGCAAATTCGACTCGGGACTGCGCAAGCTCGGTCGCTCGATTGGCAAGTTGCTGCTCCAGATCGATCAGTGACCGACGGTAGCTGATGATTTGCAAGGGGGTGAGCAGGCGCTGGGCCAGGATTATTTTTGCTCGAAACGCATTACGATCAAGCTCTCTCAAAAGTCGGCCCATCTCGGGCAACAACTGTTGGGCCACATAGGCTCGCCAGAAAGAGAGTCGTACGTCCTGCATCAGGTTCTGCATCGCCTTGCGTCGTCGCTCCTCGGTAATCAGTGCCTGATCGGCAAGCTGCCTGGCGCGGTAATACGATAGGCCGAAATCCAGCAGACTCCAGGAGAAACCGGATTTGCTGGTCGTGACCGCACGCTCCTGAGACGCTGAAGGGTTCGTCGTTACCTTGCCGTCCTGTCCAAAGCCATAGCCGAAGGCGGCGTTACTGCGATCAGTGTAGCCCGCAGAGATCGTCATCTTCGGCAGCAGATCAAAGTTGGCAACATCAAGCTGCCCAAGCGACCAGGCTTGCTCCATCATCCGCGTGCGGTAATCCATGTTGTAGCGAATCGCTCGCGCGGTGGCTTGGGACAGCGTGATTTTTCCCTCGACACGCTGCTGAGCGGCATACATTTTTTCCACATCCGTCCGGCTACGCTCAATATGAAGCGCGTCAGGGATAGGCTTGGGTGTCACGGAACAGCCAGTCATGATGACTAGCATGGCAGCAAACGGCAGCAAGCCGGTAGCTACTGTCAATGGTGGATGAGTCCGTGCGGGATGAGAAAAAGGCATGAGTACTATTTCAAATGTTCAGGATCGGTGGATGTTCATCAAACGCAGGGTCGCGCTGTGACAGGGCTGAACTTTTATCTGATCACTGAGTACCTTCGCTGTGCGATACGAATCTGGTCGCTGAATGATTTGCGGAAGCGCGGTTCAGAGTCAGGACTCGGCCTTCTTGGCAATGCCGTTTTCTGAACAGGTGCAGCTGCCAATGGCTCTCTCGCCGGCAATGCTGTGGCAGGCGGCATATCGACGTTACTATCGGCTGGTGGGCCACCTACCTCGGGAATCTTGTCGCCCTCCTGATCCATTCCGCGATCACGCGCCGGTGTGACACTCGCCGGTCTAACACTCGCCGGCGCGCGAGCACCATTGTTTACGCCCTTTGTCGCCGTACCCGCGCCGTTAGCCGAGGCAGCATCTCGGTCTACCGGACCTGCTTCTCCAACTGCGCCACTTTTTCCGCCGCCCAGAGCACCCAGCCCTAGCGCTCCCATGAACGGTCCACCGGAAAGTTTCCCAGACACAGTGCTATCGCTGCTGCGGTGCGAAGGAGATGAAGAGGACGATGCTGCAGCTGCCTCCGGAGGCGCTGGCGGCAAGACAGGCATCGCCGCCATGTCAATACCCGTTGCTCCCGATAATGCGGAAGTGGTCGGTGAAGGTAGTGGGAGAATGAATTCGTCTTGTCCTCTGACAGACAGCTTAAGCTGCACGACGCCGGTGCCATCGATCGTCGCGAGCGTAAACTGTTCATCATTCAACGATTCGCCATCATTCAGATTCTGAATAACTGCAAGATCATTGTTGAGTGTGTAAATCCAAACCCCAGTCGATGTGATCGACAGTGTCCCGTACTTGCCTTGCAGAGGCATGTCTGGTGCAGTCGCCTTGAAGGCCTGCTCACCATAATCAGCGTCGGAAACAGCAAGCGTGCCAGACGCCGTCAGCGCCCTATCCTCCTGAACGGTAGCGACAGCTGGCGTAGTGGGCGTAACGGTGGCAACATCGTTGACACCTGTAATCCTGACTATGCGCGTGGCAGGCACACTTGTGAAACCATCGGAAACTTTATAGCTAATGGTAATTTCGAGAGTTTCGCTTGCTGGCAAAATTTCAAAAAGTGGTGCGCCAGGATTCAGTGTCAGAAAACGGCTATTGATGCGGATACCAGCCGATTCTGCCGTAACAGCAGTATCACCAAGCTTGATCAGGATATCCGTTGTAATGAGCGCCTCGGTATCCAGATCGTTGGCATTGTCGAGTAAATCGATGATCAGTATTTGATCATCTTCCACCAGATCAGTCGGTGGGACTGCGATCACCGCTGGCAGATCATTCGTACCCACAATGCTGAAGCTTAGCGTTTGCCTGGCTTGCCCACCATGATCATCTGTCACGACTAAGGTGAAGCTGTCGCTTGGATTCGACCCGGCAGCCAATGCATTCACCTTCGTTACATCAGGGACGTAGCTATAGTTGTTTCCGCTGATCGTCAGCGTGCCATAGCTACCCGTGTCGCTGGCTTCCGACGTAACTATTCCGGTCTCTAGCGCATAGCTGACGGTGCCATCCACGTCTCCTGCAACGATCGTACCGGCGATGCAAGCAAAGCTCGTCTCGTTGTCACTGCCATCGATGACCGGCGATGGTGCTGTGACAGAGGTAATGACAGGTGCATCGTTCATACCCTGAATCGTCACCGTCAACGTACTCGAACTGGTGAGCCCAGCACTATCATGCACCGTGTAAGTAAAAATATCTGAAAGCGATTCTGAACTTGTACACAATGACTGTACTACTGAATTATTGTTATCTACGGTATAGGTGTAGTTTCCATCACCAGTCAATGTCAGTCAGCCAAAGGCACCCGTCGTCGCGCTGCCCAACACACCACCGGTGATTGCAGATACCATCCTCGTATCGCCTGGATCGACATCGGTATCATTCGCCAACACATTTCCTGATGGATCAATTCCAACTGTCGCATTATCAATGCCGCCAGCCTCGGCTGCCGTGGCCGTGTCCGGAACCGCTAGCGGTGCATCATTGATGGCGGCCACATGCACCGTGGAGACTATATTCAATGTCGTCGTATCTGAACCGTTATTCGCTGCGCCGCCGCTGTCCTTTATCTGAGTCAGCGTGATAACGCGATTTCCTTCGCTGGGATCATTGATCCTGATGTTTTGAAAAGCCATACCTTTGATCAAGGCCTCGGCATTGGCTGTTGAAATTCCTGATTCCATAGTTAAGGCCACCGTGGTCGTGCCCGCATTACGACCACTGCCAAGCGTCACCGTGGCCGTGTATCCACTGGTTGTCGTTAAATTGTCAGCAACATCCAGTGTGATCGATGTGCCATCAATCACAATGTGCTCGTCAGCGCCATCAAGCATTTGCTTGGCGGTGAACGTCAAGCCCACAATTGCCTGACCAGTCTCCACTGTCGATATCGCCGCGGCACTGAAGATGAGTACCGCTGGGCCTTGAAGGAATCCCGCACCCTCTGTGAAGGTCGGGTTTGCTGCCGTTGCGGTCACGATAGGCGCATCATTAATGGCCAGGATATTGACTGTTGAATTGAGCACATTGGAGTTGCTCGTTCCATCGCTCACCGCAAAGCCAATGGTCCGACTGGACATCGTGCCATGCGTCGTGGGATCTTCCGACGTACTTGCGTATCTGATTGCGCGTAGCGCGTTTTGCCACTGTTGTACAGTGGCGGTACTATCCGTACTTCCCGCCCAAAGCGTCAATACACCATTGACATTGTCTTTCACAACAATCGGCCCTGTCCGGTTATTTGGAATTCCCGAGGTGATAGGCGTGAAAGATAAAGTATCGGAAGCCTGAAAAGAGGCGATGGTCAGCGTCGCCGTTTTTAACAGACCGTCTGTATCTGTGGGCACAATTGACGCGTTGACCACAATCGACGCCGAATTTTCCAAATAACTCGTTGTGGAGCCGGTAGCCAAGACAGGCGCAGCACATTCGACATCAATAGCCCTGCCCTCGATGATCAACACAGCGTGATCATTCTCGTCGCCGTTTAGCAGAACAGGACCACCTCCGACCATCAGCATGTCAGAAAATCGCTCCCCCTCATCGCCCGGACTGTCATTCAAACCGTTCAAGCGATGGTCGATGGCATGGCCAATTTCTTCTATCTGTACAGCGACTAAAGCCTCGAGCGAGGCCAGGTTTTCCAGCCACTCTGCATTCAGATAAATGGTTTCCAAGCCATCGCCTGCATCCACCGTATAAGCGCCCAAGGCGCCATTCATCACACTCGCTGGCAGGACTTGCAGCCGAATACCGAAGCCGGATTGCGTGAGCGTCTCCTTCAATTTGACAGCTGCCTGATCCCACGCGGCAGCATCACCTCCTGCATGACCAAAATTTTGGTTTATAACCGATAGAAATTCCTCGCTGTTTGCAAAATTACTTAATATCTGTGTGGCAGAGACCGTCGAATCGGCAAGTTTTTTTTCGCCTGATACGACATCAATCGCAAGCTGTTGCGGCAACACCGGGTTTTCTTCGGTGCTGGTACCACCACTACCGGAAATAACAGTAGCAGCCGCGATGCGACTCACTACAATCGCATTATTTTTACTGGTGATCGACGTAGTTGGCTGGCCGGCACTTGCCAGATCGATATAGGCATTGACGGCAGCAGTCGCGCGACTTTCTTGCGCCAGCACCAAAGTCACATCCGAAGCTGAGGGTTCCCCTCCCATCACAAGGGGATCAATCAGTGCCGCGCCGTCAAACAAGAAACGCTGCTCGAGGACACGCATAAGACTGGGCAAACGAACTGGCGTAGCAGTTGGCGCTGAGGTTCCGGGCACAGATAGTTTCAAACGTACTCCAACCAAGAGATGACTGACACTCCCAAAAATTCATCGCTACAGAGCATTAGCATTCACTGAAAAACACAAAGTGAAGTTGCTTTTTCAATTTTTTTCGGGGGATCAGCAAGCTCAGTATGCGAGCATTTCCTTACAGCTCAACATCTTTTTTGGAAAAATAATTTTTTCTACACATTTTTCATAGGCCAGCATCACCAGGATGAAAAAATTTTTTTTGAACCGCCGGTGATTGCGTTGACAGAGCAAGGCAATTTTTCCAACGGTTTTTTTTGGAGGAAATTAGATCGTTGAGAGACAACACGCACCAGATTTGGGTGTGGCTTGCCTTATTGCTCAGGTAGAGAAATTACAAGACCTGCCCTGTGTTCACGCTCGCGAAAGCTGCGTGACAGAGCTTGTGGAGCGGCCTTTGTCTGGACCGACTATTTGTCAAGCCATCCAGCCAAATCCTGAGGCCTGATCGGCGATCACCACCTCAACATCGCCGTCCCCAAGTACACCATGAATCGCTGAGCGCACCTTGTCAGGCGAGTTATTTTTCTGCGACAAATGCCCAGCGATCAGTCGCTTAAGACGATTTCGATCGAGACTCCGCAAAATCTCTGCTGACTGCTGATTGGATAAATGCCCCATCTGTCCGCCGATGCGCGCCTTGAGCCAGGGCGGGTAAACCGATTGGGCGAGCATATCGGTGTCATGATTGAACTCCAGCACGAGCGCATCACAGCCGCGGAGGGCATCCACCAAATGAGGCGTTGAATGCCCGACATCCGTCAATACACCCAGTTTGGATATGCCATCCGTTGCCGTGTACTGCACCGGCTCACGCGCATCGTGCGGCACTGTGTAGGGCTGGATTTCAAGATCACCAATCACGAAGGACTCGCCATCGCGACAGATATGTACGGTCACTCCGGCTGCTTCGTCGCGCACGGCCTCCAAAGTTCCATGCGTGATCCAGACGGGAATCTTGTGGCGGCGTGCGAGACGAAAGACACCGCCCACATGATCCTGATGTTCATGGGTGACGATAATGCCGGAGAGTTGTTTTGGATCGACGTGAAGATGGCTGAGGCGAGATTCTGCTTCTCTCAGCCCAAAACCACAATCAAGCATCACCTGCGTTTCCGTGATGCCTGATGTAGCCGAGATCAGTAGGGCATTGCCCTCGCTACCGCTGCCCAGACTCGCAAATCTCATGCGATGCTCCGGGCCGATTCAGGCAGACACACTGATGCGTGGGTTTATTTCAATTGCTCACTCAGCAGTGCCAGGATGCGATCACCTGTACCACCGGTCTCGGACTCGCCCTTCTCGTCCTGCACACTCACGCGCGTTGCCTCACCCGAGCTGTTGACCAGAATGCGATAGCGTAGCGCCTGCTTCTTTTCGTCCTTGGAGCTGAACAAACGCGAGAAGAAGCCCGGCTCGCTGGCTTTTTTATCTGCATCGGATTTCTGATCGACATAGCGAACGAAATACAAACCCCGTGCACGGTCGCGGTCTTCGACCGTGAACCCGACGCGGTCAAGTGCCAGCCCGACCCGGCGCCAGGCCCGATCAAAACTTTCTTCGACCAGCACATGATTGCCCAGCGTATCTTTGGCCACTCGCGCACGCTGTGGCGCCGGCTTGGCTTCATTCACCGCGGCCTTGGCAACTTTCATATCCGAGCCAAGACGCGCCATCAGACGTCCAATAAATTCTGCCTCCAGCTCCGGATCCGAGGGACGACCCGTCCACATCGCGCGGTCTTTTTGTTGTCCGGTCAGAACCTCCTGCGCACCTCGGTGGCTGATGTAGATCTCGGTACTGCCATCCGCAGTTCGCTCAAGCCGAGTGCGGAATTTGTCACGCTCACCAGTGGAATACAGCGAATCAAAGACTTTGCCTATCGTATTGCGGATGAAATCCTGAGGAATTTTTGCGCGGTTCTCTGCCCAGTCGGTTTCCATCACACCGGCCTCGGGCGTTTCGATCGCGAGCAGAAAACCACTCTCCTGCCAGAATTCCTTAATGCGTGGCCATAATTGCTCCGGCGTCTGCTTGACGATCAGCCAGCGCTGGTTGCCGTCACGACCGACACGCACCTCGGCATTCTCGCTGACCTCAGGCGCCACCTTGTTGGGCGCGACGGTGCTGGTGGTACCCGCCGTACGCTGCGCGTTGTAGTTGGATGCTGTAGCGGTCCCGGTCGAATTTTCGCCAACCACATAGCGGCTGTCATTGCGCAGCTGTGTGAGGTCGGGCGGCACCTCGAGCTTGGTACCCTTGTTCACTTTGCCTGCGCTTTTGTAATCAATCTTGTCAGGCTCGAGCATTTCACCCACCGAGCTGCAGCCGGCCAGTGCGCAAATGGCCACGATCAGCAAATAGCGTGAACGCAGCGAAGCTAAAGACGAAACACCGAGGTGAGAAAGACGCATTTGGGATGGTAGTAGAGTAAAGGTTAGCGGGACCGTCATTGCAAAACGCCGGATTCACGCAGCGCTGAACGAACTGCTTCGTGATGGCCGGCACCCAGCGCGACCAGCGGCAGACGAATGCCGGACTGCATACGACCCATCTGGGCGAGCGCCCATTTGACGGGCACAGGATTGGGCTCGACGAACAAACGGTTATGAAGCGGAATCAGGCGGTTGTTAATCGCGATGGCATCGGCGATACGACCTGCCATCGCGGCAACACACAGCTCATGCATGGCCTTGGGTGCAACGTTCGCGGTGACGGAGATATTACCCTGCCCGCCGCAGAACATGAGCGCCATCGCCGTCGCATCATCACCGGAATACACGGCGAAGGATTTCGGTACATCACGCAACAGTTCGGTACCTCTCGCGAGATTGCCGGTGGCATCCTTGACGCCGACGATACCGTGCACACCTGACAAGCGCACGATGGTGTCGTTGCTCATATCGGCAACGGTACGTCCAGGCACGTTGTAAAGAATCACCGGCAGGTCGACTGCTTCAGCGATACGACGGAAGTGTTGATACATGCCCTCTTGAGTAGGTCGATTGTAGTAGGGCACGACCTGCAGCGATGCATTGGCGCCCACCTCTTTTGCATAGTGGGTAAGTTCGATGGCTTCAGAGGTGGAATTGCCGCCGGTACCGGCGATGACGGGTATGCGCCCCGCCACGTGGTCAACAGCGAGTTTGATCAGTTCGCAATGCTCGTCAACCGATACGGTGGGTGACTCGCCTGTCGTACCGACGATGACGATGGCATCAGTGCCTTCGGCGACGTGCCAGTCCAATAATTTTTTGAGTGCCTCTGCATCGAGACTGCCATCCTCGTGCATCGGGGTCACGATCGCGACAATGCTGCCCTGAATCATTGTTGTGCCGTTGCAAAAAATTGAAACCGTGATTGTAACGGATAGGAAGAGAGATTCGCGATCCTTATTGCGCGAGATTAGGATCGTTGCCAACATCCAGTGCCAGCGCCAGCGCCGGCAAATCGGACGCAGAATCGGCCTTGCGCAGGCAAATACGCTGCACCATCGCCGGGCGGGGTCGATGCTGATAGCCATCTTCGTAGGCAATCACCCGACTCGAGGGCCGCAAACTCGCCCATTCCAGCAGTTCCCCCGGCTTGAGCAGAAAATCCGGGTTGGAAGGCTTGCCAAACTGGCCATTCCCAGCCGCAAAAGTTTCGTAGATCAGGATGCCGCCGGGAGCGAGGCTGTCCAGCAAAGGCAGCATGAGGGCGCGGTGCAGATAATTGCTAACCACGATACCGGCAAAAACCCCAGGCACAAGCGGCCAGTCAGGGTGATCCGCTGCCGCCGGATGCTCAAGGTCAAATGCCAGCGTATCGATACCTGGGCCGCTTGCCGCCTCCAGCGCCGCTGTATCGCGATCGACTGCCAGTACAGCGTGTCCAAGCCCGGCCATGAGCCTCGCATGACGGCCGCCGCCACAGGCCAAGTCCAGCGTCCGGCCAGCGGGTATCAGTCCGGCAAACCGAACCACCCATGCCGATGGCTGGTCTTGGGTAATGTGCGCGTTCATCAAGGAGGCTGGCGTCCTTCTGGCTCAGTTGTAGGACAGGCCCATTTCCTCCCGCACGTCGCGCATGGTCTCCTGCGCATATTTGCGCGCCTGGTCACAACCATCAGCCACGATTGCACGCACCAGAGAGGGATCATCCAGATACTGCTGGGCGCGCTCGCGCATGGGTTCCTGCTCTTTCAGGATGCCGTCAATCACGGGTTGTTTGCATTCGAGACAGCCTATGCCAGCGGACTTGCAGCCCTTGGTGACCCAATCGCGCGTCGCTTGATCCGAGTACACCATGTGAAACTGCCAGACCGGACATTTTTCCGGATCGCCAGGATCGGTGCGTCGTACGCGCGCCGGGTCGGTGGGCATGGTGCGGATTTTTTTGGTGACGGTATCGCGATCATCACGCAACGCGATGGTGTTGCCATAGCTCTTGGACATTTTCTGTCCGTCGAGTCCGGGCAAGCGTGAAGCTTCGGTCAACAAAGCCTGTGGCTCCACCAGAATGAGCTTGCGGCTGCCCTCGAGATAGCCAAACAAACGTTCGCGATCAATCATCGACAGATTTTGCGCATCGTCTAGCATGGCTTTGGCTTGTTCAAGCGCGTCATCCTTGCCCTGCTCCTGATATTCGGTACGAAGTTCGTTGTAGAGCTTGGCGCGCTTGGTACCCAGTTTTTTTACAGCCTCACGCGCTTTTTCTTCGAAATCTTTTTCGCGACCATACAGATAGTTAAAGCGACGTGCGATCTCTCGCATCATTTCGATATGCGGTACCTGATCTTCACCCACCGGCACCATGCTGGCGCGATAGATCAGCACATCAGCCGCCTGCAGCAATGGGTAGCCCAGAAAACCATAAGTTGCCAGATCACGATCGGCAAGTTTTTCCTGCTGGTCCTTGTAGGTCGGCACACGCTCGAGCCAGCCTAGCGGTGTCGACATCGACAACAGCAGGTGCAGCTCTGCGTGTTCCGGCACTTTCGACTGAATGAAGATCGTCGCCTGAGACGGATCGATACCCGCAGCCAGCCAGTCGATCACCATGTCCCAGGTGCTGGTCTCGATGATGGAGGGATCGTCGTAATGGGTAGTCAGCGCATGCCAGTCGGCCACGAAAAAAAGACAGGGGTGTTCGGACTGCAGCCGAACCCAGTTTTTCAATGCGCCGTGGTAGTGGCCAAGATGCATTGCGCCGGTGGGACGCATGCCAGAGACAACACGATCAGGATACATGGTGATTTCAGATAAGCAGAGATTGAATAGGAGATATCAGTACTTCAAGCAGCAATGCCGCGAGCATCATGACGGGCTTCATCCAGTAATTGAGCAAATTCAGCATCATCAAGCCAAGTACGATGAAAAAACCATAAGGCTCGATACGCGCAAAACGAAACGCATAACGATTGGGCAGAATACTGGTCACGATTCTTCCACCATCCAGTGGTGGCAATGGAAAAAGATTAAAAGCAAACAGAATCAGGTTGATTTTCACGCCTGCTTCCGCCATCTCGAGGAAAAATACTTCGTTAATTCCCACGGATTGCAAAACAAAATACGACAGCATCCACAAAAAAGCCATCAACAGATTGGCCAGCGGACCAGCCAGCGCCACCCAGGCCATTTGTTTCTTGGGATTGCGCAAACGAGAAAAATCCACAGGCACCGGCTTGGCATAGCCAAAAATGAAAGGACTACTCAGCAAGGCCAGCAGCAGCGGTATGAGGATGGTTCCAAAGGGATCAATATGCCGGACCGGATTGAGACTCATCCGACCCTGAGAGTAAGCCGTCAGGTCGCCAAAATACTTGGCAGCATAGGCGTGGGCGGCTTCGTGCAGTGTGATCGCAAAAATGACGGGCAATGCGTAGATTGCTATCGTCTGGATAATCTCATTCATCGGCCTGATTCTAGCAGACGGCTACTCGGCATCGCCGCTCACCGGAAGAGCGAGACATCGCCCCTGCCCTCGCGCACGATTTCCGGCACACCCGTGGACAAATCCACCACGGTAGTGGGCTGGCGGCTGCAGCTGCCGCCATCGATGACGAGATCAATCTGTTTTTCCAGCTGCTCGCGTATATCCTCGGCTTCATTCAGCGGCTCCTCGCTGCCGGGCAGGATCAGCGTCGTGCCCAGCAGAGGCTGCTTGAGTTCCTCCAGCAGCGCGTGAGCGATCGCATGCTCGGGCACACGCAGCCCTATCGTTTTACGAGAGGGATGCGAGAGGCGCCGGGGTACCTCTCGTGTTGCCTCCAGAATAAAGGTGTACGGCCCCGGCGTTGCTGCCTTCAGCATGCGGTACTGACGATTGTCGACTTTCGCGTAGTTCGCGATCTCGGAAAGGTCGCGGCAGAGCAAGGTCAGATGATGCCTGTCGTCGACACCGCGTATGCGACGCAGACGATCGACCGCGCTCTTGTCATCAAGGTGACACACCAGCGCGTAACTGGAATCGGTAGGCAGCGCGACAATACCGCCCGCATCGACGATTTGTACCGCTTGCCGTATCAGTCGTGGCTGCGGATTGTCCGGATGAATTTGAAAATACTGGCTCATAAAAAATCAAAAACGGCGACAGCCGGAGGCTGGCGCCGTACAACGGTGAAACGGTCTGTATCCGATACCCAGCTTGTTGGATAGCGACGCGGGACTGATACCAGTCAGCTTGAATCTAGCCGCTAGTTCGCGACGGACGACACTGGATCCCGGCTTTCGCCGGGATGACGTTCGAAGAACTGATGGCCTCAAAATCGTCATCCCGGCGAAAGGTGGAGCGGGGATTTCAGACCGCATGCGGTCTGCCCGCGCAACGGTCATGGCGTACTCGCCATGGCGCGCCCTGCAAGGGGGGATCCAGCGACTTTACCCAGTCACGCAAGCATCATCCATCTCGCCGGAATGCGCCAGAGCCGACAGAAACTCTCCGAACAATCAACCCTGCCGCAAAGCGTTAATACGCTCTTCTATCGGCGGATGCGTGGAAAACAATTCCATGAGCCCGCCAGATTTGTTGATACCCATCGCCGCCACCGATTGCGGCAAATGACTCTCCTGCATGCTGCCCAGCCGCGCCAGCGCATTGATCATCGGCTGGCGATTGCCCATCAATTGCGCTGCGCCGGCATCGGCGCGGAACTCTCTGTGTCGAGAGAACCACGCGACAATCATCTGCGCCAGTATGCCAAACACAATCTGGCAAACGATGACAGTGATCATGTAACCAATACCAGGTGCGTCGTCATTATTGCGCGAGATCGCGCGGTCAACGACGTAGCCGACCACGCGAGAGAGGAACACGACAAACGTATTCACCACGCCTTGCAGCAGGGTCATCGTAACCATATCGCCGTTAGCGATGTGCGCCACCTCGTGACCCAGCACTGCCTCAACTTCTTCGCGCGTCATGTTCTGCAAAAGACCTGAGGACACCGCTACCAGCGCATCATTGCGAAACGCACCGGTTGCGAAGGCATTCGGCTCGCCCTCATACCAGGCGACTTCGGGCATGCCTATGCCGGCACGGTCAGCAAGCTTGCGCACGGTATCAAGCAGCCATTGTTCTGTCGAATTGGACGGCTGCTCAATGACTGTCGCACCCGTCGACCATTTCGCCATCGGCTTGCTCATGAGCAAAGAAATGATGGCACCAGTAAATCCAACAATCACCGAATACACCAAGAGCATGCCAACATTCAGCCCCTTCGCTGTCAGGAAGCGATCAACACCTGTCAACGAAAGAACGATCGTCAACACGGCGATCACGGCGATGTTGGTCATCACGAACAGCAGAATTCTCTTCATTCAGGACTCTCCCAGGCAGTGTTATTGACCACAGCACTTGACCATAGCCAAGCCGTAAATCGTGGCAAGCCGTGCTATTTCAAGTGGCTAAAAACTCAGAGTTGCCAATCATGCCAGACTGGCTTCAAATCTGCAGGAAGGTGGGGCAAGCTGCCCAGATCGACACGTGATTCTGCAGGCCCGTGGAAATCTGAGCCTCGAGACGCCAGCAAACCCGTCCGACGCGCCAGCGCAGCATACGCATCAAACTGATCCGGGGTGTGACTGCCAGTAACGACCTCGATGCCCTCGCCACCCAGTGCGATAAATTCCGACAGCAGCGCATCGAATTGCATTTGGTCAAAAGCGTAACGCCCCGGGTGCGCAATCACGGCGCGTCCGCCAGCGGCACGTATCCAGCTCACGGCCTCTTGCAGCGTCGTCCAGCGATGCGGTACGAAGCCGGGCTTGCCCTCGACCAGATAGTGCCGGAACACATCGGACACCGTGGGCTGAACACCCAGCTCGACCAGGTATCGTGCGAAATGGGTGCGGCCGATCAGTGAAGGATTTTCTGCATACTTCAGCGCACCCTCGAACACATTGCTCAAGCCGGTGAGCTCGAGTTGCGTGGCGATCAGGTGACCGCGTTGGACACGCCCTTCGCGCACGCTCGCCAAGCCACCGTGCAAGTCAGGGTGCTGCTCATCGATATCCAGACCAACGATGTGTACGGTCTTGCCGGCAAAGGTAATCGAAATCTCCACGCCGGCGACAAAGTGCATGCCCAAATCCTGCGCAACTGCACGCGCCTCTGCAATGCCGCCCACTTCGTCATGGTCGGTCAGTGCCCAAACGTCAACGCCATTGGCCGCAGCGCGTCTGGCCAATTCGGCGGGCGACAACGTGCCATCCGAGACATTCGAATGACAATGCAGATCGATATTGAGCATGGGCACTTCAGAAGGAGAAACAGCGGTGAAAGTCACCCCGTATTGTACGCGCCTGCGGCGATTGCCGCCGGCCTCGGCTCATGGCAGAAACCCTTCGATCAATTCAGCCAGCGCCTCTGGCTGATCATGGTGCAGCATGTGCCCTGCGTCTTGAATGACTTCACACCGCAGCTGAGGAATATGCTCCCGGCGGCGATCAATTTCGAGCCGGGCCACTTCTTTCGGGCCCATCCAGCGCCACACATCGGTATCAGCCGCCTCCACCCACAATACGGGGGCCGTAATCGCCGACCAGCAGGCCATGACTTCTTCCGTACGGTACAAGGTGGCGCTGGTAATCTTGTGCGCCGGATCACCCAGAATCTCCCACTCACCCTCGGCATTTGGCGCAGCCCAGTGACCCGCCAGGAAATCGGCGCGTGAGGCCGAAATGCGAGGATTGGTTTTCACCAGGCGTGCTGCGACGGCCTCTTTGTTCGGATAGGCACGCATCAGCGGTGGCTCGCGCAATTCATCAAGCCATTTGGCATAGCGGGCCGGCGCTTGCTCAGGACGCGTCAGTGGCAAACCAAAACCTTCGAGATTCACGAAATGCGAAATACGCTCGGGCCGCACGCCCGCGTAAATGCCCGCCACATTGCCCCCCATGCTGTGACCCAGCAATTGCACCGGCGCATCCGGCGCATAATGATGGAGCAATGCATCCAGATCACCCAGATAATCGGCGAACCAATAGCAGTCGGATGCTGCACGCTGGGTCAGCCCAAAGCCTCGCCAGTCCGGTGCAATGACATGCCAGTCACGAGTAAAACAATCCACCACAAACTGAAAAGAGGCTGATACATCCATCCAACCATGCAGCATGAATAACTTAGGCGCATCCTCTGCGCCCCAGTGCCTGACATGCGTGCGCAAACCACGCAGCATAATAAATTCGGATCGGGATGATTTCATCGGTGGCTGCATGGGCTTCGGAAAAAATGAATAGCGGGTCAGCTTGCCAGCAACAAAGGCTACCGGTAGGATCGCTGCACTATTATAAAGGAGCAAGTATGGCCGCTCGGCAGCAGAAAGACGCGTACGCACATCTCTACGAGACCTATCGATGGCAGGTACCCGCCGATTTCAATATCACCGAGCTGTGCTGCACTCGCTGGGCCGGCGATCCCGATCGGGTTGCCATCTTTTTTGATGATCTCCATGGTGATCGCGTCGTAACTTTTGCGCAGCTGCAGCAGGATGCCAATCGACTGTCGCATGTGCTGCAAGGACTCGGCGTCACCCGCGGAACACGCGTAGCCATCATTCTCCCTCAGCGCCCTGAAGTCGCTGTTGCTCATTTAGCCTGCCATCAGCTTGGAGCGATCGCCATGCCCATGTCGGTGCTGTTTGGTCCCGATGCACTTCAATATCGCCTTCAGGATAGCGGCGCGATGATTGCGATTGCTGACCCGGCCAGCCTGCAGAACATTCGGCAAATACGACCAACCTGCCCTCAATTGAAACGCGTGATTGCTATTGATGATTACGGTCGCGACTGTCTGACATGGGAAACCGCCATGCGATCAGCCTCCGATCAATTCACACCCGTCGGCACGCAAGCCAATGATGCGGCTATCCTGATTTACACCAGTGGTACAACGGGCTCGCCGAAAGGCGCACTGATACCGCAGTCCGCGCTGCTCGGCAACCTGACCGGCTTCGTCGCATCGCAGAACTGGTTTCCACAGGAAGACGACGTGTTCTGGTCACCCGCCGACTGGGCATGGACCGGTGGTTTGATGGATGCGCTGCTACCGACTTTGTATTTTGGCCGACCCATCGTCGCCAGTCGTACACGTTTTTCAGCGGTATCGGCTTTCCAGCTGATGGAAAAATACAAAGTCACCAACAGCTTCATCTTTCCCACAGCGCTGAAGATGATGATGAAAGCCGAACCAGCGCCGCGCGAGCACTATCGCCTGAAACTACGCGCCATCATGAGCGCGGGTGAAGCGGTGGGCGATGCAGTATTCAGTTGGACGCAATCCGCACTGGGTGTCACGGTCAATGAAATGTTCGGCCAGACCGAAGCCAACTACATTGTCGGCAACTGTGAAGCCCGATGGCCTGCACGACCCGGCAGCATGGGCCGACCTTATCCAGGCCATCGCGTGGCGGTTCTGGATGATGATGGCCATCCGGTCAAAGCCGGCGAAACCGGCGAAGTTGCCTTGAATCGTTATGACATCCACGGCCATCCTGATCCGGTGATTTTTCTGGGCTACTGGAATCGCGAAGACGCAACGCGCGACAAATACAGCGGCGACTGGCTCAGAACCGGCGATCTGGCCCAGGTAGACGAAGATGGATACCTTTGGTACCGCGGTCGCACAGACGACATGTTCAAAGCCGCAGGCTATCGCATCGGCCCATCGGAAATAGAAAACTGTCTGGTCAAACACCCCGCCGTTGCCAATGCGGCCGTCGTACCCAAACCGGATGCCGAGCGCGGCAATGTCATCAAAGCGTTTGTGGTTCTGGTCGAAGGAACGCGTCGGGGCGAGAGCGAAGATGCCAAACTGATCGATGCGCTTCAGCAGCATGTGCGTGGATTACTTGCGCCTTATGAGTATCCAAAAGAAATCGAATTTGTTCATACGCTGCCGATGACCACCACCGGAAAAATCCAACGCAGCGTATTGCGATTGCTGGAATCGGAACGTGCACAAGAAAAAAATTCTCTTTGATCAAAACTTGATGAGTCACTTGACCTCTTGTTGACACAACTCCCTCAGCTCTTCTGCGGAAAAGCCCGCCGCTCTTCTCGCCTCCAGATTAAACGGGCCTTTCAGAATGGGGGCTTTGTAGTGTCGCGCCAGTTCGCGGTAGGTGGATAAGGGCTCGGCACCCTGCTGCTCACATAACCAGGCATACCAGCGATTGCCGATGGCGACATGGCCTACCTCGTCGCGCAAGATGATGTCGAGGATGGCAGCGGCCGGTTCATCACCCGCCTGTGCCAGCTTGGCGCGCACGGCGGGTGTGGCATCCAGGCCACGGGCCTCCAGTGTTCTGGGTACCAGCGCCATGCGCGCGAGTACGTCCTCGCGGGTTTTTTCTGCCATTTCCCACAAGCTGTTGTGCGCATTGAAATCGCCGTAGCCGTAACCAATTGAAGCCAGATGCGTGTTTAGCAGGGTGAAATGCAGCGCCTCCTCAGAGGCCACCTGCAGCCAGTCAGCATAAAAATCAGGAGGCATTTTCGGGAAACGCCAGATCGCATCCAGCGCCAGATTGATTGCGTTGAATTCTATGTGGGCGAGTGAGTGAATCAAGGCGGCACGACCGGCCACCGTATTCATCGGACGCCGCTCCAACGCGCGTGGTGATACCAATATCGGTTGAGAGGGCCGACCGGGTATCGCTGCATCGCTGTGCAATACCGTCGCACTG
>JACCDJ010401522.1_pt1 | contig 34107 bp, 33 predicted proteins | sample 7444481 | NCBI WGS metagenome assembly JACCDJ01 (sample SAMN15323435, study PRJNA562643) | freshwater metagenome | isolation source: river surface water | place: USA:Blue River Watershed | collected 2017-08-15 | reverse complement strand
GCCGATCTCCACGCGCTTGGCACGGCCAAGCTCTTGGAGCGTCGCCTTCTCGAGCGTCATGCCGGTCTCTTCGGAGATCACGGTACCGCCGGTCAGGATGGCCATATCTTCGAGCATCGCTTTACGACGATCGCCAAAGCCAGGGGCCTTCACAGCAACCGTCTTCAGGATGCCGCGCATATTGTTCACCACGAGCGTCGCCAAAGCTTCGCCTTCCACGTCTTCTGCAACGATCAGGAGCGGACGGCCAGACTTGGCAACCTGCTCTAGCACGGGCAGCAGATCACGGATGTTCGAGATCTTCTTGTCGTAGAGCAGCACGAAAGGATCGTCGAGAAGTGCGCTCTGCTTCTCGGGGTTGTTGATGAAGTAGGGGGACAGATAGCCACGATCAAACTGCATGCCTTCAACGACATCCAGCTCGTTGTTCAGTGACTTGCCGTCTTCGACGGTAATCACGCCTTCCTTGCCCACTTTTTCCATCGCCTGCGAAATGATGTCGCCGATCTCTTGATCGGAGTTGGCGGAAATCGCGCCCACTTGGGCGATTTCTTTGGAAGTGGTACATGGCTTGCTGATCTTTTTGAGTTCTTCGGTGATGGCGGAAACAGCCTTATCGATACCGCGCTTCAGATCCATCGGGTTCATTCCGGCGGCAACGTACTTCATGCCTTCGCGAACGATGGCCTGTGCGAGCACGGTCGCGGTTGTCGTTCCGTCACCGGCGGTATCAGAGGTCTTGGAAGCAACTTCTTTGACCATCTGTGCGCCCATGTTCTCGAACTTGTCTTTCAGTTCGATTTCTTTGGCAACGGACACACCATCTTTGGTGACGGTGGGGGAGCCGAATGAGCGCTCCAGAACAACGTTACGACCTTTGGGGCCGAGGGTGACCTTGACCGCATTGGCCAGAATATTTACACCTGCCACCATCTTGTGGCGGGCATCATCACTAAAGAGGACTTGCTTGGCAGCCATTTTTTGGACTCCGTAAAAAATTCGTTAGAAAAAAATTAGGCGATGACAGCCATCACGTCGTCTTCGCGCAGCACCAGCAGTTCCTCGCCGTCGACCTTCACGGTCTGGCCGGAGTACTTGCCGAAGAGCACCTTGTCGCCGACTTTCACGTCAAGCGCACGGACTTTGCCGTCTTCGAGGATCTTTCCGTTGCCAACAGCCAGAACCTCACCCTGATCGGGCTTCTCAGCGGCGTTGTCGGGGATCACGATGCCCGAGGCGGTTTTGCGCTCGTTGTCGAGGCGTTTGACCACGAGGCGGTCGTGTAAGGGACGCAGTTTCATACCAAAAGCTCCATTCCGTTAAAGACAGGTTAGTTACGGGTTTCGAGCGGTCGGCGTTATTAGCACTCACCACTCTTGAGTGCTAATAATAGGGTCAAAGAGGGCCTCTTTCAAGGGTGACCCCGGAAAAATTAAGGGTTAACCCTGATTTTTAGGCTATCGGAGTGGGGCGGGGCTAGCCGCCGAAGAACTTGGTTTTCTGCTCTTTCAGGGACTGGCACTCAATACAGCGGATCTTGCTCAGCTTCAGGCGAGCGGCGGGGATCTTCTCCCCACACTCGATACAGTGCTTGCCATCGAAATCGGGGCTAGTTTCCGGCGCGGTCCGGCGGCGGGCCTCTTCCAGCGCGTCTTCGTTGAACTGGGCTTCAATGGCAGACGCACGATCAGAGTCGTCCGTGAGCTCAAAGTAGTTCTCGTTTTTTTCTAACGCCATGTTCCTGAGTCCCCTAATTCCGTTTATGAGCTTCCGAAGCGACAATGTCCCCAACGCTTGGATTCCCTGTTTGACCAAAATATCTCACGAAGTGATTAAGAACGCACGTCTCCTGCTGTTTTTACTGATCGGGTTTCACCCGGTGTTGCCATCGGCTCAGGCGGCGCCCTCCCTTAAGATCGGGGCTCTTCCCCAAGAGGCGAAGCAGCTGATCGCTGGATCTGGGCTCGCAGAGTCTGCATGGAGCGTCGCTGTCGTGCCGCTGCCGCCGATTGTCTTGCTGGGCCCCGTCGTGCAGGGGGTGGGCCTGAATGTGGAGCGACCATTTAACCCGGCCTCGGTGATGAAACTGGTGACCACGCGTGCGGCGCTGGGGATTCTGGGGCCGAACTACCGGCATCAGACTCGGATCGCGACCACCGGCCAGTTGCAGGGCGGGGTACTAAAGGGCGATCTTTATTTCCAGGGGGGTGGGGATCCCAAGCTAGTGGTGGAGGATCTGGAAGAGATTGCCCGGCGGCTTCGGGCCATTGGGATTGACCGGATTGAAGGGAAGTTGATTGTTGACGGCACACGATTTGATGAGCCAGAGACGGATCCCGGGCAGTTCGATCAACGGCCGTATTCCACCTACAACGTTGGGCCGCATGCGGCGATGGTGAATTTTAAGTCGGTGCGTATTTCGGTATGGCCGGAGATGGGCAGAAAGGTGCGGGTCATGACCCAGCCGAGCCTATCCGCGTCTGATCTGACGACGCGCGTCCAATTGGTTGAGGGCAGTTGTCTCCGATCGAAGGTCTCAGCGCAGATGGATCGCAGCGGCAAGGTACTGGTGTCGGGACAGCTGGGAAAGCGGTGTGATGGGGTTGATTTTTATGTGAGTGTCTTTGACCACGCACGATTTGCCTTCAACGCATTTCGCGCGGCGTGGGAGTCAGTGGGCGGTGAGATCAAGGTCGATCTCTTATCGGGTGCGACACCGAGTCATGCACGGACACTCGTGCAGTGGGAGTCACCGCGCCCGTTGATTGAGCTGGTTTCAGACATCAACAAGATGAGTAACAACCCGATGACACGGCAGTTATTTCTGAACCTATCTGCAAACGAGGGTCAGGCAGCGACACGAGACCGTTCTCGAAAGATTGTTCGCGAGTACCTTGCATCTCGGGGCATGGATTTTCCTGAGCTGGTGATGGATAACGGATCGGGCCTAAGTAGAGCGGAGCGGATTTCTGCTGCAAGTCTTGCGCGGCTACTGGCGGATGCCTTGCTTGGGTCTGATGCGGAAGCGTGGGTTAACACACTGCCAATGATGGGGATCGAGGGCACCGTTCGGCATCGCATGCGTAACAGTGTCCTGGAGGGACGCGCCTGGCTAAAAACAGGGACGCTGAACGATGTTCGGGCGCTGGCGGGCTATGTCCGGTCTGCGGAGGGCCGATGGGTTGTATTTGTGGCGATGGTGAATCACCCCGAGGCGAGTCGGTCAAAAATGGCTATGGATGGGCTACTGAAGTGGGCTTACACTAGCCACTGACATGACCGATCCCAATCACACCAGCCCCACTGTCATGCAGGGCTGGGAATCCCTGAAGCAGCGGACCACCACGTTTATCGTGATTGGCCTGCTTGCCCTATCGACCCTGCTCACCCCGGCTGGGCGTGAGCGCCTGGGCGCATGGGCGGGGCTGGCTGCCGAGGCGTTGGCACCACGGGAATTGAACTCGGTCTACACAGTACTTCCGACAAACTTGACGGTGGAACAGCGACGGGTTGCCCGTTGGATTGCCAATCGGCATCGCGTCGCGATGGGGGCGGTGGAACAGCTGGTGGGTGCAAGTTTTGAGACAGCCGGGAGCTATCGTCTGGACCCCTATCTTTTGCTCGCTGTGATCTCCATTGAGTCGGGGTTTAATCCCCTCGCGGAGAGCGCGATGGGGGCCTTGGGGCTGATGCAGATCATGCCGAATATCCATGCAGAAAAACTCAAGTCTTTCGGGGGTGCGCGCCAGGCGCTAGATCCCTGGGTGAACATGCAGGTTGGCGCTCAGATTCTTCGCGAGTATCTTGATCGTTTCGGTTCCGAGCCTGCTGCGCTTCGCGCCTATGTCGGCGTAGCGGCGGATCAGCCCACCGATTACCCCGAGCGCGTTTTGCAGATTCGAGATCGGTTGTTGGCGGTTGCAATTGGTCGGGTACTCGCCTAAGTCGGTCAGCCGGCGCGCGTTCTTATCCGGTGGTCTAAAGCCGTCAGCTCCTCGCAGTCCGCTTGAATCGCGTCTTCGTCAAGAGATGCGCGGTGATGTCTTGGTGGACTTCGCAGCCAAGCAGGCTTACTCGTTCGATGCCGCTCGGCATCAGGCAGCCCCAATCGCAGTGGCGGTGCCGGAGTCTTCCCTGGATCAGCGGATCGCTTTGGAGGTCGCTCGCGATCTGAAGGTGCCCGTGATTTCTCGGGGATCTGGAACGTCTCTGTCCGGTCAGTCGGTAGGGGAGGCGATGATTATCGATACCCGTCGGCACCTGCGATCGGTGCTTCAGCTAGATCTCGACACGATGCGGGTGACGGTGGAACCTGGTGTCTCGCTAATCGAGCTCAATGACGCATTAGCGCGTCACGGGGTCTGGGTTGCTGCGGAATTTCCAGCCGCTGTCCAGAGCACCCTTGGGGGCATGGTCGCTACGAACGCAGCGGGTCTGAGCGCGCTTCGCTATGGGGAGATTGGCGCTGCTGTTCATGCGATGGATGTCGTTTTGGCCGATGGCACTAGGGCCCAATTTGGGGCGTTCGGTGACGGTGGCGAGATGGTCTTAGCGAACGCGAGACTTAATCGACTTATTCCGCAGTTATTTCAGATTGCAGATAGCGATCGCATTACAAACCGAGGGTCAGGGGGCCACCGATCAATGTACCGCGGAGGCTACAACCTTGCGGTCTTCTCGTCACCGCAAGGTCCATCAGGAGGGTCTACGTCTTCGGTCTCGCGTCTCGTGAACTTTGCGCAGCTGCTTGCGGGCTCAGAGGGAACGCTCGCGACTATTCAGTCAGTAACCCTGCGGCTCATGCAACGTCCTGCACATCGAGCACAGGTACAGCTGGCCTTTACTGATCTCAATCATCTGATGACTCAGCATGCTGAGATTCGTGCGCTATCCCCCGTAACAATTGCGTTTCGGGATCTCGATCTCAAAGGCCGTGTCCTGGTGTCGGTTGACTTTCACGGCGACGATGCACGGACCCTTCAGCAGCGTGTTGATGCACTCGAGACGCTTGCTGCTGACCTTGGGATCGTGCAGGTCCTCTCATCAGGCGTGGCTACTTCAGTGCTTGGGGCTGCGCAAGAGGCGGAGAAGGTTGAGGTCTGCTTGGACGACTGCCTTGTTCCGACCCCTCTTGTGACCGACTTCATTACTCAGATCGATCAGATCTTCATCCGCCATGGGGTAAAGGGGGGGTGGTGTGGTCATGCCGTCTCACATGGGTTCTATCTGCGACCCGTGATCAGTCAGGTGGATCTCGAGCCGACTCGACTGCAAGACATACAAGCCGCGATAAGCAATGTGATTACCCGATTTAAGGCAGAAGGTTACCGCCGTGATCTGTGCGCGAAGATCAAGGCCGCATTTGATCCGGAGTACCTACTGAACCCGGGCAAGATCGCACCCCAAACGCGGTAAAACCCCATCCACTTGTCTGGTTCAGGCGTGTGATAATTTCGGCTTCTCTCTCCTTTGAGGCCATTCATGGACCCGCAATTCCGAAAGCAGGCGTTGGACTACCACGAGAAGGGAAGTCCAGGAAAGATCTCTGTGACTCCGACCAAGCAGCTCGTGAACCAGCGCGATCTTGCGCTGGCGTACTCCCCCGGAGTCGCAGCGGCCTGTGAAGAGATTGTTGCGGATCCGGTGAATGCCTATCGATATACCGCGCGCGGCAATCTGGTTGCCGTGATCACGAATGGCACGGCCGTCTTGGGACTGGGCAATATCGGTCCGTTGGCCGCGAAGCCGGTCATGGAAGGCAAGGCGGTGCTCTTTAAAAAGTTTGCGGGCATCGATGTCTTTGATATTGAAGTCAACGAGCTTGATGTGGATCGGCTGGTCGAAGTGATTGCCGCCTTAGAGCCCACGTTTGGCGGGATCAACTTAGAGGATATCAAGGCACCGGATTGTTTCTATGTTGAGCGTAAGCTGCGCGACCGCATGAAGATTCCGGTCTTTCATGATGATCAGCACGGCACTGCGATCGTGGTAGGTGCGGCCTTGGTCAATGGGCTGACGGTCGTTGGAAAAGACATCAAGAAGATCAAGATGGTGGTCTCGGGCGCTGGGGCTGCAGCCCTCGCCTGCCTGGATCTGTTGTTGGATCTTGGGCTGCCGAAAGAAAACATCTGGGTGACCGACTTAGAGGGCGTCGTCTATGAAGGCCGCAAAGAGTTAATGGATCCAGAAAAGGAGCGGTTTGCGCAGAAGACAAATGCCCGAAAGCTGTCGGAGGTGATTGACGGTGCTGATGTGTTTCTCGGACTTTCAGCAGGCGGTGTGCTCAAGCAAGACATGGTGGCCAAGATGGCAGCAAAGCCATTGATTTTCGCCTTGGCCAACCCTAATCCAGAGATCCTGCCCGAGGATGTCAAGGCCGTACGTGACGATGCGATTGTGGCCACCGGGCGCACGGACTATCCGAACCAAGTCAATAACGTTTTGTGTTTCCCCTTCATTTTCCGTGGCGCTCTCGATTCGGGGGCCACAACGATTACGCGCGAGATGGAGCTTGCTGCGGTTCATGCCGTTGCCGAGCTTGCGCGTGCTGAGCAAAGTGAGGTCGTCTCAGCAGCCTATGGTTCGGGCAGTTTGTCATTTGGCCCTGAGTACCTAATTCCGAAGCCTTTTGATCCTAGGCTGATCGTGAAGATTGCGCCTGCGGTGGCGCGTGCCGCGATGGAGAGTGGTGTCGCTACTCGTCCCATTCAAGACTTTGACGCCTACGTCGATCGGTTACAGGAATTTGTCTATCACTCTGGCAACTTCATGAAGCCGATTTTCGCGGCAGCCAAGCGAGCAGCCCCGCGTCGTATCGTCTACGCAGAAGGTGAAGAAGAGCGCGTCCTGCGTGCTGTTCAGGTCGTGGTGGATGAGCACCTTGCGATTCCTATTCTCATTGGACGCCCTGCCGTCTTGGAGCAGCGTATTGAACGGTATGGTCTACGGCTTCGGCCCGGCGTTGATTTCGAAGTGGTGAACCCAGAGTCCGATTCTCGATACCGACATTACTGGGAGACCTACCATCGCATGATGGAGCGTAAAGGTGTGACGGAGCAGTATGCCAAGCTTGAGATGCGCAGACGTCATACGTTGATTGGTTCCATGATGATCCATTTCGGTGAGGCCGATGGCATGGTCTGCGGTACGTTTGGCAGCCATGGACTACATCTGCACTACGTCGATCAGATCCTTGGCCGTCAGCCGGGGATCAATACTTACGCGGCGATGAACCTGCTCATGCTGCCCAATCGATCGGTCGCGCTGGTGGATACCCACGTGAATCCGGATCCCACCGCAGAACAGATTGCAGAGATCACGCTCATGGCTGCTGATGAGATGCGACGGATTGGCCTTGAGCCACGCGTTGCGCTGCTGTCGCATTCGAACTTTGGGGGAAGTAATTCGGCGTCCGCTGAGAAGATGCGGCAGGCGCTGGGCATGATCCGCAATCGTCGGCCCGAGCTGAACATTGACGGCGAGATGCACGGTGATGTCGCTCTTGATCCCGAGTTGCGCAAGTCCATCATGCCGCGCTCAACCCTGGTCGGAGAAGCGAACCTCTTGGTCTTGCCGACGATTGATGCGGCTAACATTTCGTACAACTTGTTGAAGGTTGCGGCGGGTCATGGCATTGCGATCGGACCAATTCTGCTGGGATGCAAAGGCTCCGTTGCGATTCTGACTTCGTCTGCGACAGTGCGTCGCATTGTGAATATGACCGCGCTCACCGTGTTGGATGCGAATGCAAAAAAGTAATCAGCAGGGCTTGTGACGTTTGATGCAGTCGGCTGAAGAAACTTCGCGGGCGCCTGGCCCGCGGTCCAACTGGGATCTGTTCTGGACCTTTAATCGCATGGCCCTACGTGGTTTTGGTGGGGTGCTTCCGGTGGTGGAGCGGTCGCTCGTGCATGAGCGGCAGTGGCTCTCACCGAAAGAGTTCGTGGAGTCGCTGGCGATTGCCCAGGCGCTTCCCGGCCCGAACGTGATGAATATGGCGGTGATGGTCGGGGATCGTTACAGCGGCCTTAAGGGCTCACTGGCTGCAGTCGCCGGCATGATCACGATTCCGATGCTTATCGTGTTGACGCTGACGTCGGTCTATCAGTATTACGCAGCGCTTGCGGTGACGCAGGGCATTCTTCGCGGCATGACCGCCGTCTCGGTTGGACTGATTATTGGGATTGGTCTTCGACTCGCTCAGACGCAAGGGGGCTACCGGATTGGCTGGATATTCGGTTTATTAGTTTTTGTGCTGATAGGCTTTCTGCATGCGCCATTGGCGGTCGTTATTCTGGGGCTGGGGCTTCCGGCTTGTCTGATCCGGTGGTTTCAGATTGCAAGGAAGTCTCGTGATTGAATGGATTGTTCCATCGGTTTCGCTCTGGGTGCTGGGCGACATCTTTCTTGAGTTTTTGATGCTGTCGCTTCTGGCGACTGGTGGAGTCTTATCGCTTGCGCCAGCAATGCACCAGTATTTCGTGGTGGAGATGGCCTTGTTGACGGATGCGCAGTTCACGACGGCCTTTGCGATTGCGCAGTCAGCACCCGGGCCGAATATCTTGATCGTGACCGTCTTAGGCTGGCAGGTTGCGGGAGTCTGGGGCGCGATGGCGACGACCGTTGGCGTTGCGCTTCCCTCAGCGGTATTGGCGCTGACCGTGTTTCGAATCAGTCATCGTCGCGCGAACCTTGCCTGGGTGCGAGCGATTCGGGAGGGGCTCGCGCCCGTGGTGATTGGTCTGATGCTGGCCACGGCCTGGATTTTGTCGGAGCCCTGGTTTGGCGATATCAAGATTCTTGCCTTGGTGGTCATCACAGGCTTGATCAGTGGGTTCACTCGCGTGACGCCGGTCGCGCTGATTGCAGCCGGTGCGCTCATCGGGGGGTTGGGTCTGCTGCGCTAAAACTCGCCGAGCTTCACTGCAACCGCAGCGAGTAAGGCCGCAGCAGCGGTCTCGGTGCGCAGGATTCTGGGGCCGCATCGAACACTGGTAAAACCGGCGGCTTTGGCCTGCGCCTCCTCTTCATCCGTCCACCCTGCCTCTGGACCGACCAGAATCACGAGCGGCCCGTCAATCGCGGCATCGCCTAGGGACACCGATGCAAATGGATCCAGGCACCAGCCCGTGATCGGCTTTGGCTGAGCACGCCACCATTGGGTCATCTCGGTAAAAGACTGCACTGCTGTGACCTCTGGCCGCCGGGTTCTGCCGCATTGTGCGGTGGAGGATTCGGCGATGGCGCGCCAATGCGCGACTCGCTTTTCCATGCGGCTTCCATCAAGTCGTAACACGCTTCGATGGGCTGATAAGGGAACAATTCTTGCGGCGCCGAGCTCCGTCGCTTTTTGAATGACCCAGTCCATTTTGTCCCCGGTGCACAGCGACTGCACGACGGTGATCTCCACTGGGGATTCGCGGTTGATCGCCACTGGCGCAGACGCCATCACTTGAACGAGATCCTTATTCACAGACGTCACGACTGCCTGCGCCTCGTGGCCCTTGCCGTCAAAAAGGGTCAGTGGTTCCCCGGGCCGAACACGGAGCACCTTGGACAGGTGATGACTGGCGTCGGGGTCTAGATCGAGGGGCCCTGAGACGAGTCCCGGCGCATGGATGCGAGGTTGCATGAGTCGGTCTTGAAAACGGAGCTGAGGGCGGTTCTAAGGGCGGGTCTGCAGGTTCGTTTGGGGGTTAAAATCAGAGTTTCCCCGATCTGGGCCTGCGTGTCGTGTTTTCGCCGGTTTTAGGGATTTTGTTAAGTACGACTTATGCGTTGAATCAAGAATAGTGACTTTAACTTAAGAATCAATAACCCTAGAGTAAGTTGGGTGTTTCTTCCCGATTGATCTCATAAGCGGACAAATCTCTATGCAATACCAAGCGACCGAACTCTCCCCCCAGATTACTCAAATGGCCAATGCGATCCGCGCCCTCTCGATGGACGCGGTACAGCGTGCGAACTCAGGTCATCCCGGAATGCCGATGGGCATGGCGGATATGGCCGCGGCGCTCTGGTCGTCGCATTTGAAGCACAACCCGAGCGATCCGAGTTGGGCTGATCGTGATCGATTTGTGGTGTCAAACGGTCATGGCTCGATGCTGCTGTACAGTCTGTTGCACCTGACGGGCTACGACCTGTCGATCGACGAGCTGAAGAACTTTCGTCAGATGCACTCGAAAACACCGGGTCATCCGGAGTACGGAATGACACCTGGTGTGGAGACGACGACGGGTCCGCTCGGGCAGGGCATCTCAAACGCGGTGGGCCTCGCCCTCGCTGAGCGTCTGTTGGCGGCGGAGTTTAATCGCCCCGGTCTGGAGATCGTCGACCACAACACGTATGTTTTCTTGGGAGATGGCTGCCTGATGGAAGGGGTCTCTCACGAAGCCTGCGCACTGGCCGGTGTCTGGGGCCTCTCCAAGCTGATTGCGCTCTATGACGACAACGGTATTTCAATTGATGGACAGGTGGATGCCTGGTTTAGAGATGACACGCGTCGCCGCTTTGAGGCATACGGCTGGCATGTCATCGGTCCAGTCAATGGCCATGATGCCAAGGCGGTGTCGAAGGCGGTCGCCCAGGCGCGTGACTGGTCGGTCAATGGACATCAGGGGCGATTCGCGCCCACGATGATCATTTGTAAGACAGAAATTGGTAAAGGGTCGCCGAATCGTGCGGGCACTGCGAAGGCGCATGGCGAGGCGCTCGGCTCGGAAGAGATCGCACTGACGCGTCAGGCGATCGATTGGCCGTACGAACCGTTTGAGATTCCTTCAGATGTTCAATCCGCGTGGGATGCACGCGGTCAGGGCGCTGCGCGACAGTCCCAGTGGGATGCCTTGTTTGCCAAGTATGCGAAGGCGCATCCGCACGAGGCGGCGGAGTTTACCCGACGCATGAAAGGCGATCTGCCTACTGACTTTGCTGAGAAGACCCAGGCACTGATCGCACGACTCGCGTCGGAAGCCCCGCAGGTCGCAAGCCGAAAGGCATCGCAGATGGTGCTTGATGACCTGGGTCCGCGAGTACCGGGACTGCTGGGAGGCTCTGCAGATCTAACGGGATCGAACCTAACCAATTGGAAGGGGGTTGCATCGCTTCGTGTGAGTGCGAAAGGCGAGCTCACCCCAGGGGCTCATATTAATTATGGCGTTCGTGAGTTCGGCATGGCTGCGGTCATGAACGGTCTGGCGTTACACGGTGGGTTTATCCCTTACGGTGGCACGTTTCTGACGTTTTCCGACTACAGCCGCAATGCGATACGCATGGCCGCACTCATGAAGATCCGTGTCGTCCATGTCTTTACTCATGACTCGATTGGACTGGGTGAAGATGGTCCCACCCATCAGCCGATTGAGCATCCCGCGTCGCTTCGGTTAATTCCGAATCTACATGTCTGGCGCCCTGCGGATGCCGTCGAGACGGCGGTGGCATGGCAGGCTGGCCTGGAGCGTCGTGATGGGCCGACCGCATTGCTGCTCTCGCGACAGAACCTGCCGCCACAGATCTGTCATGCGAAGATGGCCAAAGATGTGCGCAAAGGTGGCTATGTCCTTCACACTGATGCCAACCCCGAGGTGGTGTTGATGGCAACGGGTTCAGAGGTGGCATTAGCGATGCAGGCGGCAAAGGTCCTGCAGTCTGAAGGCACTCGCGTTCGGGTGGTGTCGATACCGTCGACGACGGTATTTGATCAGCAGACCGCTGCCTACAAGACAAGTGTCCTTCCCGACGGCGTGCCGCGCGTTGCCGTCGAGGCAGGCGTGACTGATTTCTGGTGGAAGTATCAGCCAGATGCTGTGCTCGGTCTGGATCGCTACGGGGAATCCGCACCTGCAGCAGCATTGTTTGAGCACTTTGGAATTACCTCTGACCAGCTGGTAGCCACGGTCAGAGCGATCCTTCATTGAAATAACCCTTGGGAGATTCTGAGCATGACAATTAAGGTTGCTATTAACGGATATGGCCGCATCGGTCGCAATGTGCTTCGTGCCCATTACGAGGGCGGCAAAAAACACGATATTCAGATCGTTGCGATCAATGATCTTGGCGACCCAAACACCAATGCTCATCTGACTCAGTACGACACCGCGCATGGTCGTTTCCCGGGAACCGTTTCGGTGGAAGGGCAAGACATGGTGGTCAATGGCGATCGGATTCGGGTCTTGGCAAACCGCAACCCTGCTGAGCTTCCTTGGGGGGAGCTTGGCGTGGACGTTGTTCTGGAGTGCACGGGATTTTTTACGAGCAAAGAGAAAGCTTCTGCCCACCTGAAAGGCGGCGCGAAGAAAGTGATCATCTCGGCGCCTGGCGGTAAGGATGTCGATGCGACGGTCGTTTATGGCGTGAACCAAGGTGTACTCAAGGCAGGCCATACGGTGATCTCGAATGCCTCGTGTACGACCAACTGTCTTGCACCGGTGGCGAAAGTGCTGCATGAAAAAATCGGTATCGAAACCGGATTAATGACCACCATTCATGCCTACACGAATGATCAAGTGCTGACCGACGTCTATCACGAGGATCTTCGTCGTGCGCGTTCCGCCACGATGTCGATGATTCCGACGAAGACAGGTGCGGCTGCAGCAGTCGGATTAGTATTGCCAGAGCTCAACGGCAAGCTTGATGGATTCGCGATGCGGGTACCGACGATTAATGTCTCGGTGGTAGACCTGACCTTTACGGCCAAGCGTGCAACAACTGTTGACGAGATCAATGCCTTTCTGAAACAGGCCAGCGAGAGCGAGTTAAAAGGAGTGCTGGGGTACAACACCGCGCCGTTGGTCTCGATCGACTTTAACCACAACCCTCATTCCAGCATTTTTGATGCCACGCAGACGCGTGTCTCGTCCGACGGAAAGCTGGTCAAGATTCTCTCCTGGTACGACAACGAGTGGGGTTTCTCCAATCGCATGCTCGATACCACGGTCGCCTTGATGGCGGCGAAATAATGTCTCTGGTCACGAAGGAGCCACAGTGAGCCTGCCGCGCGCCACGAAGATCGTGGCGACGCTGGGTCCGGCGTCATCCACACCCGAGATGATCGGGCGTCTGATTGATGCCGGGGTCAATGTGGTTCGATTGAATTTTTCTCACGGCACCGCAGAGGACCATCGCAGTCGTGCTGAGTTGGTACGTGCCGAGGCCAAGCGTCGTGGGCTGGATATCGGCATTCTGGTCGATCTGCAGGGTCCGAAGATCCGGGTGGGTAAGTTTGACGGTGGTCAGGTTGACCTTGTCCCCGGCGCGACCTTTACCTTTGATATTGAATGTGCGCTTGGTAACCAAGAGCGCGTTGGGCTGGATTACAAAGAACTGGTCGGCGATGTCGCGGCGGGAGACACCCTGTTGCTAAACGATGGTCAGATCTCGATGCGGGTCAATACAGTGACTGCGACGACGATCGTCTGTACCGTCTTAGAAGGTGGTGTGCTGTCCGATCGCAAAGGGATTAATCGACTTGGTGGTGGGCTCTCTGCCCCCGCGTTGACTGAGAAAGACATCTCGGACATCTCGATTGCCGCTGCCTTGCAGGCGGATTTTCTGGCAGTCTCTTTTCCTAAAGATGCGGCAGATATGCTCCAGGCGCGCGAGCTGTTGCGTCGCGCAGGCGGGCATGCGGCGACGGTGGCGAAGATCGAGCGGGTCGAGGCGATTGATAACTTGCAAGAGATTATTGATGCGTCTGATGCCATCATGGTCGCTCGGGGAGATCTGGCGGTCGAGGTCGGCGACGCTGCGGTACCCGCGTTGCAGAAGCGAATGATTCGGATGGCGCGTGAGTCGAACCGCGTCACGATTACAGCGACCCAGATGATGGAGTCGATGATCCAGTCACCTGTTCCGACACGGGCCGAGGTCTCGGATGTCGCCAATGCGGTGATCGATGGATCCGATGCGGTCATGCTCTCGGCAGAGACTGCGTCGGGAAAGTACCCCGTTCAGACCGTCGCGGCCATGCATCGTATCTGTCTCGAAGCTGAAAAAGCTGCGCAGATCACTTTAGAAACAGACTTTCTGAATCGGCGGTTTGACCGTGTGGATCAATCGATTGCGATGGCATCTTTGTTCACAGCGCGTCACCTGCCGGTTAAGGCCATTGCCGCGTTAACGGAATCGGGATCCACGGCGCTCTGGATGTCGCGACTGAATGCGGGTGTCCCGGTTTATGCGCTGACACCCGTGCAGGCCAGTCGTTGTCGGATGGCCTTGTATCGCGATGTGACGCCGGTGTTATTCGATTACAACTCCCGCAAGCGTGAAGAGGTGTTGTTGGAAGCAGAGCAGCGCCTGGTCGATGAGGGCATTGTGTCCGAGGGCGATCTGCTGGTGATCACGATCGGCGAGCCGATTGGACAATCCGGGGGCACGAACACGATGAAGATTGTCTGCGTCACGGCACGGCCGCGTTCCGGATCCAAAGCACAATTAAAAGTCACCCAGTCAGTAACGCATTTGTAAGACGAAACAAAAAAGGAGACAGTTATGCCCTTAGTATCGATGCGACAGCTCTTGGACCATGCCGCAGAAAACGGCTACGGTATCCCCGCATTCAACGTGAACAACCTAGAGCAGGTTCAGGCGATTATGGAGGCGGCCGCAGAGGTGGATGCGCCCGTGATCATGCAGGGTTCTGCAGGCGCGCGTAAGTATGCGGGCGAGCCCTTTCTGAAGCACCTGATTCAGGCAGCGATCGAGGCCTATCCCCATATCCCTATCGTGATGCACCAGGATCATGGTCAGAGCCCAGATGTCTGTAAGGGGGCGATCGCACTTGGATTTTCAAGCGTCATGATGGACGGCTCGCTGGAAGCCGACGGCAAGACGATCGCGAGTTATGACTATAACGTGCAGGTCACCAAGGCAGTCGTCGAGATGGCTCATGCGACAGGGGTGACCGTAGAGGGTGAGCTGGGCTGCCTGGGGTCGCTTGAGACAATGAAGGGCGATAAGGAAGACGGCCACGGCACGGACTCCACCATGACCCGTGAGCAGCTCTTGACGGATCCAGAGCAGGCGGCAGATTTCGTGAAGCGCACGCAGCTTGATGCGTTGGCGATTGCGATTGGGACGAGTCACGGTGCGTATAAGTTCACGCGTAAGCCCACGGGCGATATCCTGGCGATTGATCGCATTAAAGAAATTAACCGCCGTATTCCTAACACCCATCTGGTGATGCACGGATCCTCATCGGTTCCCCAAGATATTTTGCAAGAGATCCGTAAGTACGGAGGTCAGATCAAAGAGACCTACGGGGTGCCGGTCGAAGAGATTCAAGAGGCGATTAAGTACGGCGTACGCAAAGTGAATATTGATACCGATATTCGTCTCGCGATGACTGCAGCCATTCGCCGCACGATGGCGGAGGATCCCTCGAAGTTCGATCCGCGAGACTTCCTAAAGCCTGCACGTGCCGCCGCGAAAAAGATTTGTATGGACCGTTACCAGCAGTTCGGTGCGGCAGGTCAGGCGAGCAAGATCAAGGCGGTTGCCTTAGATGAGATTGCGCGTCTTTATCAATCCGGGGCTCTGGCCCAGATGGTCAATTAATGTCAGCACTGCTCCAGTCTTCTCTTCGATCCTTGCCCTTGATTGCCAGGGGTAAGGTGCGTGATATCTATGCTGTGGGTGACGATAAGCTGTTGATGATCGCGACCGACCGGCTGTCCGCCTTTGATGTGATTATGGGAGAGCCCATTCCCGAGAAAGGGGTGGTGCTCAACCGCATGTCGGACTTCTGGTTTTCGCGGCTCAGTCATATCGTTCCTAACCATCTCACGGGAATTGACCCTGAGTCAGTGGTTGATGAATCCGAAGTCGACCAGGTGCGGGGACGTGCGGTGGTGGCGAAACGGCTCAAACCGATTCCCGTTGAGGCCGTGGTGCGTGGCTATCTGATTGGATCAGGCTGGAAAGATTATCAAGAGACGGGCGCTGTCTGCGGCATTACCCTGCCGAAGGGGCTTAAGCAGGCGGCAAAGCTTCCTGAGCCTATTTTTACGCCAGCGCATAAGGCGGAGATGGGCCTGCACGATGAGAACATTAGCTTCGATCAGGTCTGCCAGACGATTGGTGTTCCGTTGGCGGAGAAAATTCGTGAGATCAGTATTCGTCTCTACCAAGAGGCGAGCGACTATGCGGCCACCCAGGGCATCATCATTGCCGATACAAAGTTTGAGTTTGGTCTTGATGACGCCGGTGTCCTACATCTCATGGACGAGGTGCTCACAGCGGACTCGTCGCGGTTCTGGCCAAGAGATGGCTACCAAGAGGGTATGAGCCCACCAAGCTTTGATAAACAGTTCGTCCGAGACTATCTCGAGACCTTAGACTGGGGTAAGACGCCACCGGCCCCGCCATTGCCCGCAGAAGTGATTGAGAAGACTGCGGAGAAGTATCGCGAGGCGCTGTTTCGAATTGCTGGGGTGAGACTTCCTGTGGTGGGGGTGGTGATGGGTTCTCAGTCAGACTGGGATGTCATGCGGCATGCCGTTGCCATCCTTGACCAATTTGGGATTCCGCATGAGGCCCGAGTCGTCTCAGCCCATCGCATGCCCGATACGTTGTATGCCTATGCAGAGGCTGCGCAGGCGCGCGGACTTCGCGGCATCATTGCCGGTGCAGGGGGTGCTGCCCATCTTCCGGGCATGTTGGCGGCGAAGACGACAGTTCCTGTATTTGGTGTGCCCGTCCCCTCAAAGTACCTGCGTGGTGAGGACTCGTTGTATTCCATCGTTCAGATGCCGAAGGGGATTCCTGTGGCGACTTTTGCGATTGGTGAGGCAGGGGCAGCGAATGCAGCATTGCACTTCATCGCAACCTTGGCGGCAACGGATGCTGTGCTTCGTCAGCGGCTCAGTGCCTATCGACTGGCGCAGACTGAGGCGGCGCACTCGATGAATGCCACGCTCGGTGTTAAGCCCGAATAGGACGTCGATGATCGGGCTGTTAGGGGGTGGTCAGTTAGGTCGAATGCTGATTCAGGCCGCGCATGCGCTCGATCTGAAAGTGGCGGTCTTAGACCCCGATGCGAAGGGCCCGTCTGCGCAGATTGCCGACCTAGTGATTGCTGCGGACTACTCTGATTTTGACGCGCTGGGTCAACTCGCAACCCATGCGCGTGTGTTTACGACGGAGTTTGAGAACGTACCAGCGGAATCGCTGCGCTTTCTAGCGAAGTCCGGTGTCACCATGCCGGATGCGGCGAGTGTGGCAATCGCCCAGGATCGAATCGATGAGAAACGATTTATTGCGTCGACAGGTGTCGAGGTTGCACCACATGCGGTACTGACGCGACTGGAAGAATTTGATGATCTTTCGCCAACGCTATTTCCGGGGATTCTGAAGTCTGCCCGCCTGGGCTATGACGGGAAGGGGCAGGCCAGCGTTCATGATGTGGCGTCGGCACGCGCCGCCTGGCTAGCGATGGGATCAGTGGCCTGTGTCTTAGAAAAGCGCATGCCTTTGGAGCGTGAAATTTCAGTGATCTGCGCAAGAGATGCGCGGGGCGAGATTCGTATTTTTCCGGTTGGCGAGAACACCCACTGTCATGGAATTCTCGCGGTGACGCAGGTGCCTGCACGGATTGCCCCTGAGATTGAGCGTCGTGCCCAAGAGGCGGCGCGGGCGATTATCGATGCCTTAAATTACGTCGGTGTACTCTGCGTTGAGTTTTTCGTGCTGTCGGGTGGTCGACTGGTGGCCAATGAGATGGCCCCTCGACCCCATAACAGTGGACACTATTCGATCGAAGCATGTGTCACCAGTCAGTTCTCGCAGCAAGCGCGAATCTGTGCTGGACTTCCCTTAGGGAACCCTGACCTTGTCTCGCCTGCGGTCATGCTCAATGTCCTGGGGGACGCCTGGTTCCGAGGCAGTGATCAGGCGATAGAACCCGATTGGGATGCGGTACGACGTGTTCCTCAGACGACGGTGCATCTTTACGGGAAATCGGATCCCCGTCCTGGCCGTAAGATGGCTCATGTGACCTGTCTGGGTGCCACGCTTGACGAGGCGCGCGCTCGGGGCAGAGAGGTCGCATCGCTACTCGGACTAGAGACCGGTGGCGCACTGAGTGATGCTTGATAGCGCGACCCCGGCATCGGAAGAGTCGATTGCACGCGCTGCGAGCTTACTTGTACAAGGTCGACTCGTTGCGCTTCCAACCGAGACGGTCTATGGCCTGGGTGCTGACGGACTCTCTGTGCCAGCGGTCATGCGGATCTTTCAGGCCAAGGGCCGCCCCGCGGATCACCCGTTAATTCTTCATGTCGCCTCGGAGCGGGAGGCAAAAACGCTCACCGCAAACTGGCCGCAGTCCGCGGATCGATTAGCGAAGGCGTTCTGGCCGGGACCGATGACCCTCATTCTGAAGCGTGCGCCTGTTGTGCCAGATGCTGTGACGGGCGGTCAGGATACGGTGGGAGTTCGTATCCCAGGGCATCCGGTAGCGTTAGCGCTTTTAAAACAATTTTCACAGCAAGGATCGGGTGTTATTGCAGCGCCTTCGGCAAATCGCTTTGGTGGCGTGAGTCCAACGCGAGCGATCGATGTGATCCTCGGGCTGGGGCCATTTCTTGACGAACAAGATATGGTGCTTGATGGCGGAGCATGTCAGGTGGGTGTCGAGTCAACGATCATTGACCTATCAGGAGAGGTGCCGCGCATCTTAAGGCCTGGTGGTTTGTCACGCACCGCGATTGAGGCCGCTCTCGCATCAACGGTGGACATATCGACACACGAGGGTAATGTCTCAGCGTCGACCCTACCGCGGGTATCAGGCAGTCTGGCGTCACACTATGCACCCCGTGCGAAGGTCCATCTGGTGGCGCCGGAGGTGTTTGCCTCGTTAGTGACAACGCGCTTACAACAGCAGCCTAGCCGAAGGCTAGGTCTGATGCCTTTCGTCGGCCAGCGTCTTGATGACTGCAGCGAGAATCCACGCCTGATCGTGCGAAACATGCCCGATGACGCAGACCGGTATGCCCACGAGTTGTATGCCACCATGAACGACCTCGATCGGATGGGGGTGGATGAACTCTTCATTGCACAGCCACCTCAGACAACGGCGTGGGAGGCCGTCTCGGATCGACTACGGCGTGCGGCGGCGAGCGTCAACGACGGCTCGGCTGTGGGCGAGTAGATGTTGCATCGCCTTCCAAAAAAACCAAACACCTAAGAACACCGAACCAGCGACTGCGATGATCAGCACGACCGCAACCCCGCTCATGCCCTGGTCGGCGTAGTCTGAAATGAAGAACTGGTGCAGCGCGATCAGTGGCAAGAGAAATAAAAACAGCGTTCCCCCGAGGGCAAATAGTCCCGCAACGGCGCGCTGATCAATTGGTCTCATCCGTGGGCCCTTGCGAGGATCGAGGGGTTTGAGCGCGAGGCGACTAGCGAATTGCTGCGCAGATCTCGGGAACTGACTTCCAGAAGGTCTCCGCACGTGCGAGACGTTCGACTTCTACAACCGTCACTGCTGACGATGCTGCTGGTGACCGCTTGGGTGCGGACCAGATTGAATCGGGAAAATATATATCGTCTTTCCATCTTGGAATGATATGCCAATGCAGATGTGGTACCTGATTGCCTAGGCTTGCGACATTGACTTTATCTGGCGAGAGATTGACGCGCATGGCGGATTCGATCGCGACCAAGAGCCGAAACATCTGACGCTGGGCTGTCGCGGATAAGTCTGATATCTCGGCGACATGCTGCTGACTGATTAGTCTTACGAAACCGGGAAGGTGGGGATCAACGACTTTGACCAATCGAAAGTGATCGTCTGACCAGAGCGTCGCCACTGAATCGGGTGTGCATAACGGGCAAGAGATTGGTCTGCTGTCCATCGCGCTTGGAGGTCCGCTCATGGCTGCCGGTTCACTTTCCAGAACAGTGCCCACCGGTGGGTGCTGCGCCACTGCCGAGCGCAAACGGCGCAGGCTCCACACGCGGGTGTGCTAACAGATGAAAGTCGATCAGGACGAGGGCGATCAGACCGATCCAGAAGGCGAGAATTCCACGGCTCATCCGAGCCCCACTTTCTGACGTGCGCGGACGCCAACGATCGATCCAACGAACGCAAATACGAGCCAGATCCACCCATGAAGGCTTGCGGAGGCAATGCCCCCGAGATAAGCGCCGACATTACAGCCATAGGCCATGCGTGAGGCGTACCCCATCAGCAGCCCAGCCAGGATACTGACTGCAAACTGTCCAGGGCCTGGCAAGGGTGTCGCACTGGAGGCCTTGAAATTCCATCGACTGGCCATTAGTGCGCCGTAGAGCAGCCCGATATTCGTGACGGACGTCATGTCCCAAAGCACTGGCTCAACGATTCGGCTGGCATGGGGCGCAGTCCCCCAGAATGCATTTTGTGAGAGATCGACGCCAACGGCAGTGACCAGTTTTGCACCCCAGAGCCCAAGTCCATAGACGATCCCCCACGGCTGACCGGCAATCACCAAGTGTGCCGCGTAGAGCAGGGCAATAAAGAGCGCTCCCCATAGCCAGCGTGGGGGTACTTTTGGAAGCGGGCGTCCATGCGTTGCGTGGTGTTGGCGGCTGTAGAAAATGCTGAGTGCGGCAATCACAAGACATCCAAGAAGCGTGAGTAGTAACGCATTGGATAAGCCGAAGGTCGATAACAGATCAATCGCGGATGCGGATAGTGCCGATCCTGGTTGGTGAAGCGGGCCGCCAAGCGACTCCCAGCCGGGCTGATGCGAGGCCCCAACGAAACTTCCAGCAACGAACGCAGGCAGTACGGCCCATGAGATCGGCGATGCTGATCCTGCCTTATAGAGCGTTCCTGAACCACAGCCATCGGCAAGCTGCATGGCAAATCCAAACAGGACAGCCCCAAGGAGTAACGCCCAGGTAATCGGCGATACGGCACCGACGATCTCGTCTGGATTCGACTGCAATAAAGGAAAGGCTAAGAGGCTACAGAGCGCCAACAGAACCATCTGGGCCACCATCCCCCAGGGATCCTTTTGGACGATGAGATTACGCCAGCCGGTGGTGAAACCAAACTTGGCACCGCTGAGGGCGGCGCCAAAACCAAGCCCGAGTGTGAGAAGAAAACCCGATCGTAGACCTGCGTACCAGGTCACGAACAGCACGCCTGCGAGCGCCGGCAGGCTGAGAAGAAGTCGGTTCATTTAGCTGCGAAGATTAGCGACGGCCTGACGCAGCTGGTCTAGTAAGACCTTCGAGCGCTTTGGTTCATTGTCCATGGGGTATTTGGTCTTCGACCAGCTGATTACGGATTCTGGATACAGGCGGACATTTTTCTGGCCAAGCATCTCACTTAAGACAAACCAGGTTGTCGCACTCCAGTGACCGGTATTGCAGAACGTAATGACCTCGTCATTGGTGAGTAGTCCTGCCTCTTTGGCCAGCTTTTCTAGTTGTGCCTTAGGCAAGAGCTTGCCCGTGTTGAGCTGAAACCATTCCTCGTGGTCAAAGTTCTGAGCACCGGGAAGCGTCCCTGCGCGGGCCTGGGCCGAATGTTTTTCGGTGCCTTTGAAGTAGTCTTCATTTCGGGAGTCACTCAGGACAAGACGTTTTGCGCCGCTGGTGCGTTGCTTGATCAGATGGGCGACTTGCTCTGTCGTCACAATCTGTGACTTGTCGAGTTTGACTCTAATCCCGGTTGGTTTGATCTCGGGTGTGCTGGTCTCCTGCGGGTATCCTGCTGCGCCCCAGGCACCGAGACCGCCTTCGAGAATCGACACTCGGGGGATCCCGGCAAGCTTTAACGTCCAGTAAAAACGCGCTGCACCACCAAAATCACTGCCATCGGATCCCGTGGGGGCGATGACGACATAAGTGTCACGTTGAATGCCCCACTTGCTCAGTAGCCCAGAGAGTTCCTCATCGCTAATCACTGCTCCAGGGTTATCCTCGTTACCGCGGATGTCGGAGTAGGGTGCTGCGACTGCGCCCGGAATATGGCCTGCGGCGTAATTTGGGGTCTTGTCGTCGTTCTGTAGGAGCTCTCGAATATCCAAGACGCGGACCGCCTTGCGTTCAATGAGTTGCTTGAGTGCGGCAGGTGTAATGAGGGGGCTGACGGGTTGGCCGCTGGGTTGACCATTAGTCTGGGCAAAGACGGCGACGGAGGACAGGCCGGTGAGGGCGACCGCGAATGGGATCACGAAAAATCGAAGGAGTCGGTTCATCATCAGGCGTTCAATACAGGCTTTTTTGGCCGATAGGCCTAGGGTGGATCGGATCAGGACGCCAAGGATAAGGGAAATCACTCGATTTGGTTTCTATAATCCGTGCAGACCTTTGCAGAGATTGGAATAAGCGATGCCACGCCTGTCGGCCAACCTGAGTTTTCTATTCACGGAAGTTCCATTCCTGGAACGGTTTGGGGCCGCCCGTCGGGCTGGCTTTGAGGCGGTGGAGTGTCTATTCCCTTATGACGATCCCAAAGAAGTGATCGCAGAACTATTGACCCGACACGGCCTGACGATGGGGCTAATCAATGCACCTTGCGGCGACTGGGAAAAGGGCGAGCGGGGTCTGGGCTGTCGGGCGGGCCAAGAGATGCGGTTCCGTCAGTCGGTGCTTCTGGCCATTGAAACCGCCGTCGCATTTGACTGTGCACGAATTCATGTGATGAGCGGCCTTGTCGATCCGAACACCGCAGTCGCAAGCCAGCATGACCGTTTAGTGGAAAACCTCGCATGGGCCTGCGATCAGGCACACCGTGAACGCATCACCTTGATGATTGAACCCATCAACGGTCGCGACATGCCTGGATATTTTCTGACGTCCATTGAGCAGGCCGCCGGTATTCTGGAGCAGGTTGGTCGCCCCAATCTTAAGATCCAGGCAGATCTTTATCATCTGCAGATTCTTCAGGGCGATCTTTCGCGCAGGCTCTCGCACTTCATCGAGCGGATTGGGCATATCCAGATTGCCTCTGTGCCAGCACGACAAGAGCCTGATCGCGGCGAGCTCAATATTCACTATTTATTGGAATGGATTGATGCCTTGGGCTATCCGGGATTCGTTGGATGTGAGTATCGGCCTGTGGGTGAGACCGAGTCCGGTCTGGCCTGGGCATCCCGTTATCTTGTAAGGAGTTCTGAATGACAAACCGGTTGGAGTCAGCAGTATTTGGTGGTGGATGCTTCTGGTGTGTAGAGGCGGTCTATCAAAAGATCAAAGGGGTTGTTCGTGTGAAATCGGGGTACATGGGCGGGCACGTTGCAGCGCCGAGTTATGAGGCGGTCTGCACAAAAACGACCGGTCATGCCGAGGTGGTGCGTATCGACTTTGATCCCACGCAGGTCCGCTACCTAGACCTGCTGGACGTATTTTTCGGCATTCATGACCCCACTACCCTTAATCGTCAGGGAGATGATGTTGGACCGCAATATCGGTCCATCATTTTTGCAACGACCTCTGAGCAGATGCAGCTTGCGGGGCTTGCGATTGATCTCATGGCTCATCGTGCGGTGGACCCTGCCCGTTGTCCGCCCGAACTGGTCGAGCGGCTAACGCCCCGCAAACGGGCTGAGCCCGCCGTCACGGCGCTAGTGGATGCGTCGGGTCCTGGGGCAGATGATTTGTCTGCATCAGCAACGCGTCCGGTAGACCTGGTGTTCTGGCCTGCAGAGGAACTGCACGACAACTATTTCAATCTGCATCCAAACCAGGGCTACTGCGCCATGGTGGTGGCGCCGAAAGTCACGAAGGCAGAAAAAGAATTTAAGGCGCTAATCGCTCAATAGTCCATTCGGCAGGGCTGCTGTCGAGGCGGCCTTGACGTTGATAGTGCAGTCGATCATGCAGTCGCGATCGACGCCCTTGCCAGAATTCAAATCGATCGGGCATCAATCGGTACCCTCCCCAGTGCTCTGGGCGAGGGGGTTCTACCGATGATTCAGCGGGAAAAGTTGATTCGAGATTTTTCTGTCTGAGTTCCAGCCATTCACGGTTTGGAATCACTTCGCTCTGCGGGGATGCCCATGCACCGAGCTTGCTACCGATGGGGCGTGATTGGAAATATTCGTCGGATTCCTCTGCGGCGACCTTCTCAACACGTCCCTCGATGCGGACCTGACGTTCGAGCTCCGGCCAGAAGAACACAACAGATGCCTGCGGGTGCCGCTCGAGTGCCTTGCCTTTACGACTGAGATAGTTAGTGAAGAATGTTAGGCCTCGCTGATCGATTCCCTTAATCAGGACGATTCGGGCCGAGGGTCGACCGTCGGGGTCAATCGTACAGAGCGTCATTGCATTGGGTTCAAGCACTTCGGTATCAATCGCCTCTTGAAACCAGCGCTCAAACTGGAGAATAGGATTGGCATCAACATCCGGTAGATCGAGCGATGCCTGGGCATAGTCTTTTCTCAGGTTAGCGAGACGCTGCGGGTTCTTCATGGGGTTTGGCATAGGAGAGACTCACTCGGATGGCGTGGCGAACAAATCGTTCATGACACTGGTGGGGATCGTCGACTGATGCCGCTGAGTGCAGATTCAAGGTGCTCGGCAACCGCCATTAGATGAAGATCTTCAGACCAACGCCCGATCAGTTGGAGGCCAACAGGAAGATCGCATCCGGTCCCGAGATCTCGCGCAAATCCCGCTGGAAGCGATAGCGCTGGCAGACCAGCGACAGTGACCATAAAGTTCGAGGCTAGCCAGTCAATGTAGGTCTCCAAAGGGACGCCGTTGATCTCGCTGATGTAGGGCGTGTTGACATCGAAGGGAAGCACCTGATTACACGGCCCTGCGATGGCATCGAGCTGATGGAGGCTCATGAACTGCTCTAACCGCTGTCGCGTGAGGTGCCGAATCTTTTGCGCGCGAACAAGCTCGGCCGTTTTTAGCGCAAGACCCTGCTCGATGTTCCAGATCACGGTGTCTTTTAACCGGTCACGGTGATGCTGGAGTAGCTCATTGAACTCGGCAACAAAGTACTCACCTCGTAGGCTCAGAAATGCAGATCGGAAATCAGGCAGGGTCGGGAATGCCTCGATGAGTTCGATCTGATGGCCCGCCAAGTGGCTTCCGATTGTTGCCATCACCTCTGCGACCTGATTGTCAATGGGAAGCCCGCCCCATGTGGGTGCCCAGCCAATGCGCAGTTTCTTGCGCCCACGCCAACGGGGTTGTGTCTTGGCCTGCGCGTCGCGAATCCAGACCCAGTCAGACAATGAGCGATCGGGTGCGCAGCCATTGGGATCAAAGATCGCGAGGAAGATTTCGCGCAGGTCATCCACGGTTCGGGCCATTGGGCCCACCATCGACAGCGTGTTGAACGGATTAAGACCTGTCTGCAGCCGTGGTTCGAGATGGCTTGAGGGGCGAAGACCCACCACATGACAAAAGTTGGCCGGGTTGCGAAGCGAGGCCGCCAGGTCAGAGCCATCAGCGACCGTCACCATGCCCGTGGCAAGGGCGACCGCACCGCCGCCTGTTGAGCCGCCGCAGGTCTTCGTGTGATCCCAGGGGTTTTTCGTAGCCCCAAAGACAGTGTTGAAGGTCTGAGAGCCCGCTGCGAATTCGGGGGTGTTGGACTTGCCGATCAGCACGGCCCCTGCATGGCGAATTCTTTTGACGATCTCGGCATCCTTTTCCGGGATGCGATCAGAAAATATGGGACTGCCGTAGGTGGTGCGAACCCCTTCGGTATCGAACATGTCCTTTGCAGCGTAGGGCTGGGCGGTCAGTGGTCCGAGTCGTTGCCGGGAAACCTGTCCGGATAAGACCTTGTCGATCGACTTCGCCTCAGCGTCGGCCCTATCCAAGCAAAGGGTGGGAATCGCGTTGAGCGTTGGGTTGAGAGAAGCGACCCTAGCGGAATGGGCCTGCAATAGCTCACGGGCGGAAAGCTTGCGTTGCGCCAGAAGTCGCCTTGTCTGACGAATGGAGGGGATCTGCATACCAGCCATTTTAGGTCCCGTCCCGCGGACGCGAGAAATCTGATTTGTCTATAAACTGTCCTAGACGTCTAATTGATTAACCTTATCAATCAATAAGAAACTTTCAATTGGACTTTTCTAAATCCCGGTCCTAGACTGGGTTCGTTCGATTTCACAGGGGTGTCCCATTTAGGGCATGCCGCCCAGGGAATCGGCACCGGTGCAACCCTGTTGCAATGTTTAACTAAAGGAGAGATGTGATGCCTCAACTCAAAGGTACAAAAACTCACCAGCATCTGAAAGATGCGTTCGCAGGTGAGAGCCAGGCAAATCGCCGTTATCTGTATTTCGCGAACAAGGCTGACGTAGAAGGCTACACTGAAGTCGCTGCGCTGTTCCGTTCGACCGCTGAAGGCGAGACCGGTCACGCGCACGGCCACCTCGACTATCTGGCCGAGGTAGGTGATCCTGCAACGGATATGCCGATTGGTGATTCCGCTTCCAACCTGAAGTCCGCTGTTGCTGGCGAGACGCACGAGTACACCGACATGTACCCTGGCATGGCAAAGGATGCCCGTGCAGAAGGTTTCGACGAGATCGCTGACTGGTTTGAGACGCTGGCAAAAGCTGAGCGTTCCCACGCCAACAAGTTCCAGAAAGCGCTGGACGCACTCGCTGCCTAATTGTTGTTAAGCAGTTGATCTGCAGGGCCCTGGAAATCCAAGGCCCTGCGGAGCAGATGCTTTGGTCTAGTTGTTTCTGTTGATCATCCCCTTTAAAGAGAGTTCACCATGACGGTTCGTGAAGGTTCCCTCGAAGCGCCCACCCGGCACCCTATTGATTGGAAATCGGAGGCGTTTTACGACGAGAAGGCGTGTTTCGATGAGATGGAGCGCGTGTTCGACATCTGTCACGGATGTCGCCGGTGTGTGAGCCTGTGTAACTCTTTCCCGCGACTCTTCGATCTGATCGATGAAGGCGAAACGGGCGAGATGGATGGCGTGCCTCGCGAGAAATACTGGGAAGTGGTGGACCAGTGCTATCTCTGCGATGTCTGCTACATGACGAAGTGCCCCTATGTGCCGCCCCATCCTTGGAACCTGGACTTCCCGCACCTGATGCTTCGTGCCAAGGCGATTCAGTTTAAGCAGGGCACCCCGACAAAATTCCGGGATGTCACCCTCTCTAACACTGCCGCAAACGGCAAGCTCGCCTCGATTCCGATCGTTGTACAGACCGTCAATGCCCTGGCGAAGAATAAGACCGCCCGCGGACTCGGCGAGAAGCTGCTTGGGGTTCACAAGGACGCCTGGGTCCCCGAATACGCGTCGAAGACGTTTGAGAAATCCGCAGCACCGTCGAAGGCGGTGGTTGCAAAGGATGGTGATCGGACACCTGGCAAGGTTGCGATCTATTCCACCTGCTATGTGAACTGGAACGAGCCCGGTATCGGCCATGACCTGACTAAAGTGCTTGAGCACAACGAGATCCCGTATGTCGTGGTAGAGAAGCAGGCCTGCTGCGGTATGCCCAAGCTTGAGATGGGTGATCTGGAATCGGTGGAAGCGCTCTCCAAGAAGAACCTTCCTGTCTTGGCAAAACTTGCGCGTGAAGGCTATGCGATCGTGACCCCGATTCCTTCGTGCACCTTGATGTTCAAGCAGGAAATTCCGCTGATGTTTCCGAATGATCCGGACGCGCAGGCCGTGAAAGAGGCGATGTTTGATCCATTCGAGTATTTTGTGAACCGTCAAAAAGATGGGCTATTGAAGACCGATTTCAAACAAGGTCTTGGCAATGTGTCCTATCACGTGGCCTGCCACCTTCGGGTTCAGAACGTCGGTCAGAAGACCCGTGAAATGTTGGAAATGGTTCCGGAGACTGCGGTGAATACGGTGGAGCGTTGCTCTGGTCACGCAGGAACCTGGGGTGTCAAGAAAGAGTTCCACGAGATTGCGATGAAGATTGGTCGCCCGGTGTTTCGTCAGATGGGGGAGCACCCCAAGGCCAACGACGGCAAAGGTGGCGAACCCGATTTCGTGGCGTCAGATTGTCAGCTGGCTGGCCATCACATTGAACAGGGCATGGCCGGAAAAGCCGACGGCAAGGTCGCCCACCCGTTGTCACTCCTGGCACGGGCGTATGGGCTGTAATTGAACTAACGTTGATGGAGTAATTGGAGAATGAGCATGGCACAAATTTCGCGTGATTCGTTGTGGACGCTGGAGCATTACGCTCGGATCCGCAACCAGTTTCGTCAGGAAGTGATCGCCCACAAGAAGCTGCGTCAGGTGGCGCTCGGTGAGCACATCACATTGTTTTTCGAGGACGAGAAGACGATTCGTTACCAGATTCAAGAAATGCTTCGGATCGAGAAGACATTTGAAGAGTCTGGAATCCAAGATGAGCTGGATGCATACAACCCGTTGATTCCTACGGGCCGTAATTTCAAGTGCACCATGATGATCGAGTATCCGGATCCCGAGGTACGCAAGGTAGAGCTTGCTAAGTTAAAGGGAGTCGAGGACCGCGTCTGGATTCAGGTCGAAGGCCGTGAAAAGGTCTATGCCATCGCTGACGAGGATCTTGAGCGTGAGAATGACGAGAAGACGTCTTCGGTGCACTTTATGCGTTTTGAACTTGATGAAGATATGGCCGGTGCGCTCAAGTATGGGGTCAGCCTATCCATGGGGGTCGATCACCCGCACTACACCGTTAAAGTCGATCCGGTCTCGAGTGAAACGCGTGCTTCGCTCGTGAAAGATCTAGCGTAAGCGGACCGCGTCGAGACGATGGCAATATCCGCGAAGAATGTTCTGGGGGGCACGCTGCAGCCTTGCAGCATGGACCCCCTGACCGGATTTTTCCGGGATGGGTGTTGCAATACGGACGCCGAGGATTACGGCAGTCACACCGTCTGTGCCCAGATGACCGAGACTTTTTTAGAGTTCTCTAAGTCTCGGGGTAACGATTTGTCTACGCCAAATCCTCAATACCGATTCCCGGGACTGAAACCTGGGGATCGCTGGTGTGTCTGTGCCGCCCGCTGGCGTGAGGCGGCCGAGGCTGGGGTAGCGCCGCCGGTCATTCTGGAGTCGACGCATATTCGGGCGCTTGATGTCATCGCGCTTGCGGATTTGGAGTACCACGCACTTCAAGCTGCTTAGACAAAGAAACATGGCGAGCATGAACAAAAAGGGGCTGAGGCCCCTTTTTTGTTGTTCTAAGACGGATGGTCTGATTGACTGATCTTTGATGCATTTCAAACTGTTGAGCCCCGAGGGAGTGGGTTTCGAGCGCACAATAATCCTTACGCCTTCGCGGATCGGCTGGTCCCGAAGCAATATGGATGATCCCACAGAGAGAACCTGCTTATGACGCGAATCGCGACAAAGTCTATGACGACCCGCTCACGACGAACTCCCGCTGGCGCAGCGGTACGAAGCACCCATAAGGGGGATACACCGCCTGCCTTAAATGAGGCTGCGCTGGCACGATTCATTCCCAAGCGATCGACGGTGTCGGCACGCGGCAAGCAGCAAGCCGCCGCAGCGGCGATTCTGACGAATCCTGCGGTCGCCTCTGAGAAAGAGCGTATTGAGAATTTCCGTGCACTCGTGAAGGGTGCCTCTCCGGATGATGTCGCCGCGATGCGTGAAGCCTTTTTACAGATGCCAGAAGGCAAGGCGGATAAGCAGCGTAGTCCGAAGAATCCCGACGAAGAGTTGGTGACGGACTGGCGGGATGGTCGGTACCCTTACAAGAACCTGATGCGACGCTCGAAGTATGAAGAGCAGAAGTATCAGCTCCAGGTAGAGCTACTGAAGCTTCAGGCCTGGGTGAAAGAGACCGGGCAGCGTGTTGTCATCTTGTTTGAGGGGCGTGATGCAGCCGGTAAGGGCGGCACGATTAAGCGGTTCATGGAACATCTGAACCCTCGTGGCGCGCGTGTCGTCGCTCTTGAGAAGCCCACGGAAAGTGAAAAAGGACAATGGTATTTCCAGCGGTATGTTCAGCATCTCCCGACATCCGGAGAGATCGTTCTCTTTGATCGTAGCTGGTATAACCGTGCCGGCGTCGAACGCGTCATGGGGTTTTGCAGTGAGCAGGAATACCTGGAATTTATGCGTCAAGCCCCGGAGTTCGAGCGCCACTTGGTACGCAGTGGTGTCTGGCTGATCAAGTTCTGGTTTTCGGTAAGTCGCGACGAACAGCGTCGCCGATTTAAAGAACGTGAGGTCCATCCACTCAAGCACTGGAAGTTAAGCCCAATTGATAAGGCATCGCTGGACAAGTGGGATGACTACACGCGGGCTAAGGAGGCGATGTTCTGTGAGACAGACACGGCGGATGCGCCATGGACCGTGATCAAGAGTGACTGTAAGAAGCGGGCCCGGCTCAATGCGATGCGATATGTCTTGCACAAAATGCCCTATCAGAAGAAAGACGTCGAGCAGATTGGCAAGCTTGATCCGCTGATTGTCGGTCGGGCTCATGTCGTCTACGAGGCGGGAGAGCGCCCGGGAGATGGTTCGGGGGCGATTCTCTGAGTTCGGGACTGACGCTCTGATCGCGTAAGGGTCAGATGCCTGCTGGCATGGCTGGCAGGGTTGGCCCCGAGCGTCTGATGCACTCTGCGATAATCCGAACATGGAATTTCGAATTATTCCGGTAACGGATTTTCAACAAAACTGCTCCTTACTGATCTGCCCTGAGACGCGTCGGGCGGCCTGGGTAGATCCGGGTGGCGACATCGATCAGCTTCAGGCGGTCGCAAAAGACGCCCAGGTCAGCGTAGAGAAGATCTTTCTGACCCACGGACATATCGACCACTGTGGTCTGGCTGGCGTATTGGCCCAGAGAATGGGTATTCCGATTGAGGGGCCGCATCGAGATGATGAATTCTGGATCGAGCAGCTCAAGGCACAGGGGGAAATATTTGAACTGCATGGTGCCGATCGATTTACGCCCGACCGTTGGCTAGCGGACGGAGACACCGTCTCCTTTGGTCGTCAGACGCTGGAGGTGATTCATTGTCCCGGGCATACCCCCGGCCATGTGGTCTTTGTCGCTCCTGCAGCGCGTCTTGCGTTTGTCGGAGATGTCTTGTTTGCTGGCTCAATCGGTCGCACGGATTTCCCGCGCGGTAACCACCAGCAACTGTTGTCGTCGATTAAGGAGAAGCTGTTTCCGCTTGGCGATGACATTGAATTTGTACCGGGCCATGGTCCGATGAGCAGTTTCGGTCGAGAACGGTTAACCAATCCCTACGTTGGAGAGATCTAATGTCGAAGTACCTCAAGGAGACCGTGTTAAGCGTTCACCACTGGAATGACACCCTCTTTAGTTTCAAGACGACGCGTCGGCCGGGGCTGCGCTTTCGGAACGGTCACTTTCTGATGATCGGGCTGGAAGTAGACGGCAAGCCATTAATGCGGGCCTATAGCGTCGTGAGCCCGAACTATGAAGAGCATTTGGAATTCCTGAGCATTAAGGTACCGGATGGTCCCTTAACCTCGCGGTTACAGAATATTCAGGTGGGCGATGAGATTTTAGTGTCTGAGAAGTCCGTGGGGACTCTGGTATTGGATGATCTTAACCCTGGCCAGCATCTTTACCTATTTAGCACCGGTACTGGTCTTGCACCGTTCATGAGCATCATTCGAGATCCAGAAACCTACGAGCGGTTTGAGAAGGTCGTCTTGATCCATGGTGTACGTCTGGTGAGTGAGCTCGCCTACGCGGATTACATTAAGACAGAGTTGCCCAAAGATGAGTTTCTTGGTGAGGCGGTGAGTCGGCAGCTCATCTATTACCCCACTGTCACGCGAGAGGCATTTCGCCATACAGGCCGACTGACCACAGCGATCGAGTCAGGTCAGTTGTTTCAAGAAATTGGTCTGCCACCACTGAATCCGTCGGTCGATCGCGGCATGATCTGTGGCAGTCCTGCGATGCTGAAAGAAACATCTGACATGCTGGATCAGCGTGGCTTTAAGGTTTCGCCAAGTCTTGGTCAGCCTGGGGACTATGTGTTTGAGCGGGCATTTGTAGAGAAGTAGGCTCTGGCTGTACGGTGGCATGATCAATGCCATGGTCACGACGCAGCATGTCCTGGATACGCTGAAGGGTGGTAGCCCATTGACCGATCTCGCTGATCTCCAGGTGGGCGGTCAGGGCAATATGCCCGGGGCTAATTTCCCAGATGTGTAGGTTATGGACTGCACAGATTCCCGGCATTGCCTTGAGGTCATCAGCGACGCGCCGAAAATCAACGCTCTCGGGAACGTGTTCAAGCAGAATGCCCGCCGATGTCTTTAGAAGATTCAGTGTCGATCGTAGAATCAAGACGCAGACAAAGAGAGAGAGCAACGGGTCGATAGGGGTCCAGCCGGTGAGATAGATCACGAGTCCGGAAGCCAACGCCGCAACAGATCCAAGCAGATCGCCAAGCACATGAATCAGTGCCGCTTTTGTGTTGAGGCTGTCTTGGTCTTTTGATAGTACCCAGGCAACGAGGACGTTTATCCCAAGACCGATGGCGGCGACAATCATCACCATTTGACCCGCGATTTCTCGGGGGGCCGAAAACCGTTGAATGGCCTCGATACTGATCCAGGCAACAATCCCCAGCATGGCAACCGAGTTGACGAAGGCCGCGAGCGCTTCGATCCGCCCATGGCCGTAAGAGCTCTTATCCGAAGGCGGCCGCAGGGCGATGATCTGCGCAACGAGGGCGAGAAAAAGTGACGTTGCATCGGTGACCATGTGACCGGCGTCGGCCATCAGTGCAATCGACCCCGACATGAGGGCTGCGAAAAACTCAACGCCAGCGAATCCGAGCGTGAGCAGTACTGCAAGACCAAGCGCCCGAAGACTGATCGAGGTGCGGGTGTGACCGGTCAGCGCATCGAGTGGGCCGTGTCGGTGAAGATCGTCATGGGGCATGCAGGGTGTCGGTTAGGTCTCGGGACGGAGTGCCCGTCTTAAAATTTTACCGACATTGGTCTTGGGGAGTTCGTCGCGAAACTCGACCTGACGTGGAATTTTGTAGTTCGTTAACTGCCCACGGCAGTGCGCGATGATTTCTTCTCTGGTCAGAGAGGGGTCGGCACGGACGATAAAGACCTTGACTGCTTCTCCACTTTGTTCGTCCGGCACACCAATGGCGGCGACTTCCTGAACGCCGGGGTGCGTGGCAATGACCTCTTCGACCTCATTGGGGTAGACATTAAATCCGGACACAAGAATCATGTCTTTCTTGCGATCAACGACGTAGACGAATCCGGCGGAGTCCATGGTGCCCATGTCGCCGGTTTTCAGAAATCCATCCGGGTAGAGCACATTGCGAGTCTCCTCGGGTCGACGCCAGTAGCCCTGTGTGACCTGAGGTCCTCGTACGCAGATCTCGCCGACCTGACCGATCTCGACGGGTTGGCCAAGATCGTCTCGAATGGAGACTTCGGTCGATGAAATGGGAAGACCAATCGATCCCGTGAAACGGTCCTCTGTAAGAGGATTGATCGTGGCCGCTGGGGACGTTTCGGTAAGCCCATAGGCTTGTGTAAGGGGGCTCTTGGTGACCTCGCGCCAACGATCCGCAATCGGCTTTTGAACCGCCATACCACCCCCTAGGGTGAGCCGCAGTGTTTTGAAATCAAGGGCACGAAACTCTGCGTTATTGAGCAAGGCATTAAACAAGGTGTTCACGCCAGTAAACACCGTCACCGGGTATTTCCGCCATTCCTTAATGAATGCAGGAATATCCCGTGGGTTGGCGATCAGCAGATTCTTGGCGCCGATGCGCATAAAGGTGAGGCAGTTCGCGGTCAGTGCAAAGATGTGATACAGCGGCAATGCGGTGACGATGAATTCCTGTCCGCGTTTGACGACAGGATCAATCCAGGCTTCCGCCTGCCGAACGTTTGCGACGATGTTGCCGTGGGTGAGGATGGCGCCTTTCGACCCCCCCGTCGTGCCACCGGTGTACTGGAGAAAGGCGATGTCAGTGGTCCGTAGACTCGGACGTTGAAAGGTTGTTGAAGCGCCTTTTGCAAACGCGGTCTTCAGTGAGATCGCAGCGTTGATGGACCAGGCGGGGACCAATTTCTTGATCCGACGCACGACCAGATTCACGATGGCGCCTTTGATGCCCCCAATCGATTCTCCAAATGGCGTCACGACGACGTGGCGAATATCCGTCTTCGTGAGT
>JACCDJ010308046.1_pt1 | contig 34178 bp, 30 predicted proteins | sample 7444481 | NCBI WGS metagenome assembly JACCDJ01 (sample SAMN15323435, study PRJNA562643) | freshwater metagenome | isolation source: river surface water | place: USA:Blue River Watershed | collected 2017-08-15 | reverse complement strand
TCCTGATCTACATCCCCTTCCTGGTGATCGACCTGATCGTGGCCAGCGTGCTCATGTCCATGGGCATGATGATGCTGTCCCCGATGATGATTTCCATGCCGTTCAAGCTGATGCTGTTCGTGCTGGTGGACGGTTGGTCACTGATCATGGGCTCGCTGGCCTCCAGCTTCGTGATGCCCTAGCCCCCACAAGAACGACGGAGTACCCAATGGATTCAGCCATGGTCGTGGACATCGGACGGCAGGCCCTGTGGGCCACACTGCTGGTCAGCGCACCCCTCTTGGGCGTGGCCCTGGTGGTGGGCCTGGTGATCGGCATCATCCAGGCAGCCACCTCGATCAACGAGATGACGCTCAGCTTCATTCCCAAGGTCATCGCCTTGGGCATGGCCGCGCTGCTTTTCGGCAGCTGGATGCTGGGCACGCTGGTGGAATTCACCCGCGGCATCTTCCAGCGCATCCCAGCGCTGTTCAGCTGATTCCTGCACGAGGCCCAGGCCATGGAGCTGCTGGCTGCCGACGTTGTGGCGAAGTTCTACACCTTCCTGTGGCCGATGCTGCGCATCTCGGCCCTGATGGTGACCGCCCCCGTCTTCGCCCTGCGCGCCTTCAACCTGCGCCTGCGCGTGCTGCTGGCCGTCGTGCTGGCCTGGCTCGTTTATCCCTTGCACACCTGGCCGGTCATCGACCCGGCCTCGGCCGCCGGCCTCAAGGAAATCATCAACCAGCTGGCCATCGGCGCGATGGCCGGCCTCATCCTGCAGATGGTGGTCGCCGCCATGGTCGTGGCCGGCCAGGCCATCGCCACCGCCATGGGCCTGTCCATGGCCAACCTGGTCGATCCCAACATGGGTAACGTGCCGGTGATCTCGCAGTTCCTGATCGTGCTGGGCTCGCTGATCTTCGTCGGCGCGGGCGGCCATGTGATCCTGCTGGGGCTGATCCTGGAGAGCTTCCACACCCTGCCGATCGGCACCAGCATCTTCTCCCCCGAAAGCATGGGCCTGCTGATGCGCTGGAGCTCCATGATGTTCCTCGGCGCGGTCCTGATGTCGCTGCCGGTCATGGTGGCCCTGCTGTTCATCAACCTGGGCGTGGGCCTCATCACCCGCGCCGCGCCCAGCCTGAACGTCTTCGCGGTGGGCATCCCGGCCTCGATCGCCATCGGCTTCACCGTGCTGCTGGTCTTCATGGGCAGCATCATCGGCCGCATCGACTGGCTGTGGGTGCAGGGCTTTTCCACCGTGCGCGAACTCCTGGGGGTGCCCCGTGGCTGAGAGCAGCGCGCAAGAACGGACCGAAGAACCTACCGCGCGGCGCCTGAGCAAGGCCCGCGAAGACGGTCAGGTTGCACGCTCAACCGAGGCGCCGGCGGCTGCCGTCGTGATCGGCGCCTTGCTGGTCATGATGCTGGCCGGCAGCTGGATGGTTCACCGCCTGGCCGCGCACTTCGCCAGCGGCTTTCGCTTCGACCGCAAGACCCTGGACTCGCCGGCCCTGATGCTGTCCGCCTTCGGCGACCAAGTGGCCAACGGCTTTCTCGTGGTGCTGCCGGTGATGGCAGCGACCGCGGTCATGGCCATCGTCGCCGCGGGCCTGTCCGGCGGCTTCATGTTCGCGCCCGCTGCGGCCGCACCCAAGGCGTCCAAGCTCAGCCTGATGGCCGGCCTGAAGCGCATGTTCGGCACCCATGCCCTGGTGGAACTGGGCAAGGCCTTCCTGAAGTTCGTGCTGGTAGGCGGCGCCCTGTGGCTCAGTCTCAGCATGCGCATGGACGACATCCTCCGTATCGGCGAAATGGCCCTGGAGCCCGCCCTGGGTCTGGCCGGCACCCTGCTGCTGCAATCGGCGCTGACGGTGTCCCTGGCCCTGGCCGTGATCGCCCTCATCGACGTGCCCTGGCAGCGTCATAGCTTCATGAAGCGCCTGCGCATGACGCGCCAGGAAATCAAGGACGAGATGAAGGACATGGAGGGCCGCCCCGAGGTCAAGGCCCATATCCGCCGTCGCCAGCGCGAGATGGCCAACGCACGCATGCTCCAGCGGGTGAAGGACGCCGACGTCGTCATCACCAACCCCGAGCACTTCGCCGTCGCCCTCGAATACGACCCGACCAGCAATGGCGCCCCGGTCCTGGTGGCCAAGGGCAGCGACTTCATGGCCGCCAAGATCCGCGAGGAAGCGGCCAACGCCGGCGTGCACCTGTTCGCGGCGCCCGAACTCGCCCGTGCGCTGTACTTCACCACCGAGGCCGAGCACCCGGTGCCCGAAGCCCTCTATCACGCAGTGGCCCAGGTCATCGCCTATGTGTTCAGCCTGGAAGGCGCGCAGCCTGGCCGAGCCGGCATGCGTCGGCCCCATCCCGTGGTGCCTGCCGCCCTGCGTTTCGACGCCGACGGCCGGCGCCTGGAGCCCGAAGCCGCTGCCGCTGCGGCCTGAGCCCCCATCTCCCCTTGATCCGTGCCTGACCTTCCCAGCCACCTGCCATGTCGATGAAAACTCCATCGCCCTCCTCCAGCCAGCCCCTGCCGCTGCCGGAAGCCAACGGCTACTACAGCACCGAGGACGAACAGCGCATGCAGGCCGTCGCGCGTGCCCTGCTGCAGGGCCGCCGCCACATCGCCCTGTCCAGCGCCTCGAGCGAAGCCCTGGACCATTACAGCCGTCTGCTGGTGCGCGACCTGCGCCAGCACGAGCATGTCAAGGTCGTCGCCCACCTGCCGGGCAGCTGCGACAAGCTGGTGCAGCAGGTGAACGACCTGCTGGCCGATGTGCCGCTGTCCCAGGTCGTCACGCGCGAAGGCGCCGTGCAGCGGCCGGTCCATGTCTTCGTGGTCCACGATAGCCCGACCCTCTCCAGCGCCGAATTCGCGCTGCTGGTGCGCCTGGTCAACGACCTGCCTGGCGCCAATCTGCGCATCGCGCTGATCCAGGACCGCGACTTCGCCGTGACCGGCAACCTGCAAGCCCTGGGCGCACAAGCCCTGCACTGGCGCATCCACGTGGCGGGCCTGCCCGTATCGGGGAGCACCGAGGCCTCACGCCAGGCGCTGCGCGAGGCGTTGCACGAGGCACCCGACACCCTGCCGCCCTGGGCCCAGCCCGGCGACAAGCCGGCGCGCCGCCGCTGGCGCTGGGCGTTCTGGCGCCGCGAAGACACACCGGCCCCCGCCACGCTGAAAGCCACCGCAAAAACCGCACCCAAGACAGCGGCGAAAACCGCCAAACCGCTGGCCCGACCCGCAGCCCTGGCCGCGGCCAAGGGATCGCTCAAGGTGCCGACCAAGGCACTGGCCAAGTCACCCGCCAAGGCCCCCGCCCGGTCTGGCCTCAAATCCACCGCCAAGCCTGCAGCGCATACCGCCAAGGCGGCGGTGTCGCCGCAGGACCTGGTGGCCCGACGCAACCGCGTGGTGCTGGTCAGCGGCATCCTGGTCAGTGCCGCACTCGCCGGCGCCCTGGGCACCTGGCTGTCGATCCAGCCGGGGGCCCAACGCGCCTCCAAGCCGGCCGGTCCGATGACCACCACGCCCACCTCCACCCCCACGGCCGCCACGGTCGCCCTGCGAGCCCGGTCATGAGCAACACCCCCACCCCGCCGCCGCCCGCCGTGATTGGCAGTGGCAAGGCGCACACCGTCTCCCTCAAGCCCGGTAGCAACGTCGCCACGCGCGAGACGGCACGACCGCGCGACGAAGACAAGAACCCGGACCTCACCGCCCGACTCATGGCCACGCTGCGGCGCGGCGAAGAGGCCAGCGCTGCCAAGCGGGGCGTCGCTCCCGTCGAGACCGCGCCACAGACCCCCACGCCCACCGACACAGAGGCCGACGCGACTGGGGCATCTTTGATGGGCCTGAGCGCCGCCAACAAGCAACGCCTTGCCCAACTGCGGCAAAGCAACGAAGCCGTGCGCGGCAATTTCGACCGCCTGCCCACCGCAGGCCGCCGCGCCCGCTGACCCAGGAGAGCCTCCCATGAATGCACCCGCGACCCCCGATACCGGCGAGAACACGCCGTCGCCCGACTCGGCGGCCCCTGTCACGCCGAGCGATCCGGCCTTTCAGCCGGCGCAGCCCCCCGTGCTGGCCGATGTGGTCGAGCCTGGACCGGCTGCCGCCATCTCGGCCGAGCCCTCGGACACCCCGCCCACCGTCACCTTGCCGACGCCCGCACCGGAGGTCGCTGCGACACCGCCGGCGGTGGCCCCAGCCTTCGCCGGGCTGAACGAACTGGCCAGTGCCGTGCTGGACGCCGCCGAACTCGCCAACCGCGGCGCCCAGGCGGCCGCCAGCATCACGTCCGACCTGCACCGCACCACCGACGCCCTGCAGGCCACGCAATCGAGCGTGCGCCGGCAAAGCTATGTGGTCATGGGCATCGTCTCGCTGATCACGCTGCTGGCGCTGATGTTCATCGTGGTCACTGGCATTCGCATGAACAGCCGCATCAACCAGCTCGACGCCACCCTGTTGGCCGTGGCCCAGCGCGCCGTCGCCCTCAATGAAGGCCTGGGCTCGCTGGAGACCATCAACGAATCGGTGGGCAAGCTCGCCGGACAGGTCGAAGTGCTGGCACGCGCCACCGGCGAGGTCGGCACCCGACTGGACCAGAGCGCCAAGCAATCGGAGACCCTGGCCAGCCAGATCCCGGCCAAGACCGCCGCCCAGGTGGCCTCCAGCAGCCAGAACCTGGCACGCCAGTTCGAGGGCATCAATACCCGCCTGCAGGCGCAGTCCGCAGCGGTGCAGGCCCTGAGCCGCGACGTGCAGGCGCTCAAGGGCGCCACCGCCAACGTCGAGAAACTCAATCGCGACGTACAGGCCCTGGTCACCCTGCAGCGTGAACGCTATCTGGAAGCCATGCAGCGCAACACGGCCGGAACGTCGAACAGTACGACCAACGCCGAACGTGAGCGGGCGTTGCAGTTCCCGCGCGTGCAGCCGCCGGTCAGCCCCAACGCCGCGCCGTCCACCGGCACCAACAGCAGCGGCGCCATTGTGGTGACGCCCCCGCGCGCCAACTGATTCAAAGGCCCTCGCGCGCCGCTTCTGGCGCGCTGGGTCGCCCTCGCTGGATCGTCCTAGCCGGTACGCACTTCGCCCACGCGCAGCTCGTACTTCTGGATCTTCTCGATCAGCGTGGTGCGTTGCAGGTGCAGCAGGCGTGCCGTTTGCGACACGTTGCCGTTCGTGCGCTGCAAGGCCTGCTCGATCAGGCTGCGCTCGATGCGCACCAGCTGCTGCTTGAGCGGCAGTCCGTCCGGCGGCAGGCTCACGATGCCCTGAGCCAGGCACACGATCTCCTCCACCACATTGGGCGTGGGCAGTTCGTCCAGGGGCGGTGCGAGCTCGGGCACGCTGCCCGTCACATGCGCCATCAGTGCATCGTCCTCCTCACCCGAGGGGGTGGCCAGCGGCATGAACACGGGCGCATCGACCGGGCGATCGAGCATGGACAGCAGCATGTCGTCGGCCGGCGCGGACATCGGGCGCGAGAGGTCCTCGGTGGGCCGAGGCACGGGTTGCAGCGCTGCGCCCGCACGCACCATGAGGCCAGGCGGCAGCATGCTCACCGGAATCGCGCGCAGCTGCACGCGCTGCCCAGGAAAGAGCGTCGTGAATCGATCCACCAGGTTGGACAGCTCGCGCACGTTGCCGGGCCAGCGGTATGCCAGTAGCGCCTGCATCAACTCCTCGTCGAAACCGATCGGCGCCTGCCCCTCCTGCGCGTGGCGTTCGGCATAGAACGCCAGCAGCTCGGCGATGTCCTCGGTCCGCTCGCGTAGCGGCGCGGTGTGGCAAGGCAGCACATTGAGGCGGTAGTACAGGTCCTCGCGAAAGCGCGCCTGCGCCACGTCCTGCGCGAGGTTCTTGTGGGTGGCGGCGATCACCCGCACATCGATCGCCACCGGCCGGGTGGCGCCCACGGGCACCACACATCGGTCTTGCAGCACGCGCAGTAACTTGACCTGCATGTCCAGGGGCAGGTCGCCGATCTCGTCCAGGAACAAGGTGCCGCCATGGGCCATCTCGAAGCGGCCTACCCGGTCGCTCACCGCGCCGGTGAAGGCCCCCTTGCGATGGCCAAACAGCTCGCTCTCGATCAGGTCCTTGGGAATGGCGCCGCAGTTGATCGGAACGAAGGCCGCCTGGCGCCGGGGGCTCTGGCGATGTAGCGCCTGCGCCACGAGCTCCTTGCCGGTACCGCTCTCGCCCGTGATCAACACGGTGGAATGCGAACCCGCCAGCACCTTGATCAGATCCAGCAGCGTGCGCGTGTGAGCGCTCTTGCCGATGATCGGGGTGGGGGTGGGGGCGTACATCTCAGGGCGCCAGGTTCAACACGGCAAGGGTGGAAAAACAGCCATTTAGCGCCAATCGGATTCTCAAATAGCCTGTTTGAATTACAAACCGCAAATTCACACTTTGGAAATCGCTAGAGCACGACGCTTTTCCTCACCCAGCGGGGCCTGCAACTGACCCATTCAAGCAGACGCTATTTACAAGCTGCAAAGGCCGCCGAAGGTCCCGATCGCCGATGGTTGTAACACAACTGGCAAAAGGTCACCACCCGTGCGGCTGCACGGCCCTGCGAAGAAGACCTGCCCACGAAAAAGCCCGCCGGATGGCGGGCTTCGTTCGGTCGGGTGCGGACTCAGAGGTGGTGGGTGCTGAGGGGCTCGAACCCCCGACCTACGCCGTGTAAGAGCGCCGCTCTACCAACTGAGCTAAGCACCCCCTGGCCGCGACCTTCAGTTCAGTGCGTCCTTCAGGGCCTTGCCCGGACGGAACTTCGGCACCTTCGCAGCCTTGATCTTGATGGTGGCGCCGGTGCGCGGGTTGCGGCCGCTGCGCGCGGCGCGCTTGCCGACCGCAAAGGTCCCGAAACCCACCAGAGACACCGAGCCGCCTTTTTTCAGGGTGGTCTTGACGGCGCCAATCATGGACTCCAGCGAACGGGTGGCCGCAGCCTTGGAGATGTCGGCGTGTTTTGCGATGTGCTCAATCAGTTCGGTTTTATTCACAAGGGCCCCTCAGTGAGAGATAGGTTGATATCCAATTTTTGTTCAGTCGCTTCCCCGTCCAGGCGAGCTGTCGGCGCGCGGTTCTCGCACGCTGCGGCCTAGGGGCAAGCATCTTCAGTCGGTCCGTGCGTCCGGTACCGTGATTTGATTAAAGCCACGACCCCAGAGGCTGTCAATCCGGTTTGGGACCGATATTGACGGCGGGCCGCGATTGTAATCGCTGGCCAAAACTCACAGGGACCATCACAGCGCCTGCGCGATCGCGCGGCCCAGGTCGCTGGTGGTCGCCTTGCCGCCGATATCCGGCGTGCGCGGTCCGCCACTGGACGGATCGAGCACCTTCTCGATTGCGGCCAGCACCGCGTCATGCGCGGGCTTGTAACCCAAAAATTCCAGCATCATCGCGCCGCACCAGATCTGGCCGATCGGGTTGGCGATCTGCTTGCCCGCGATGTCGGGGGCCGAGCCATGTACCGGCTCGAACAGCGAGGGGTAGGTGCGGTCCGGATTGAGGTTGGCGCTGGGCGCGATGCCAATGGTGCCGGTGCATGCGGGCCCGAGGTCGGACAGGATGTCACCAAACAGGTTGCTGGCCACCACCACATCGAAGAAGTCGGGCCGCTGCACGAAATGCGCGGTCAGGATGTCGATATGGAACTTGTCCAGCTTCACGCCCGGATAAGCCTTGGCCATCTCGGCCACGCGCTCGTCCCAATAAGGCATGGTGATCGCGATGCCGTTGGACTTGGTGGCGCTGGTCAGGTGCTTCTTGGGCCGCGACTGTGCCAGCTCGAAGGCGAACTTGAGCACGCGGTCCACACCCACGCGCGACATCACCGTCTCCTGCATCACGATCTCGCGCGGGGTACCCGGGTACATGCGACCGCCGATGCTGGAGTACTCACCCTCGGTGTTCTCGCGCACGATGTACATGTCGATCTCGCCAGGCGCGCGCGGGCTGCCGTCGCGTCGCACCACCGGCGCGATGATGCCGGGCATCAGACGGGCCGGGCGCAGGTTCACGTACTGGTCGAACTCGCGGCGGAACAACAGCAGCGATCCCCACAAGGACACATGGTCCGGAATCTTGTCGGGCCAGCCCACCGCACCGAAGTAGATCGCGTCATGGCCGCCGACCAGCTCCTTCCAGTTGTCCGGAAGCATCTTGCCGTGCTTCTCGTAGTAGTCCCAGCTGGAAAAGTCGAAGTGGTCGAACTGCAGGTCGATGTCAAAGCGGCTGGCGGCCGCCTCCATCACCCGGATGCCCTCGGGCATCACTTCCTTGCCGATACCGTCGCCAGCGACCACGGCGATGCGCTTCTTGCTCATGTCATGTACTCCTGAAAAATGCGTGGGCCTCGTCCAGCACCGCCTGCGGCGCCTCCTCGGCCAGGTAATGCCCGCTGTCCACGGAGCGCCCGCTGACCTCGGTGGCGCGCTCGCGCCACAGCGCCAGCACATCGAAACACTTGCCCACGATGCCCTGCTCGCCCCACAGCACACGCAGGGGCTGACCGATGCGCCGGCCGGCCGCCACATCCGCGCGGTCATGCACCAGATCGATGCCGGCGCTGGCGCGGTAGTCGCCGCAGATGCCCCGGGCAGAGCCGGGCATCGCGATGCAGCGCTCGTAGTCGGCCATGGCTTCGGGGTCGAAGGCCGCCAGGCCTGCGTAGCGCGCGCCCATCACGCTGCGTAGAAAGCGCACCGGGTCGTCCTCGATCAATCCCTCAGGCAGCGGCGGCGGCTGCACCAGGAAAAACCAGTGCCAGTAGGCCCGCGCGAACGCCTCATTGGTGTGGCTGTACATGGCCAAGGTGGGCGCAATATCCAGCAGCATCAGGCGCTCGACACACGCGGGGTGGTCAGCGGCCAGCCGATGCGCGACGCGCGCACCCCGGTCATGGGCCAGCACCTGAAAGCGGTCAAAGCCCTGCGACTGCATCACCGCCAGAGCGTCCAGCGCCATCTCGCGGCGCGAGTAGGCCCCGCTGTCGGGGCCAGGTTCGGGCCGAGAAGAGTCGCCGTACCCGCGCAGGTCCATCATCACCACGCTAAAGCGCTGCGCCAGCTGCGGCGCGACCCGGTGCCACATCGCCATCGTCTGTGGGTGGCCGTGCATCAGCAGCAGCGGCTCGCCCTGCCCCGCGCGCCGGCAAGCCAGGCGCACCTCGCCGCGGCGCACCTCGAAACGATCAAAACCTTCGAACAACATGGGGAGCCAGGGGCTGAATCGGGGGCTGATTGTGCCTGCAGGCCGCAACGCCCTCAGGCGCGCTGCGGCACGGGGCTGCGCACCACCACGCTCACGCCCAGGGCGGTGAGGGCCACGCCGGCCACGGTCAGCGCGGTGATCGGCTCGTCGAACAGCACCCAGGCCATGAGGGCCGTGGTGGGCGGCACCAGGTACATCAGGCTGGTCACCCGGGTGGCCGCGCCCCTCTGGATCAACAGGTACAACAGCGAACTGCCACCCAGCGTCATCCCCAGCACCGACCAGGCCATCGCGCCCGCCAGCTCGGTATTCAGCGCGCCGGAGGCCGTGAACCATCGCGGCGACTCGGTCTCCATCAGGGCCAGCGGCAAGGTCACGACGAAGGCCGCAGCCAGTTGCACCAGGTTGGCCGTGCGTACGTCACAGGGCTGCACGAAGCGCTTTTGGTAGAGCGTACCGGCGGTGATGCTCACGAGCGCCGTCACCGCGAATGCCAGGTTGGCGCCATTGACCTCGCCCAGGCCCAGCTTTTGCCAGACCACCAGCACCAGCCCCCCCAGGCCCAGCACCAGGCCGGTCCACTGGCGTCGCGTCACCTCGCCGCCCAGGGCCGACAGCCACAGGCCGGTCAGCACCGGCTGCAGGCCCACCAGCAGGGCCGACAAGCCCGCGCCCATACCGAGCTTGACCGCCGCCCACACGCCCCCCAGATAGCCCGCGTGCATCAGCACGCCGGTCACGCCCAGATGCCACATCTGGCGGCGGTCCGACGGCCACACCGCCCGGGCCGCCAGCGCCCACACCACGAAGCAGGCCACCGACAGCACGTAGCGGAACGCGAGGAAGGTAAAGGGCGGCGCATGCGGCATGCCATAGCGCGCCACGATGAAACCGGTGCTCCAGATCAGGACGAACACGGCCGGCATGGCCTGCACCAGGCGGGCCTGGGTGGAAGACGCCTCGGACATCGCTCAGTGCACCCGCTTGCGGATCTCGGGCAGCGCCTTGCGCAGGTAATAGACCATGGACCACACGGTGAGCACCGCGGAGACCCAGATCAGGACCGTGCCCCATGCCCCGGTGTCGATCAGCCCGAACAGGCGGTCATCGAACAGGAGGAAGGGAATCGCCACCATCTGCACGGTGGTCTTGACCTTGCCGATCATGTGCACCGCGACACTGCGCGAAGCCCCGATCTGCGCCATCCATTCGCGCAGCGCCGAGATGGCAATCTCGCGACCGATGATGATCAGGGCCACGAACACGTCGGCGCGCCCCAGGTGCACCAGCACCAGCAGCGAGGCGCACACCAGGAATTTGTCGGCCACCGGGTCCAGGAAAGCGCCGAAGGACGAGGTCTGGTTCAGGCGGCGCGCCAGGTAGCCATCGAGCCAGTCGGTCAGGGCGAAGGCCACGAACATCACCGTGGCCACCAGGTTCTGGGTGCGAGGCTCCAGCCCCAGATAGAACACCCCCACGATCAACGGGATGGCGACGATGCGCGTCCAGGTCAGGATCGTGGGAATGGTGAAGAACATGCCGTGATTCTGGCACGGGCGCCGTCCGATTCAACGCAGGGCGCGGTAGATGGTTTCGGCCAGTTCACGGGAGATGCCCTCCACCGTGGCCAGGTCGTCCACCCCGGCGTCGGCCACGCCCCGGATGCCGCCAAACCGCTGCAGCAGGCGGGCCCGTTTCTTGGCGCCGATGCCGGGGATGTCCTCCAGGCGGCTGCCGCCCACCCGCACCTTGTCACGGCGCGCGCGCATGCCGGTGATGGCAAAGCGGTGCGCCTCGTCGCGGATCTGTGCCACCAGCATCAGGGCCGCCGAATCATGGCCCAGGTACACCTTCTCGCGACCGTCGGCGAACACCAATTCCTCCAGGCCGACCTTGCGGCCTTCGCCCTTTTCCACGCCCACGATCACCGACAGGTCCAGCCCCAGCTCCGCGAACACCTCGCGGGCCATGCTCACCTGCCCCTTGCCGCCGTCCACCAGCACCAGGTCTGGCAGACGGGCCGCCGCGCCTCCCGACCCGGGCGCTCCGCGTCCGACCTCGGCCAGTGGGCCATAGCGCCGCATCAGGACCTGGCGCATGGCTGCATAGTCGTCGCCGGGGGTGATGCCCTCGATGTTGTAGCGACGGTACTCCGCGTTCTGCATCTGGTGGTGGTGGAACACCACGCAGGACGCTTGCGTCGCCTCTCCCGAGGTATGTGAAATGTCAAAACACTCGACACGCAGGGCGTCGAGGTCGTCGGGCGCCAGATCCAGCGCCTCGGCCAGCGCGCGGGTACGCGCCTGCTGCGACCCCTCCTGCGACAGCAAGCGTGCCAGCTGGATCGCGGCGTTCTTCTCGGCCATCTCCAGCCACAGGCGCCGCTGCTCGCGCGGCTGATGCACCGCGGTCACCCGCACGCCAGCCTGGGCGGACAGGGCCTGCACCAGGTCCTTGGCGACCGCATGGCTGGTGATCAGCGCGGGCGGGACCGCGATCCCGATGTAGTGCTGCGCGATGAAGGCCTGCAGGACCTGAACCTCCAGCGGCAGCGCCTGCGCAGGAGCCTCCTCGCCCTCCTCGCTGTCGTCGCCCTCCACCCGGTGCACCGCCGCCGCGTCTTCGACGTGGCTGGGGAAATACGGGCGGTCACCCAGATGGCGGCCTCCGCGCACCATGGCCAGGTTCACGCAGGCCTTGCCGCCCTGCACCTTCACCGCCAGGATGTCCACGTCCTTGTCGTCGGCTGTTTCCACCGACTGCTGGTGCAGCACCCGCGACAGCGCGCTGATCTGGTTGCGAAGCTCGGCGGCCTGCTCAAACTCCAGCAGTTCGGCGTGGGCCATCATCCGGCCCTCCAGCTTGTCCATCACCTCCTGCGTCTCGCCGCGCAGGAAAGCCTGCGCGTTGTCCACATCGTGCCGATAAGCCTCGGGCGTGATCTTGTCCACGCAAGGCCCCGAGCAGCGCTTGATCTGATAGAGCAGGCACGGGCGCGTGCGGTTGGAGAACACCGTGTCCTCGCAGGTGCGCAGGCGAAACACCTTCTGCAGCAGCTGCACCGACTCCTTGACCGCCCAGGCGCTTGGGTAGGGCCCGAAGTAATGGTGCTTACGGTCGGTCGCGCCCCGGTAGTAGGCCATGCGCGGATAGGGATCCGACGGCCCGGTGATCTTCAGATAGGGGTAGCTCTTGTCGTCACGAAACAGGATGTTGAACCGAGGATTCAACGCCTTGATCAGGTTGTTTTCCAGCAGCAGCGCCTCGGCTTCGGAGCGCACCACCGTCGTTTCCATGCGCGCGATACGCGACACCATCAGGCCGATGCGCGTGCCCGCATGGTTCTTCTGGAAATAGCTGGCCACCCGCTTTTTCAGGTCACGCGCCTTGCCGACATACAGAACGCCCTCGCTGGCGTCGAAATAGCGGTACACGCCGGGTAGGTGCGGCAGGGCCGCCACCTCGGCCAGCAAGGATTCGGGATGCGACCCGGTCTGCGCGTCGGACATGCTCCGTATTATCCGGGGCCATGCGTTGGGACATCTTCTGCAAAGTCATCGACAACCACGGCGACCTGGGCGTGTGCTGGCGGCTGTCGGCCGAACTGGCGTCGCGGGGCGATGCGGTGCGCCTGTGGGTGGACGATGCCTCGGCCCTGGCCTGGATGGCGCCGGGCGGGCGCGCAGGCGTGCAGGTGCTGCCCTGGGACCCGCAGTCGCAGGCGCCTGCGCCCGAGCCGGGCGACGCGGTGATCGAGGCCTTCGGCTGCGACCCGCACCCCTCGTTCCTGGCCGCCTTGGCACAGGCCGCCCGCGCACGGGGGCGCCAGCCGGCCTGGATCAACCTGGAATACCTCTCGGCCGAGGCCTATGTCGAGCGATGCCACGGCCTGACCTCACCGGTCCTCAGTGGCCCGGCCGCGGGCCTGACCAAGCGCTTTTGCTACCCGGGCTTTACCGCGCGTACCGGGGGCCTGATCCGCGAGAGCGATTTCGACGCGCGCCGCGCCGCCTTCGACCGGGCCGCGTGGCTCGCATCGCACAGCGTTCCGGTGCAGGGCGAGCACCTCGTCAGTCTCTTTTGCTACGAGCCGCCTCTGCTGGAGGCGCTCATCGAACGCTGGCGCACCGGCCCTCGGACCACGCGCCTGCTGGTGACACCGGGCCGCGCGCGCGTCGCGCTGGAGGCGGCCCTACCCGCGGGCGCGCCAGCGGGCCACCTGTCCGTCACCCACCTGCCCTATCTCACGCAGGTGGACTACGACCACCTCCTGTGGGCCTGCGACCTGAACTTCGTGCGCGGTGAAGACTCGCTGGTGCGAGCCCTGTGGGCGCAGCGTCCCTTCGTTTGGCAGATCTATCCGCAGGACGACGGGGCGCACCACGCCAAGCTGGAAGCATTCCTGGAGAGCCTGCAGGTCCCCGTCGCATGGCGCGACCTCAACCGCGCCTGGAACAGCCTGGGTACCGCGCGCGAATCACCGGATCCGCTGGACATACTCCCCGAACCCTTGCAGGCCGTGCACTCGATGCAGGCGCACTCCGACCTGGTGACCCGGCTGCAGGAGATGGCCGACCCAAAGGCATGGACCGCTACGGGGCCGGCCTGAAGCGGCACGCCCGGTCAGGGCGCAGCGCTTGCGGGTCCGGTACGCGTAGAGACGGCAGGTCCGGCGGCCACCGGGCTGCGGCAGGCCGCGAACACATCATGCGTTCGGTCATAAGCCGAAGTCGACACGTCCAGCAAGCCCAGCACCGAATGGAAAAGATGGTCGTGGCTCACCGGCCTCTGCGCTTCGCGCTGCAGGCAGGCCGCGTCCACGCCGAAGGCCTGGCGGAATGCGGTCGACAGCCAAGCCACCATCGGCACGTCGCGCTGCACGTCCGGCGCCACGCTGTAGGGTACGCCATGCAGGTACAAGCCGCCCTCGCCCAGGGATTCGCCATGGTCCGAGACGTACAACATCGCGGTGTCGTAGCGGTCCTGGCGCGCCTTGAGGAAGTCAATCACCCGTCCCAGCACATGGTCGGTGTAGAGAATGCTGTTGTCGTAGGCGTTGCGGATTTCCACCTGTGAGCACTGACGCAGGTCGTCCTTCTCGCAAGCGGGCGTGAAGCGCCGGAAGGCCTCGGGATAGCGACGGTAGTAGGCCGGTCCGTGGCTGCCCATTTGGTGCATCACCACGAAAAGATTGCCGCGGGCGTCGGCCAGCACCCGGTCCATTCCGTGCAACAGCACCTCATCGAGGCACTGCCCCCCAGGGCACAGGCCCTCGCCTGCGGCCTTGGACAGTTGCACCTGCTCCAAACCGTCGCACACCCCCTTGCACCCAGACTGGTTGTCCCGCCACTGCACCTTGAAGCCGGCGCGCGCGAGCACATGCAGCAGCGACTCGTGACCGCGGATGCGGTCCTCGTCGTAATTGCGGCGTCCGAAAGGGGAGAACATGCAGGGAAGGGACACCTCGGTCGACGTGCCACATGCAGTCGCATGGGGAAAGTTCACCACGTCCCGCGCCGCGAGTTCAGGGGTGGTCATACGCTCGTAGCCATTGAGCCCGAAGTCGCGCGCGCGCGCCGTCTCACCCACCACCAGCACGAATAGCGTCGGCCGCTGTCGCTGTGCCCAAGCCGGGGCCAGCTTCGCATCGGGCCCCACGACCTGGCGGTTGGCGGGGTCGAAAGCGCGACGTCCCCACAAGTTCCCGGCAAGTGCCACCACGGCATTGCCTGGCGTCACCAGGTGGCGCACCTCCTTGTGATTGCGCATGAGAGAGGCAAAATCGGCGAACACCGGCAGGATAGCCCCCACCGCGAGCAAGAGGGCTGCGGCCAGCCATGCCGCCCGCACCGTCAGGGCACGCAGCCTGGGCCGCGCCTGCAGCTGCGGCCACCACAAGGCCGCAGCCGGCAGCACCCCAAAAAGCAGCACATGGCCGACCATGCGCAGGCTGAACAACTCGATCGCCTCGCCGAAGTGGGTGGCCAGGACGTTGCGCACCATGGCCCGATCCAGGTAGATCGAATAGCGCTCCATGTAAAACGCCGCGACGCTGGCCACCACCAGCACCAGGGCCAGCAGCGGTCGCACCGTCAGGCGAGTCGCCAGCAGGCCCAGCACCACGAAGTGCAGGGCCCCCACCAAGACAGCCAGGGCGGCAGCAAATCCCCAGTCGCCCGGGGACCCCATGTCTCGCCCCACCATCGCGCCACGCCAAAACGGCCCGTTGGCCGTGACGAGCAGATAGACGGCCACCAGGGCCACCAGGGCTTCGACGGACAAAAGAGGGCGGCGAATGCGCATCACCCGAGTGTGCCATCGGACCACTTAAGTGTGACTCCTGGAGGCGCAAAACGCGCTAAAATCAGCGGCTTTGCCTCGCGCTCCTTTCCTTGCAAGAAAGTCACGTGGGGCCCCCGCCGCGGCGCCCCTGTTTCAGGCACGGTCATCACGCGGTCCAACCTGCATCACTCACGCCATGAAAATCGCTCAAGAAATCCGCGCCGGCAACGTCATCATGCAAAACGGCGCCCCCTGGGTGGTCCTCAAGACCGAATACGCCCGCGGCGGCCGTAACGCCGCCACCGTGCGCATGAAACTCAAGAGCCTGCTGGCCAACCAGGGCACCGAGATCGTCTTCAAGGCCGACGACAAGATGGACCAGATCGTCCTGGACAAGAAGGAGTGCACCTACTCCTACTTCGCCGACCCCATGTACGTCTGGATGGACACCGAGTTCAACCAGTACGAGGTCGAAGCCGAGAACATGGGCGACGCCCTGAACTACCTCGAAGACGGCATGTCCGCCGAAGTCGTGTTCTACGAAGGCAAGGCCATCTCCGTCGAACTGCCCACCAGCGTCGAGCGCGAAATCACCTGGACCGAACCCGCCGTCAAGGGCGACACCTCCGGCAAGGTCCTCAAGCCCGCCAAGATCGCCACCGGCTTTGAGATCGGCGTGCCGATCTTCGTGGCCCAGGGCGACAAGGTCGAAATCGACACCCGCACCGGCGAATACCGCCGCCGCGTCTGACACTCCTGGCGGCCGCTGCCGCACATCAGGTACAAGAAGGCTCCCTGGCGGAGCCTTTTCTTTTGCCCGTCCCCTCGAACGTGTCCATGGCCTTCGACTTTGCGCAGATTCCGGTGCCGTTTCGCATGCAGCCCGGGCTCGCGCGCCTGCCCGAGGGCGCAGGCCACCTGACCCCGCTTGCACCCGAGCACGTCCTCTACACCGAAAAGCGGCAAGTGCTGCAAGCCGGACTCTCTCGCCACACCGTACCCGGCTTCGACCCCGCACCAGCGCTGGCAGCCATCGCCCGCCAGGCCCGGGCCCAGGGTATCGGCGACGCGTCGGACGCCGGCACCCCGCCGGAGCTGGCCTTCCAGGAGGACTTCGCCGTCCTCGAGGGCGAGGGCGGCACCCTGCCCTGGTTGTGCGTGTGCGCGCCTTCGCACTGGGCGCCCGAGGACAAGCTGGGCCTGCCCCTGGCTGCCGTCCACGCCCCGGTGGCCGACAACGCGCTGCTGCAGTCGGCCTCGCGCCAATTGGCGGCTCTGGCCACCAGCGGCGAGCGCTGGGAGCGCTGGGTCTGGAGCCTCAGTCCCTCGCCCCGCCACGACCAGCATCCGCGTCGCTATCCGCCCACGCCCTGGCCCAACACGCCAGACCCGCAGGCCTTCGCAGCGTCATGCTGGCTGCGCACCGAGCGCCAGACTTTCTTTCCCGTCGGCGGCGACACGCGCCAGGCGGTCTTCACCATCCGCGTGCAACTGCATCCCCTGTCGCAAGCGGTCGACACCCGCGCCAAGGCGCAACGCCTGCATGACAGCCTCGCCTCCATGAGCGAGGCCGTGCTCGCCTACAAGGGTCTGACCACGGCCCAACCCCGCCTCCTGCCGTGGCTCGCAGGGCAGGCCCACACCCTACCTCCCCACTGACCCCATGACCTCACCGCACAACCTTCACGACCGCAGCCTGGCCGATGCCTGGGCCACCCTCAAGGCCCACTCCGATGCCGGCCAACCCTTGCCGGCCGACGCCAACCGTCTGGCCTTCGCCGACCCGGAATTCCTGATGCGGCGCGAGACACGCGGCATCCGATTTCAGCTCGAGCTGCTCAAGCCCGACCTCGAGCAGCAGTTGCAGGGAATCGAAAACACCGTGGTCGTCTTTGGCAGCGCGCGCTTTCGCAGCCAGGCAGAAGCCGACGCCCTGCTGCAGGCCGCCCAGGCCGGAGGCGACGAAGCCGTCATCGCCCGCGCGCAAAAGACCGTCCGCAACGCCCGCTACTACGAGCAGGCCCGGGCCTTCGGCAAGCAGGTCGCCCGCTACAGCGCCGGCAAGGCACCTGCGGACAAGCTGTACATCTGCACCGGTGGTGGTCCCGGCATCATGGAAGCGGCCAACCGCGGCGCCTTCGAAGCCGAAGGCACCAGCGTCGGCCTGTCCATCGCCCTGCCCACAGAGGAAGCGACCAACCCCTACGTCACGCCCGACCTGTCCTTTCGCTTCCACTATTTCGCGCTGCGCAAGATGCACTTCATGATGCGCGCCAAGGCGCTGGTTGCCTTTCCGGGCGGCTTCGGCACGCTGGACGAACTGTTCGAGGTCCTCACGCTGGTGCAGATGCGAAAGTCCAAGCAGGTCCCGATCATCCTGTTCGGATCCGACTACTGGAAGCGAATCCTGAACCTGGACGCCCTGCTCGAAGAAGGCGTGATCTCCGAGCCGGACCTGTCGCTGTTCCAGTACGCCGACGACCCCGAGCAGGCCTGGTCCTTGATCCGCGCCTTCTACCAGCTGCCAGCCTGAGACCCGGGCACGCCGGGCGCGCACCTAGTGCAGCCCGACCTGCCCGCGCAGGCGCGCTGCCATCGGGGTGCTGGCCGCCATCAGCGCGCCCACCGCCCAGAACACGCCCGACGCGCCGATCGCCGCGCCGGCCGCTCCAAACAGCAAGGGCATCAGCACGCTGGACACGTTGATCGACATCAGCCGCAGCCCCAGCGCCTCGCCATGCCGGTGGACCGGCGTGATCTGGTGCAGCGTGCTCATGACCATGGGCTGCACGGACCCCATGGCAATCCCCAGGAGCACCGAACACGCGCCCATCGCCAGGGGCGCATGCATCAGCGGATAGACCGCGAACACCAGAGCGGCGGCACCCATTGCCACCACAATCACCTGCCACTCGCGTACACGCGACGCCAGAAGCGGCAGCAGCATGCGCACCGCCGTCGCCGCCACCGCGAACGCGCCCATGATGGAGCCGATCACCGAAGCGGACAGGCCATGCTCGTGCCCCAGCACCGGCACCAGAAAGGTATGCACGTCCCAGCACGAAGCCACCACCCAGTTCACGGCAATCAGGCGACGAAAGCCCGGCTCCCGCAGCAAGCTCCAGGCCGTTGCGCGCTGGGCACTCTGGGGCGCCTCGATCGGCGCCAGGTCGCGGGCGCCGCGCACCCAGAACCACGTCACCAGCGGAAGCAGCGCCATCGCCAGAAAAGCCAGGCGAAAACCGCCGTTGTCGATCAGGATGCCCGCCAGGAAGGGCCCGATGAAGTTGGAAATCGCCGGTCCGATGGACAGCCAGGAAAAGGCCTGCCGCAACTGGGTCGGTCCTTCTGCGATGCGCCCCACATGCCGCTGCAGCGCGATCACCACCGCGCCCGTCGAGGCCCCCGTCAGCACCGCCGACAGACACAGCACCGGAAACACCGGCCACAAGGCCGCCAGCGCAGCGCCCCCCGTCGCCACACCGATGCCCAGGGCCACCGGCCGACGCACGCCGTGACGGTCGGTGTAGCGGCCCGCTGGCAGGGCCAGGAACACCGTCGCCAGCGCAAAGAGCGACAGCAGCAATCCCACCGCCGCTGCGCTATATCCCTCGCGTAGCGCCAGCAAAGGCGAGGCCATGCGCATGCCCGCCATGCAGGCGTGCAGGAACACCTGCCCGATGATCAGCCGCGCGAGCTCGCCTGAAAGTCCCATACCGGGTCAGGCGTCCGTCTCGTCGGGGCCGTCATCCGCCCCGGGCAGCAGGGCCTGGGCTTGGGCCTCGGGCAGCGCCTCGACGCCCTTGAGTGCACGTCGCATCTGGCGCGCGCGCGTGTCGGCCTTGTCCAGGGTGTCGGCGGCCTTTTGCACCTGGTCCTTGATGCGGACCACCCATTCGCCATAGCGCTCGAACTCGGTCTTGACCGCGCCCAGCACCTTCCACACCTCCGAGGCCTGCTCCTGCAGGGCCAGCGTGCGAAAGCCCATGTGCAGGCTGTTCAACATCGCCAGCAGCGTGGTGGGCCCGGCCAGGGTCACGCGGTAATCGCGTTGCAGGGCGTCCATGACACCGGGGCGACGCAACACTTCGGCGTACAGACTTTCCACCGGCAGGAACAGGATGGCGAAATCCGTGGTGTGCGGCGGCGACACATAGGCCTCGCAAATCGCCTTGGCCTCCTGGCGGATACGGCCCTCCAGCGCGCGCGCCGCGGCATCGGCAGCCGCCACATCGGCGCGGTCGTGGGCCTCCAGCAGGCGCTCGTAGTCCTCACGCGGGAACTTCGCATCGATCGGCAGCCACACCGGCGCGCCGTCGTCGCTGCGCCCCGGAAAGCGGACCGCGAAATCCACCCGTTGCCCGCTGCGCGGCTTGGTCTCCACCTGCTTGGCGTACTGCTCCGCGGTCAGCACCTGCTCCAGCAGCGCCTCCAGCTGCACTTCGCCGAACATGCCGCGCGACTTCACGTTGGTCAGCACGCGCTGCAGGTCGCCCACGCCCTGAGCCAGCGTCTGCATCTGCCCCAGGCCCACATGCACCTGGTCCAGCCGGTCAGCCACCTGCTTGAAGCTCTCGGTGAAGCGCGCTTCCAGCGTGGACTGCAGCTTTTCATCCACCGTTTGGCGCATCTCGTCGAGCTTGGCGGCGTTGGTCTGTTGCAGCAGCGCCAGCTGCGCCTCCAGCGTGCCGCGCACCTCCGAAAGCCGGCGCGCGTTGGCATCACTCAAGGACTGCAGCTGCTGCGCCAGCGTATCGCCCAGTCCTTTTTGCATCAGCGCCAGCTGCTGCCCGAAGGCGTCGATCTGCGCGTTCTGCGTGCGTGTGGCCTCTCCCGCCTGCCGCACCAGCGCCTCCTGGAAATGGGTCAGGCTGTGGGTCAGCTCCTGGCGCGCGCCACGCGACGAATCACTGATCTCACGACGCAGCTCGCGCTCGAGCCGTTCATTGGCCTCCAGCAACTGCGCCCGCAGGCCCTCGTCGGACGCGGGACGCCGCAGCAGCAGGACGATCAGCAGGACGGCATTGCACACCGCCAGCGCCAGCAGGACCCACGACACCAGCGTCAAGCCGACTCCAGCACTTCGGGGTTCACCGGCGTCACCGGCTTGCCGGTGGTCAGGTAGGCGATCAGGTTGTCCGCCGCCAGGTCGGCCATCGCGCGGCGGGTGGCCACCGTGGCACTGGCGATATGCGGCGTGAGGACCACGTTGGGCACCGTCAGCAGATCGGGATGCACTTGCGGCTCGCCCTCGAACACGTCCAGGCCCGCCGCGGCGATACGCCTCTCGCGCAGCGCCTTCGCCAGCGCCGCGTCATCCACGATGCCTCCGCGCGCAATATTGATCAGGGTTGCCGTGGGCTTCATCTGAGCGATCTCTGCACCGCCGATCGCATGGTGCGATTCGGCGGAATACGGCAGCACCAGCATCAGGTGATCGGCGCTGCGCAGGAGTTCCTCCTTGCTCACGTAGCGCGCCTTGCACTGCGCCTCCAGCTCGGGCGAAAGGCGACTGCGGTTGTGATAGATCACGTTCATGCCGAAGCCGTGCGCTCCGCGCCGCGCGATGCCCTGGCCGATACGACCCATGCCCAGAATGCCCAGCGTGCTGCCATGCACCTCGCTGCCTGCGAACATGTCGTAGGCCCATTTTTTCCAGTGGCCCGCACGCAGGAAATGCTCGGACTCGGTCATGCGCCGGGCGGTCGCCATGAGCAGCGCAAAGCCGAAATCGGCCGTCGTTTCCGTCAGTACGTCGGGCGTGTTGGTCGCGAGCACGCCAGCAGCCGTCATGGCCTTCACATCGAAGTTATTGAAGCCCACCGCCATATTGGCGCAGATGCGAAGGCCGGGGCAAGCCTTGAGCACCTCGGCGTCGATACGCTCGCTGCCCGTGGTGAAGGCACCGGCCTTGCCTTGCAGGCGCGCGAGCAACTCCTCACGCGACCAAATGGCGTCGTTGGGGTTGTCCTCCACATCGAAGTGCTGCTTGAGCTTGGCGATGGTTTCAGGGAAGACGCCGCGGGCGACCAGGACTTGGGGTTTATTCATCGGAACCAGATCCATGTGATGACAACGAAAAGCGGCACCAGAATGCCGACCGACCACAACATGTAGCCAAAAAAGCTCGGCATGCGCACCCCACGGTCTTCGGCAATCGCCTTGACCATCAGGTTGGGAGCATTGCCGATGTAGGAGTTCGCCCCCATGAACACCGCACCCGCCGAGATCGCGGCCAGTGTGGGCGCCAGGGTGGTCATGAGCGCCTGGGCGTCACCGCCTGCGGTATTGAAGAACACCAGGTAGGTGGGCGCGTTGTCCAGGAAGGAACTCAGAAGGCCGGTGGCCCAGAAATAGGCCGCCGGGTCGGGCGAGCCATCGGGCCGGGTCACCGCCGCAATCACAGCGCCAAAGGGGCCGTCCACACCGGCACGCAGCATCGCGATCACCGGGATGATGGTCAGGAAAATACCCGCGAACAGCTTGGCCACCTCCAGCATCGGCCCCCAGGCGAACTGGTTGTCCGCATGCACCGAAGCAGGCGTGACCTTCAGCGACGCCAGGATCACCGCCACCAGACCCAGGTCGCGCACCAGCCCCGGCAGGCCCACTTCGGTGCCCGCGAGGTTGAACGACACGGGCGACTTCCATACCCCACTCACGAGCACCAGGGCGATGATCACCGCCAGCAGTGCGAAGTTGCGGCCACCATCGAAGCCGATGGCGGGGGTGTCCGGCGTGGGATCGCGCGGCTCGATTTCCTCGCGGCGGTGGTAGTAGTACGAATCCAGCGCATAGAAGATCGCCAGCAGCGCGACCAGCATGAACAGCGTCTCCGGCAGCAACGCGCGCACCGTCCAGAAGAACTCCACGCCCTTCAAAAAACCCAGAAACAGCGGCGGGTCACCCAGCGGCGTGAGCGAACCGCCGATGTTGGACACGATGAAGATGAAGAACACGATCACATGCGCCTTGTGCGCACGGTTGTCATTCGCGCGAATCAGCGGCCGGATCAACAGCATCGACGCACCCGTGGTTCCCATGAAGCTCGCCAACACCGCTCCGATCGCCAGGATGGCGGTGTTCAGCCCCGGGCTGCCATGCAGGTTGCCGCGGATGTAGATCCCGCCCGAGACGGTGAAGAGCGCCGTCAGCAGGATCACGAAGGGGATGTATTCCGCCAACATCACGTGCACCAGAGCTACGCCCGCCTGGCCTGCGCCGAACGTGGCCGCGAAAGGCAGCAGGAATGCCAGCGCCCAGGCCGCCGCCACCTTGCCGAAATGGTGATGCCAAAAGCTAGGCGCCAGCAGCGGCATCAGGGCGATGGACAGCAGGATGCCCGCGAAAGGGACACCCCACAGCGGCGACAGCTGCCGACCATCCACATCGGCCGCCAGCGCCAGCTGCGGCAGCAGCGCCAGCAGGGCGAGCCCTGGGCGCGCAGCGCGTTGTACACACATAGCCTTGTTTCCTCGTGTTGTCGTGGTCAGTCCAGCCAGCGGGTGAACTGCGACACCGCCTCGCGCGGCGTGTGCATTTCATTCACCACGGCCGATTCGTCGGCCCAGCCCAGGGCCATCCCGCACACCAGCATCTCGTGCTCGCCCGCGCCGACGAGGGGCAGCACGAGGCTGGAAAAGCCGTTCCAGGCCGCCTGCGGGCAGGTGTGCAGGCCGCGCGCCCGCGCCGCCACCATGATGTTCTGCAGGAACATGCCGTAGTCCACCAGCGAGCCACGGCCCATGCGCCGGTCCACCGTGAACATCAGACCGACCGGTGCGTCGAAGAAGCGGAAATTGCGCTGGTGCTGCGCGTGCATCTTGTCCTTGTCGCCCTTGCCGATCCCGAGCAGCCCATAGAGGCTCCAGCCGTTCTCGCGCCGGCGGTCGATATAGGGCGATATCCACTGCTGCGGGTAGTAGTCGTATTCCTCGCGGTACTTGTCCGCCAGCGACGGGTCGGCGCGCAGCGCGTCGTGCGCAGCGCACACCTGATCCACCAGCGCATCGCGGCGGGCCCCCTGCAGCACATAGACCGTCCAGGGCTGGGTGTTGGTGCCCGAAGGCGCGCGGCTGGCCACGCGCAGGATGTCTTCCAGCGTGGCGCGGTCCACGGGCTTGGGCAGGAAGGCCCGCGCCGAAAAGCGGCTTTCGATCGCCGCGTCCACGCTGCGGGGGTCTTCCACGCGGGTGCTGACCTGGGGGGTGCTCATCGAAGTGTCTCCAAGAGGTGTTTCAGGGGCGCAGGCAAGGGCACCGGACGGCGACTGGTCTTGTCCACGTAAACATGCACGAAGTGCCCGCAGGCGGCACTCTGGTCTTCGCCGGGGGCGAAGATGCCGACCTCGTAGCGCACGCTGCTCGTGCCCATATGCCCCACCCGCAGGCCGACCTCCACGCTTTGTGGAAAGGCCAGCGGCGCGAAGTAGTTGCACTGGGTCTCGATCACCAGGCCGATCGTCGTGCCCTGGTGGATATCCAGCGCACCTTGCTCGATCAGCCAGCCGTTCACCGCGGTGTCAAACCAGCTGTAGTAGACGACGTTATTCACGTGGCCGTAGACGTCGTTGTCTTCCCAGCGCGTGCCGATGGGGCGGAACACCGGGTAGGCGCTGCGCGCCTGCGGCCGGGGTCGCGACGCGGTGGGGGTCGGGGCACTGCTCATCGCGCCCGATTCTGCCAGCGGCGCCAGTACTGGCTGGCCACCTTGAAGGTGTTCACCTGGGCCTGTACGGTGTCCTCGATGCGCACGCCATAGCCGCCCGCCATCGCGAAGGCCAGGGGCAGACCGCGCTGCCAGGCCCACTCGAACACGCGCCGGTCGCGCGCCTCCAGCCCGTCCCAGCTGACCTTCAGTCGGCCCAGGCGATCGCCTTCGTGGGGGTCCGCCCCGGCCAGGTAGATCACCAGGCCCGGGTCGAAACGGCGGTCCAGTTCGTCCAGGGCCTGCTCCAGGGCCTGCAGGTAGGCGTCGTCCGCGCACCCGTCCGGCAGGTCCACGTCCAGGTCGCTGGGCTCCTTGCGGAAAGGGAAATTCTTCTGGCCGTGCATCGACAGCGTGAACACGCTGGGGTCGCCCCGGAAGATGCTGGCCGTGCCATTGCCCTGGTGCACATCCAGATCGATCACCGCCACCTTCAGCGGCTTGCGCCCCGAGCGGCCCCATTCGGCCTGCATCAGGCGTGCAGACACGGCAGCGTCGTTGAACACACAAAAGCCCCCGCCCTTGTCGGCGCTGGCGTGGTGGGTCCCCCCGGCGATGTTGGCTGCCACTCCCTCCCGCAAGGCGGCCCGGCAGGCGGAAACCGTCGCCCCCACCGATCGGCGGGCCCGGTCGGCCATCGCCTCGCTCCAGGGAAAACCGATTTCCCGCAGGATCCGGGGGTCCACCGAACCGTCCGAGATCGCCTTCACATAAGCCGGGGAATGGGCCAGGGCCAGCTCGCCGTCACTGGCTGCAGGGGCCTGCATCAGGCGAACCTCCGGGAAATCCGCCGCCAGGCGATCCCGCAGGATCTGGTACTTGGCCATCGGAAAACGGTGCCCCGGGGGCAGGTGCAGGACGAACTGGGTGGCGTAAAAGACCTGCATCGGGTCGATTGTGGCCGGGGGCCCAAACCCAGGTTTTCTAGGCGGAAACATCAATTTGACGCACTGCAGCAAAAAAAGCTTGCAATGCCCGGGCAAACCCCTATACTTGAGCCCATGCTGCAACGCAACATAAAGACCGGTACCGGTCTGAAGCGGGCGGCACACCGAGACTGACCCTCATTTTTTTACGGAGATCCTCACCATGCTGACCGCTGAACAAATCGTTGCCTCCCACAAAGCCAACCTCGAGACCCTCTTCGGCCTGACCTCCAAGGCCTTCGAAGGCGTCGAGAAGCTGGTCGAACTGAACCTCACCGCCTCCAAGGCCGCCCTGGCCGAAGCCGCCGGCACCACCCAGGCCATGCTGTCCGTCAAGGACGCGCAAGAGCTGCTGGCCCTCCAAGCCTCGCTGTTCCAGCCCCTGGCCGAGAAGACCGCCTCCTACAGCCGTCACCTGTACGAGATCGCCTCCGCCTCCGGCGCCGAGTTCGGCAAGACCTTCGAAGCCCAGGCTGCTGACGCTCAGAAGAAGCTCCTGTCGGTTGTCGACACCGCCGCCAAGAACGCCCCCGCCGGCAGCGAGACCGCCGTCGCCGTGCTCAAGAGCGCTGTGGCCGCCGGCAACAACGCCCTCGAGTCCGTGCAGAAGGCCGTCAAGCAGGCCACCGAAGTCGCCGAAGCCAACTTCAACGCCGTCGCCAACACGGCCGTGAACGCCGCCAAGACGACCGCTCGCGCCAAGCGCTGATCCTGCGGCGCCGGCCCCAAGGGAACTGCTGGAGCTGGCCCGTTACCTACAAAGCGACGCCTTGCCTTTGCAGGGGTCCTTCAGGTTGTCTCCTCGGGTCCTTTCGACACCTGTGAAGGTTCAGGGATCCCTTAGCCCCAGCTGAAAAGCTGGGGCTTTTTTATGGCCTGCGCTGCACGCGCGAAAAGCCCGCTAGGCGTCCTGCTAATAGGAATGATTCGCGTTTGTGTTATTCTCGGCTCATTGATTCCCCCGAGCCCCCCGACATGACCCGCCCTTTCCTTGCCGCCCTGTCGATCCTGTCCGCCCTGGCAGGTGCCCCTGCCCTCGCGCAGGAACAGGTCCTGAACCTTTACTCCGCACGCCACTACTCGACGGACGAGGCCCTGTACGCCAACTTCACCAAGGCCACCGGCATCCGCATCCAGCGCGTGGATGCCGACGATGCCGGCATCCTGGCCCGCCTGAAGGCCGAGGGTGCCGCCTCGCCGGCCGACGTGATCCTGCTGGTCGATGCCGCCCGCCTGTACAAGGGCGAGGTCGATGGCCTGTTCAAGCCGGTCAAGTCCAAGCTGCTCGAAGACACCCTACCCGCCCAGTACCGCGCCGCGCCCACCGCCGAGGGCACCCCCTGGTTCGGCTTTTCCACCCGCGCCCGCGTGATGGTCTACGACAAGCGCAAAGTCAAGCGCGAGGACATCGACACCTACGAGGAGCTGGCGGACCCGAAAAACAAGGGCAAGGTCTGCCTGCGCTCGGGCTCGCACCCGTACAACCTGTCTCTGTTCGGCGCTGTCACCGCGCATCTGGGCGAGCCAAAGACCGAAGCCTGGCTCAAGGGCATCGTGGCCAACCTCGCGCGCAGCCCCAAGGGGGGCGACACCGACCAGATCCGCGCCGTCGGCTCCGGCGAATGCCAGATCGCGGTCACCAACACCTACTACATCGCCCGCCTCCTGCGCTCCACGAATCCCGAGGACAAGGCGCTGATGGAGAAGGTCGGCGTGGTCTTTCCTAACCAGGCCAGCTGGGGCACGCACCTGAACATCGCCGGTGGCGCGGTGGCCCGCCACGCGAAGAACACCGCCGCCGCGGTGAAATTCCTGGAGTACCTGGCCAGCCCCGAGGCCCAGGCCTACTTCGCCAACGGCAATAACGAGTGGCCCACTGCCCGGGGCGTCAGCATCAACAACCCGTCGCTTCAAGCCATGAGCGGCGGCAGCTTCAAGGCCGAGACCCTTGCGCTGGCGGCGGTGGGCGCCAACACCGTGAAAGTGCAGCAGATGCTCGATCGCGTGGGATTCAAGTAAGCACCCCTGCGCAGCCCGGCCCGCCCGGGCTTTTTTTCGCCCCGAACCCCGCGATAATGTGACGTTTACGTCAACGTCATCCCTAGCAGGAGTTCACATGGAAATCAGCGGCAAGGTCTTCATCGTCACGGGCGGCGCCTCGGGCCTGGGCGAAGGCACGGCACGCATGCTGGCGCAGGCCGGCGGCAAGGTGGTCATCGCCGACATGCAGGTCGAGAAAGGTCAAGCCATCGCCCAGGAAATCGGCGGCGCCTTCGTCAAGTGCGACGTGAGCAGCGAAGCCGACGGCCAGGCCGTGGTGGCCAAAGCGGTCTCCCTGGGCAAGCTGATGGGCCTCGTGAACTGTGCGGGCATCGCTCCCGCCGAAAAAACCGTGGGCAAGAACGGCGCACACAACCTCGGTGTGTTCACCAAGGTCGTGGCCGTCAACCTGGTGGGCACCTTCAACATGATCCGCCTGGCCGCTGAAGCCATGTGCAAGAACGACCCCGAGCCCACCGGCGAGCGCGGCTGCATCGTGTCCACCGCGTCGGTGGCCGCCTACGACGGCCAGATCGGCCAGGCCGCCTACAGCGCCACCAAGGGCGGCGTCGTGGGCATGACCCTGCCCATCGCCCGCGATCTCGCGCGTAACGGCATCCGCAACATGACCATCGCTCCCGGCATCTTCGGCACGCCCATGATGTTCGGCATGCCCCAGGACGTGCAGGACGCACTGGCTGCCGCCGTACCCTTCCCCTCGCGCCTGGGCACGCCGCAGGACTACGCCAGGCTCGCGCGCCACATCTTCGAGAACGACATGCTCAACGGCGAAGTGATCCGCCTGGACGGCGCGATCCGCCTCGCACCGCGCTGAGCGCACGCCGACCGGGGCTACCATGGCGGCTCACCTTGTGGACGCCGCCATGCCCTTTCTTCGCCCGACGCTCCTGAGACGCCTGCCCCTGCTGCTTGCAGGCGCTGTGCTCGCCGCCTGCACCAGCACCGCACCGGGGCCCTCCTCGTCCCCGCCTGCGGCTCCACCCGCCTTCACCTACCAGCCGCCGCTGCTGCCCGAAGCCGCCTCCGGCACCACTGAAAAGGCCGGATGGTCGGTCCGGCGCTTTGCCGTCGCCGCAGCCAACCCGCTGGCCACGCACGCCGGCTTCCAGGTGCTCAAGGCCGGCGGCAGCGCGGTCGATGCGGCAGTCGCGGTGCAGATGGTGCTCACGCTGGTGGAGCCGCAATCGAGCGGCATCGGCGGCGGTGCCTTCCTGCTGCATTTCAACGGCAAGGAGGTCGAGGCCTTCGACGGCCGCGAGACCGCACCCGCAGCGGCCAGCGAGAAACTCTTCCTCGGCCCCGACGGCAAGCCCCTGCCTTTTTACGAGGCCGTGGTGGGCGGCCGCTCGGTGGGCGTGCCCGGAGCGGTGCGCATGCTCGAGATGGCGCACCGCCAGCACGGGCGGCTGCCCTGGGCACAACTGCTTCAGCCCGCCATCGTGCTGGCCGAAGGGGGCTTTCAGGTCAGCCCGCGGCTGCACACCCTGCTACGCAACGATGCCCACCTGAAAAAGGACCCGGTGGCCGCGACGTATTTCTACCGGTCAGACGGCGAGCCGCACCCGGTAGGCACCACGCTGCGCAACCCCGAACTCGCCGCCGTTTTGCGGCGTATCGCGGCGGAGGGCTCACGCGCCCTGCATGAAGGGCCCATCGCGCAAGCCATCGTCACCAAGGTGCGCAGCCACCCCACCAACCCCGGCGCCCTGGCCCTGTCCGACCTGGCCGACTACCAGCCGAAGAAACGCGCGCCGCTGTGCCACGACTGGCGCACCAGCGGGCGCGACTGGCGGGTGTGCGGATTTCCGCCGCCCAGCTCGGGCGCGATCGCCATCGGTCAGATCCTGGGTATCCTGCAGCACACGAACGCGGCCCAGATCCCGCTGCAAGACGGCCTGCCCCCGGCCGACTGGCTGCATCTGTACACCGAGGCCGCGCGCCTGGCCTTCGCCGACCGCGCGCAGTACGTGGCCGACCCGGACTTCGTCACGCCGCCCGCCGGCCGCTGGGACAGCCTGCTCGATCCGGCCTACCTCGCGTCGCGCGCGCGCCTGATCGGCTCCCAGAGCATGAAGGTGGCCACCCCCGGCACACCCGGCGGCGCGCCGTCGGCCCTGGCGCCCATGCCCGACCAGCCCGAGTTCGGCACCTCGCACCTGAGCATCGTCGACGGCTATGGCCAGGCCCTGGCCATGACCACCACCATCGAGGACCAGTTCGGCGCGCGTCAGATGGTGACCACCGACCCTGCGCGCCCGGGCGGGTTTCTCTTGAACAACGAACTCACCGACTTCAGCTTCGCCCCCGCCGACGCGCAAGGACGTCCCATCGCCAACCGGGTGCAAGCCGGCAAGCGCCCGCGCTCGTCGATGGCGCCCACGCTGGTCTTCGACAAGGCCACCGGGCAGTTGGTGATGACGGGCGGAAGCCCCGGCGGTGCGTTGATCATCCACTTCACCGCCAAGACCCTGGTGGGCACGCTGGGCTGGGGTCTGAACGCTCAGCAGGCGATCAACCTGCCCAATTTCGGATCCAACAACGGCCCGACGCTGCTGGAGGACAAGCGATTCCCGCCTGCGACGGTCCAGGCGCTACGACAGCGCGGTGCCGAGGTGCGCGAGCAGGCCATGACCAGCGGGCTGCAAGCCCTCACCCGGGTGCCCGGCGGCTGGTTCGGCGGGGCCGATCCGCGGCGCGAGGGCACGGTCATGGGCGAGTGAGGTCGGGGCAGGCACCCCGAGCCCCCACCCCTCACAATAGGGACCTCACCCAAGCCGTACCCCGTGCGTTCCCCCGCAGTTTTTCCGTCCAGCGCCCGCTGACATGGCCATCCCCGATTCGTTCCTGCAGGAATTGCTCGCCCGTGCGGACGTGGTCGAGATCGTGGGGCGCTATGTCCAACTGAAAAAGACCGGCGCCAACTTCTCCGGCCTGTGCCCGTTCCACTCGGAGAAGTCGCCCTCCTTCACCGTCAGCCCCACCAAGCAGTTCTATCACTGCTTCGGCTGCGGCAAGCATGGCAACGCCATCGGCTTTCTCATGGAGCACGCGGGTATGGGCTTCGTCGAGGCGGTCAAGGACCTGGCCGGCCAGTTCGGCATGCAGGTGCCCGAAGACGACCGCTCGCCCCAAGACCGCGCCCTGGCCGCGCAGCAGCGCGAGAAGCAGGCCACGCTCACCGACGTGCTCGAGAAAGCCGGTGAGTCCTACCGCAAGCAGCTGAAGCACTCGCCGCGCGCCGTCGACTACCTCAAGGGACGCGGCCTGTCAGGTGAGGTCGCCAAGCAGTTCGGCCTGGGCTATGCGCCGGAGGGCTGGCGCAGCCTGGCCAGCGTCTTTCCCCAGTACGACGACCCCTTGCTGGCGGAAGCGGGCCTGGTCATCGTCAATGAGGACGACGACAAGCGCTACGACCGCTTCCGCGACCGCATCATGTTCCCGATCCGCAACGTCAAGGGCGAGTGCATCGGCTTTGGCGGGCGCGTGCTGGGCGACGAGAAGCCCAAGTACCTCAACTCCCCCGAGACCCCCGTCTTCAGCAAGGGGCGCGAGCTCTATGGCCTGTACGAGGCGCGCCAGGCGTTGCGGGACAAGGGCTTCGTGCTTGTCACCGAGGGCTATATGGACGTGGTGGCCTTGGCCCAGCTCGGGTTCCCGAACGCGGTGGCCACCCTGGGCACCGCCTGCACCACGGACCACGTGCAGAAGCTCCTTCGATTCACCGACAGCGTGGTCTTCAGCTTCGACGGCGACGCAGCGGGCCGGCGCGCGGCGCGCAAGGCCCTGGAAGGCGCCCTGCCTTATGCCACCGACGTGCGCTCGGTGAAGTTCCTGTTCCTGCCGCCCGAGCACGACCCCGACAGCTATATCCGCGCGCACGGTCCTGACGCCTTCTCGCGCTACATCGGCGATGCCACGCCCCTGTCCCGCTTCCTGGTGGACAGCGCGCGCGAGGGCTGTGACCTGTCCACCGCCGAAGGCCGGGCCCACATGATGGCCAACGCCAAGCCGCTGTGGAGCCTCCTGCCCGACGGCGCCCTCAAGCGCCAGCTGCTGGCCGAGCTGGCCGACCATGCCCAGCTCGACGCCCGTGAGCTGGCCAGCCTCTGGTCCGGACAACGACCGACGACCGGACCTGGCGGGGCACCGACCCCGCGCCGGCGGCCCGACGCGACGACCGCCCCGCGGCGTACCCCGGGCCGAACCCTGCCGCCCGGCCGCGCCGACCGGGCCCTGCAGATCCTGTTGGCTGCCCCCGTCGCCTGGACGCGCCTGTCCAACGACGACCACCACCTGTTGTGCGAATTGGCTGCGCCCTACGGGCCCCTCTTCGTATGGCTGGACGCGCGCATGCAGGACCACGGCCCCCAACCCTGGGACACGCTGCGCCAGGCGCTGCAAGGCCACGAGCATGAGGCCTTCGCGCTGGGCCTGATGGCCCGCCTGCCGGCCGACATCGAGGCCGACCCAGGCGAGCTGGGCCACATCCTGGCCCTGGAGCACCAGCAGCGCCGGGCGCAGGAGATGAAAGCCCTGTCGGCGCGCGCTGCCACCGACCCGCAGGCCTACGAAAGGTTGCGAGAGCTGGTCGCGCGGACCCGGACCCCGGGTTAGCCCCTCTTGCAGCCAGAGGAAACCGGTATAATCCTCGGTTTGCTATCGGCAAGAGCGACAGCAGCACCTCCGGACCCGGCCAGCTGTGACACACAGCGCGCGTAGACCGCGCATCTTTGGCCACCCTCACCGCAAGGGCTGCACTCCAAATGTTCGCCCTCCCATCTTGCCTCTGAGTCGACTGCGGTGATGCCGCGGTCGCCTGTCTCTTGCGCCGGGTTTCTTGGCGCACCCGTGTTCCTTCTGATGTTGCAGTTCCGAGGTACTCGTCCATGCCAGCTCAAAAAAAGCCAGTCAAGTCCAGTAAGACGGCTGTGAAACCCGTTGCGAAAAAAGTGATCAAACCCGCTTCGCCCGCCGCCAAGCCCGCGCCCAAGGCCGCCAAGCCTGCAGCGAAGGCCCAGGCGCCCGCCAAGCCCGCAACGAAAGCCAAGCCAGTGCCCGCCACCAAAGCCTCCGCCAAGACCAGCAAGACCGTCGCTGCCAAGGAAGAGACCAAGAAACCCGCCAAGGCCGTTGCGGCCGCGGCCGCCGAAGTGCTGAAGAAAAAGCCCGGCCGTCCGCCCAAGGCTGCCGCCGCTGAATCCGAAGCCCCGCCCAAGGCGCCCGCCAAGCGCGGACGCAAGCCCAAGGCCGCCGGCAAGCCGGCCGCCGAGGAAGACGACGTGCCCGACATGGAGGCCGAGTTCGCCGAAGAGGCCTCGACCGAGACCACCGAAAAGGTCAAGCCCCTGCGCATGAAGATCAGCAAGGCGAAGGAGCGCGCCTTGATGAAGGAATTCGGCCTGGACGAAACCGTCCTCACCGAAGAAGAGATGCTCAAGCGCCGCCAGCGCCTGAAGACCCTGATCACGCTGGGCAAGACCCGCGGCTACCTCACCCACTCCGAGATCACCGACCACCTGCCCGAGAAGCTGGTCGAGGCCGAGACCCTCGAGGTGGTGGTCACCATGCTGAACGACCTCGGTGTCGCCGTCTACGAGCAGACGCCCGACGCCGAGATGCTGCTGCTCAATAACACCACGCCCACCGCAGCCACCGCCGAGGAAGCCGAGGAAGAAGCCGAAGCCGCCCTGTCCACCGTCGACAGTGAATTCGGCCGCACCACGGACCCGGTGCGCATGTACATGCGCGAGATGGGCACGGTCGAACTGCTCACGCGCGAAGGCGAGATCGAGATCGCCAAGCGCATTGAAGGCGGCCTGCAGGCCATGATGGAAGCCATCTCGGCTTCGCCCGCCACGATCGCCGAGATCCTGCGCATGGCCGCCGAGATCCGCGAAGGCAAGGTGGTGATCTCCACCATCGTCGACGGCTTCTCCAACCCCAACGAGGCCGACGACTACGTGGCCGAGGAAGACTTCGACGAGTTCGACGCCGACGACGACGACGACGGCAACGGCGGTTCCAAGGCCCTGACCAAGAAGCTCGAGGAGCTCAAGACCCAGGCACTGGAGCGCTTCGACCGGATCGCCAGCCTGTTCGAGAAGGTGCACAAGGTCTACGACAAGGAAGGCTACGGCACCCCGGCCTACGCGAAGGCCCAAGCCGCCCTGTCCGAAGAGCTGATGACCATCCGATTCACGGCCAAGACCATCGAGAAGCTGTGCGACATGGTGCGCACCCAGGTCGCGGATGTGCGCAAAAAGGAAAGCGAACTGCGCCGCATCATCGTGGACAAGTGCGGCATGCCCCAGGAGACCTTCATCAAGGACTTCCCGCCCAACCTGCTCAATCCCAAGTGGGTTGAAAAACAGGCGACGGCTGGCAAGCCCTGGAGCACGGTGATCGCGCGCAACATCCCGCCGATCCAGGAGCTGCAGACGAAGCTGGCCGATATCCAGGCTCGCGTGGTCGTGCCTCTGATGGAGCTCAAGGAGATCAACAAGCGCATGAACGCTGGCGAGCGCGCGTCGCGCGACGCCAAGAAGGAGATGATCGAGGCCAACCTGCGCCTGGTGATCTCCATCGCCAAGAAGTACACCAACCGCGGCCTGCAGTTCCTGGACCTCATTCAGGAAGGCAACATCGGCCTGATGAAGGCGGTCGACAAGTTCGAATACCGCCGCGGCTACAAGTTCTCGACCTACGCCACCTGGTGGATCCGCCAGGCGATCACCCGCTCCATCGCGGACCAGGCGCGCACCATCCGCATTCCGGTGCATATGATCGAGACCATCAATAAGATGAACCGCATCTCGCGTCAGCACCTGCAGGAGTTCGGCTTCGAGCCGGACGCCGGCATCCTGGCGGCCAAGATGGAGATCCCCGAGGACAAGATCCGCAAGATCATGAAGATCGCCAAGGAGCCGATCTCGATGGAAACCCCCATCGGAGACGACGACGAC
>JACCDJ010743045.1_pt1 | contig 34279 bp, 34 predicted proteins | sample 7444481 | NCBI WGS metagenome assembly JACCDJ01 (sample SAMN15323435, study PRJNA562643) | freshwater metagenome | isolation source: river surface water | place: USA:Blue River Watershed | collected 2017-08-15 | reverse complement strand
GCGTAAGAGACAATTCCTGAACCTTTCCAATTGCCAATTAGGAATGCAAATGGAGTCAGTTCAATCGGTAAATCATCCGGCAGGACGAACAACTTAGCGTTGCCCCTTGAAGAGCTTGTAAATAACCAGCGCAGAAACGCCAGCGATTGCTAGTGATGCAAGGATCAGAAGTCCAGTGAATACAAGTTCGATGGCAAGCAGCATAGGGTAAGTCTAACTAATCAGGCTGAGGGCTGTGAACAGGCCGAGCAACAAGATGGTGCCGGCTGAAACATAGATTTGTTGTCTGACGGTGTCTTTGGATTTAGATGAAATCAGGTGCTCAAGGCTGACAATTGCAATTGCACTAGCTGCGATGGCACCAAAAGCCGCGAATCGAGAATCTCCAGTGAGGTTCAAATAGGCGAGCAGACCAGCGACAAAGACCCCCGCCCAGATGGCGCTGATCTGGAACCACTGATTGCTCATGCCAAGACTCTATCCAACGACTTTGGTGATGCCACTATCATTTTGCCAAGCGTTAGGCGGGCCATGGCGACAATCCTCTGTATCTCCCCCCAGCGTGAAAACCCGCTTCCCCCGCTGGACGTTTTGGGACATCAGCTTCACCTAATCGACTTTGAACCACAGTCGCTTGCCAGCGCTCCCCGCCATGACATTGTGATTTTGGACTGCCGAAGAAACCTAGTCGAAGCAAGAGCGGTTGCGAGAATTCTGCAAGCAGCCAATTGGCAAACTTCACTGCTGTTGGTCATTTCCGAAAGCGGGCTTCCGGCAGTAAGCAGTGATTGGGGAAGCCAGGATTTTATTTTGGAAGGAGCTTCTCTTGCCGAGGTTGACGCACGAATTAGATTACTCAGTAGGCCTCTGGAGAAAAGCAATCCAATTGAAAGTGCAAGTGGCCTCGTCATCGACGTAGGAACTTTTACGGCAAAAATAAACGGAAAGACGCTTGACTTAACTTTTAAAGAGTTTGAACTTCTTCGCTATCTGCATGAACATCCGAATCAGGTTTTCAGCCGGGAGCAGCTTTTGAGCGAAGTTTGGGGATACGACTACTTTGGTGGAACAAGAACCGTTGATGTCCATATCAGAAGGCTAAGAGCAAAGCTTGGCGAATTTGAGGGCCTGATTGGCACGGTAAGAAATGTGGGCTATCGGCTAGACCCCACTGGCAGTTCAGAGAATTAACTCCTAACCATAGTCATCCAATTAGTGGGAAGATATCTCCATGGCTGATGAGACAACAACTATCTTCACGCCTGCTGTAAATCCCGAGTTGCCGGAAGATCGCTTTCTTGAAAGAGAGTTGAGCTGGCTCGATTTCAATCAGCGGGTTTTGGAGCTCGCAGAAGATAAGACGACGCCCCTATTGGAGCGAGTCAATTACTCGTCTATTTTTGCCTCAAACTTAGATGAATTTTTCATGGTCAGAGTAGCTTCGCTCAAACGAAGAATTGCCACGGGAATTGCAGTCCCATCACCATCGGGGTTGAGCCCTCAACAGGTGCTGCAAGAAATATCGGATAGAACCCGAGTTCTCCAGCAGCGCCATGCCAAGCTCTTCAGGGATGAGTTGGCTCCGCTTTTATCTGAGGCAAAGATTAATGTTGTTCACTTCACCGGCCTGAGCCCAGAAGAGAAACAAAAACTGCACGACTATTTCAGCTTGCAGGTATTTCCCGTCCTTACTCCCCTGGCGGTAGATCCAGCTCACCCATTCCCATATATTTCTGGTTTATCTCTGAATCTGGCCGTGGTTCTAAAGAATCCAAAAACTAAGGGAGAGCATTTCGCCAGGGTAAAAGTTCCACCGCTACTTCCTAGGTTTGTTCCCGTCCCAGATTCCAGCTCAAGATTTGTCCCGCTTGAAGACATCATTGGTGAATTTTTAGGTGAACTCTTTCCTGGCATGGAGGTTGTCCAACACCACACCTTCCGCGTTACTAGAAATGAAGACTTAGAAGTCGATGAGGAAGAGGGAGAAAATCTTCTTATTCAACTAGAGAAGGAGCTCCTGAGAAGAAGGTTTGGTCCACCGGTTCGACTAGAGGTTGCAGAAGACATAGATAAAAAAGTATTGAGTTTGTTGCAGCGAGAGTTAGACATTGATACCCACGACGTCTATGAACTGCCGGAGCCCCTGGATTTGCGAAGCCTGACTGCTTTTTATCGCCTGCGCAGACCAGAGTTGAAATTTGAACCACACCAAATCACGACCAATCCTTATCTCGAAGCAGATGAAGATGAGGCGGCTGACATTTTTGCCGCCCTGCGTGAGCGCGAAGTATTGGTGCACCACCCCTATGAATCTTTCGCAACTAGCGTCCAAGCATTCTTAGAGCAGGCCGCCCAGGATCCGCAGGTTCTTGCCATCAAGCAAACTCTGTATCGAACATCTGGTGATTCACCGATTATGGATGCCCTAATCGAAGCCGCTGAGGCCGGCAAGCAGGTGCTTGCCCTGGTTGAAATCAAGGCTCGATTTGATGAGCAAAACAATATCGGTTGGGCCAGAAAACTTGAAAGCGCCGGCGTTCACGTTGTCTACGGACTGGTAGGACTGAAGACTCACTGCAAGCTTTCGCTGGTGATTAGACAGGAAGGCCACCAGCTTCGTCGCTACTGCCACGTCGGAACCGGAAATTACAACCCCAAGACTGCTCGCTATTACGAGGACTTGGGCCTGCTGACCTCGCGCAGCGAGGTTGGTGAAGACCTGACCAAACTCTTCAATTTACTATCCGGTTATGCATCGGAGCCTCAATACAAGACAATGCTCACTTCACCCGGCGGGGTTCGTGAGGGTCTGACCGAGCGAATTCAACGTGAAATTGCCAACCACCGCGATGGCAAGCCAGCTCGAATTGCACTAAAACTCAATTCATTAGTTGATGAGCGCGTTATTGACCAGCTCTATCTTGCCTCCCAGGCGGGTGTCCCGATTGATGTTCTGGTTCGAGGGATGTGTGCACTTAAGCCAGGAATTAAGGGGCTCAGCGAAACAATCAGAGTTCGATCTGTCTTGGGTAGGTATCTAGAACACTCTCGTATCTTCTACTTCGAAAACGCAGGGGATCCAGACGTCTTTATTGGTTCGGCAGACATGATGCACCGTAATCTGGATCGCAGAGTCGAGACTCTCGTAAAGATTGTTCAGGCGGACCAAATTGAGCAATTGAAAAACATTCTCAATCTGGGAATGAGCGACGAGGTGGCTTCTTGGCACCTTGGGCCCGACGGGATTTGGCTAAGAAAGTTTCTGTCGCCAAGCGGTGAAAAACTGGCCGATTTGCAGGACCAGATGATGTTCCAGGCTTTGTCAAAAAAGCGGGCCCGCTAATGACGATTGTCGCCGCGGGAGTTGTTTGCTGGCGCGAACAAAAGGGAAACCTCGAAGTTCTACTCGTACATAGAGAGAAGTACAAAGACTGGTCTTTCCCAAAGGGTAAACAAGATCCCGGCGAGTTGCTCCCAGAAACGGCAGTGCGAGAAGTTCTCGAGGAAACAGGAATCAAGTTGCGACTTGGTCGCAAAATTTCAGTTATTCGTTACGCCCTCTCAAACAATGAGGAAAAAGAAGTTCATTACTGGGCATCCAGACTTAAGGCTAAAGCCATCAAGAAATCAGAATTTGCGCCCAATGAAGAAATCTCTAAGTTAAAGTGGCTACCGGCAACTGATGCTTTGCAGAAGCTTTCTTACCAACATGATCAAGAACTACTTCAATATGCAATGAAATTGCACAAAAACAGGGAGCTAGAAACCAGAGCACTCATACTTCTTCGACATGCGCAAGCAACACCTCGAGCAGATTGGAAAGGCCCCGAAGCCAAACGGCCACTATTGCCTGAAGGAAAGAAACAGGCTAAGCGTTTAGTCAATCTTCTGAATTGCTACGGTCCAAAGCGGCTTATCACGAGTCCTTGGGCTCGCTGTGAGCAAACCCTTGAGCCATATGCCAAGGCCATGAAAAAGAAAGTAATTCAGCGCTCCCAACTAACCGAATTGACCAGTACCCTCTCGCCACGAAAAACAATTCATGCTGTTGAAACATTGTTTGATTCGACTAAGTCAGCCCTTATTTGCTCTCATCGCCCCGCGCTTCCAACAATCACGAAAACTTTGGCAACAAGAGCCGCCTCAGACATCAAAGACCAACTCCTGGCAGCAACAACTCTTGAACCGGGTGAATTTGTTGTCCTCCGCTTGACAATGGGCGCAAAACCCAAATTTGTGGCTATGGAGCGGGTTAACGCCGGCTTTCCAGTAAATTAACAGACTTGTTAACCTTCCGTTAACTAGGTGTACAAGCCTTCTTTCCCTCCCACACTTACCTTTCTTTTGCCCCAAAAGAGAGGAACCAATGAAGAAAACCACGAAACTGGCTGCGGCCTTAGCCACAAGCTCACTGCTACTAGCCGGTTGCGCAGCAAACGAGGGAACTAGCCCGACGGAGACTTCTGCTGCACTTTCAGGCACATTAGATGGATCAGGTGCATCATCGATGGCAGCTGGCCAGGAGGCTTGGATTGCCGCATTCCAAACTGCTAATCCAGGTGTCACTATTAATTACAACCCAACTGGTTCCGGAACCGGTCGTGACCAGTTCGAACAGGGACTAACTTTCTTCACCGGCTCTGACTCTTCTTTCAAAGACGAAGAACTTGCAACCCCTCACCCAAACTGCTCGCCAGCTGACGGCGCAGTTTTTGAATTCCCAATTTGGATTTCTCCAATTGCAGTCGTTTTCAACCTAGAAGGCATTTCTTCTTTGAACATGACAGCCGACACAATTGCTCAAATTTTCAGCGGCAAGATCACCAAGTGGAATGACCCAGCAATTGCCGCGTCAAATCCTGGCGTGACTCTTCCAAATCTTGCCATCGCGGCAGTTCACAGATCTGATGAGTCGGGAACCACTGGTAACTTCACCGACTGGCTAGCAAAAGCGGCGCCAAACAGCTGGGTGCTAAACGGCGAGAATGTTGGCTCAATCGAAGCTTGGCCAGCAGAGTTCGGTGGAGAAGGTGGCCAGGGAACATCTGGTGTTATTTCTGCTGTTGAAGGTGGTCAGGGAACAATTGGTTACGCGGATGCATCACGTGCTGGCAACCTAGGAACTGTTGCAGTTGGAGTAGGTGACGCGTTTGTTCCTTACAGCGCGGAAGCTGCTGCTGCAATTGTCGACGTATCGCCACTGAAGTCAGGTCGACCTGAAACCACATTGGCATATGACCTTGCTCGTGACACCACGGAGTCCGGTGTCTACCCGGTGGTTCTGATCTCCTACCTGCAGGGTTGCATGGACTATGCAGACGATTCAAAGGCTGCCCTAGTGAAGGCTTACGCATCCTTTATGGTCTCTGCTGAGGGTCAGCAGGTGGCTGCTGAAGCTGCCGGGTCAGCACCAATCTCAGATGCCCTGCGCCAAAAGGCCCAGGCCATCATCGACCAAATTCAATAAAGAAAAACCATAGGATTAGCCCGAGCTCGGGCAACTGGGCTCGGGCTAATTCAAATTAGAAAGGCGAGGGAAATGACCACAACGGCAAGCCGTGGCAAATCCCAGATTCGCCTTGGAGATTTTGTTTTCTCCAAACTCGCCACCTTTGCTGGCGCTTCAATCTTGGTCACTCTCGCCGCAGTGGCCTTTTTTCTTTTTATTCAGGCACTGCCCGCATTCGCTCCTGATGCAGAGCTCGGAGCACAGGCGCCGGATGGGCCGCTTGCCTACGTGGCACCTTATGTCTTTGGAACTCTCTATGGCGCGGTCATCGCGCTTCTAATTGCCACTCCCCTGGCTATTGGAATTGCACTTTATATTTCGCATTACGCACCTAGAAGGTTTGCACAAACTCTGGGTTACATCATCGATCTGTTGGCAGCAATTCCATCGGTGGTCTACGGACTCTGGGGAATTTTAGTTTTGGCTCCATTTTTAAATCCCACTTACGTGTGGCTGAATGAGAACTTGGGATGGATTCCTTTATTTGAGGGGCAGGTTTCGGCAACTGGCCGAACAATGCTGACAGTCGGAATTGTCTTAGCGATCATGATTTTGCCAATCATGGCAGCGATTATCCGAGAAGTATTTCTACAAACTCCAAAGCTGCACGAAGAAGCTGCCCTTGCTCTAGGTGCTACTCGCTGGGAAATGATTCGAATGGCTGTAATTCCATTTGGCCGCCCAGGAATCATCTCCGCAATGATGCTTGGATTAGGCCGAGCGCTGGGAGAAACTATGGCAGTAGCCATGGTGCTATCGCCCGCATCAATCATTAGCTTTGCACTGTTGACATCTCAGAACTCCAACACCATTGCTGCCAATATCGCGCTGGATTTCCCTGAATCAGGTGGCGATTACAGAAGTTTGTTGATTGGCACCGGGCTGATGCTATTTGTTATCACCATGGTTGTGAACATGATTGCTCGCTACATCATTAGTCGTCGTGCCGAATTCTCGGGGGCAAACTAATGGCAATGATTTCAACAGGGCTGCAGGCCTCCGCATCTTTACCCAGATGGTTTACTCCTGCCGCAATCATTGCCTCATTCTCAATCGCTTTCGCTGGCTTTACCCTCTCGAGTGTCGGTCAAGAAGACGGACCAAGTCTGGTTGGGATTGCTCTAGCTGGATTTGCGATCTACTTGGCAGCAACAGTCCTGATTTCAAGATTGGTCGAGGGTCGAAGAAAAGCAGCTGATCGCTTGGTTACATCTTTAGTCACCGCTGCTTTTGCCCTAGCTGTGATTCCTCTTGTCTCGTTGGCTTGGACCGTTATCACAAATGGGCTAGCCAGATTAGACATTGATTTCTTTTCCAACTCAATGAGAAACGTGGTTGGTCCCGGCGGTGGCGCTCTTCACGCAATCGTCGGAACGCTTGAGCTCACGCTAATCGCAAGCTTGATCTCGGTTCCAGTTGGCATCATGACCGCTATCTATCTTGTTGAATATGGCCGAGGCCGCCTGGCGAAAGCCGTCACGTTCTTTGTTGACGTAATGACGGGCATTCCTTCAATCGTGGCGGGATTGTTCGCGTTCACCTTGTTCTTGGTATTGCTAGGGCCTGCCGCTGCGATTAACGGCTTCGCGGGTGCAATCGCGCTGAGTGTGTTGATGATTCCAGTGGTGGTGAGAGCTACCGAAGAGATGCTAAAGATTGTTCCCAACGAGCTTCGGGAAGCGTCATACGCCCTGGGAGTTCCAAAGTGGTTGACCATAGTAAAGGTTGTTATCCCAACGGCGCTGGCTGGTATTGCGACCGGTGTAATCATTGCTATTGCGCGAGTAATTGGTGAAACCGCTCCACTACTGTTAGCCGCTGGTTTTACCACGTCAATGAACTACAACCCCTTTGCCGACAAGATGATGACTCTGCCGGTCTTTGTCTTCACCTCCTTTGCTAATCAAGGAATCGATACCCAGTCCTATCTGGATCGCAGCTGGGCTGGTGCTCTGACGCTGATGCTTATAGTGATGATCTTGAACCTACTTGCTCGTCTGATTTCTAAATTCTTTTCACCGAAGGGATCGTAAATGGCCAAGCGCATTGAACTGAAATCACTGGATGTCTACTACGGCAAGTTCAAAGCCGTGGAAGACATCAGCATGGTGATTGAGCCGAGGGCCATTACAGCCTTCATCGGTCCGTCTGGTTGCGGCAAGTCAACACTGATCCGAACCCTCAATCGCATGCACGAGGTAATTCCCGGAGCCTATGTCGAAGGTGAGCTCTTGATGGACGGAGAAAACATCTATAGCGATGAGGTTGATCCAGTAAAGGTCAGACGCCAGGTCGGCATGGTTTTTCAGCGTCCGAATCCTTTTCCAACTATGTCGATCAAGGACAACGTGCTGTCGGGTTACAAGCTAAACAACAACAAGATGTCCAAATCTGATGCGGATGCTTTGGTTGAAAAAGCACTTAAGGGTGCCAACCTTTGGAATGAAGTAAAAGATCGACTGGAGAGGCCCGGCTCATCACTATCTGGCGGTCAACAGCAGCGCCTCTGCATTGCTCGAGCAATCGCAGTTGAACCAGATGTCATCTTGATGGATGAGCCAACCTCTGCGCTGGATCCGATTTCAACTGCAGCCATCGAGGACCTGGCGGTTGAATTGAAGGAGAAGTTCACAGTTGTCATTGTGACTCACAACATGCAGCAAGCATCGAGAATCTCGGACATGACTGCCTTTTTCAACATTGCTGGCACCGGTATGCCTGGCAAGCTAATTGAGTATGACAAGACTGAGAAGATCTTCTCCAACCCTTCTCAGCAGCAGACTGAAGACTATGTTTCTGGCCGCTTTGGCTAGAAACAAATTGGCCCATTTTTGGGTTTAGATACTCATGATTGAGACCGTAACCAAGGATTTGCCCGTCTTGCTAGCCGCTGACGGCAAGCCAGCTCGAGTCCTGGTCACCGGCGCAACTGGTTATGTCGGTGGTCGTTTGGTTCGAGAGCTCCTTTCACATGATTACCGAGTAAGAGTCTTGGTTAGAGACGCCAAGCGTCTGCAGGACTATCCGTGGCGTGATCAGGTCGAAGTCGTAGAGGGCGATGCACTAGATATCAGCGCTCTCACCAAGGCGCTAAAAGACATCGACCTTGCCTACTACATGCTGCACGCACTTATGGCCCCAAAGAACTTCGAGCAGCTAGAGGAAGAGCTCGCAAGAAAATTTGGTGAGATTGCAAAGAAGAGCGGCGTACGCAGAATTGTTTATCTGGGTGGAATTGCCTCGCCAGATGACAAGCTCTCGCCACACATGTCAGCACGAGCAATCACGGGAGAAATTCTTAGGGCATCAGGTGTCCCAACGATTGAACTCAGAGCTGGTGTAGTGATAGGTGCTGGTTCTGCATCATTCGAGATGCTCAGACACCTCACTGAGCGACTGCCAATTATGGTTACTCCCAAGTGGCTAAAGAATAGAATCCAGCCAATTGCAATCAGAGACGTGCTTCGCTATTTAGTTGGTAGCGCAATCATTGACTCAAGCATAAATCGTGACTTTGACATCGGTGGTCCAGAAGTTTTCACATACATGGAAATGATGCAGATTTATGCCGAGGTTGCTGGACTTCGCAGAAGAATAATCATTCCCCTACCTGTTTTGACACCGAAGCTCGCATCAGGCTGGATTGGTTTGGTAACTCCAGTGCCAGTAACACTCGCCAAGCGGTTGGTCGCGTCGTTGAAGCATGAAGTGGTGGCTCGCAATGACGAGATTAGAAAGTATGTTCCGGATCATCCTGATGGCATGACGGACTTTAGGAAAGCAGTCTCCCTGGCTTTAACCAGAATCAAGAATCTAGAGGTCGAAACCAGATGGTCCTCTGCTCAAACGCCGGGCACTCACTCGCAACCACTGCCCACTGATCCCGATTGGGCTGGCGGTTCTCTGTACGTGGATGAGCGCAAATATTTCTCAGTAGACGATGTTCAAACTGTCTGGCAAAGGGTCGAGGCTATTGGCGGTGACAATGGCTATTCAACTGCAACCTGGGCATGGGAACTCAGGGGTTTGATGGACCGCTTCGTAGGAGGAGTTGGCCTTCGAAGAGGAAGACGAGATCCGGTTAGCTTGCGTGAGGGCGAGGCCTTGGACTTCTGGCGAGTCGAGGAAATCAAACGACCAAATCTTCTGCGTCTTCGCGCTGAGATGAAGTTGCCAGGCCTAGCTTGGTTGGAGTTTCGGGTCGAGGTGATTGATGGCAAAACTCTTCTCACCCAGCGCGCTCTGTATCATCCCCGTGGCTTGTTTGGTCACATTTATTGGTGGGCAGTGTTCCCTATGCACGGAATAGTTTTTCCTTCGATGGCAAAGAAGCTAGCCGGCAAGGGTTCTCACAAAGCCTGAGCTAGTCTTGCCGAATGACCAAAATTCGCCTGGCAGTGCTTGCGCTGTTAGGCGTTGGTTTTGTCTGGGGCGCTGCGTTCGTTCTGATGAAGGATGCGATTAAGCAGCAGCCCTACATGGATTTTCTCGCTACTAGATTCACTATTGCATTTGTGGCAATGCTTTTGCTTAGACCCAGCGTCTCAACAAAATTTGAAAAAGGCGACATTCGATACGGCGCCCTGCTCGGCGCAGTGCTTGCGTTTGGCTACATCACGCAAACAATTGGACTTGAACTAACAACTGCAGCCACTAGCGGTTTCCTCACAGGACTTTACGTAGTTTTCACGCCACTGTTGGCTTGGCTATTCATGCGTCAGAGCGTTGCTAGAAGAGTGATTGTTGGCGTAGTGGTGGCGATGGTAGGACTTGCTATTTTTTCCGGAGCCGCTACTGACATTCAATTTCAAGTTGGGCAACTCTGGCTGGTGGCCTGTGCCATTTTTTATGCTGTTCACATTTTGCTTCTGGGCAAACACGGGAAAGGCAGATCGGCGTATCGCTTTGCAATGCTTCAAATTGGCTGGATGGCAGTGGTGACTTGGGCGTTTGCGCTGGTTGATGGCTATCAAGTGCCGCCGAATTTTGATGTTTGGTTTGCGCTGTTCTTCACGGCAATTCTTTCAACAGTGATTGCGTTCTGGGTTCAAACTTGGGCTCAGACCCTCATAGACCCAGCCCGAGTGGCACTAATCATTACTTCCGAAGTGATCTTCACAGCATTGGTTGCGGTGGCGGTTGGCCAAGAGCCGGTGACGTTTGCGATGGTGATGGGTGGGGGTTTGCTCTTTGCGGCAATGCTCATAGTCGAGTGGCCGAGCAAGAAACAACCAGTTGCGCTACAGACCCAGCTCCACGAGTAATTTCTGCAAGGCCTGATTTGCAGCAATCTCTTCATCGGACCGCGCCATGCTAATTGGTAGGCGGCGGCGCAGTAAATCTTCTCTCCTCACCACCTGTTCAGTTGTGGCGATGTGGCGCACTTCCTGTTCTGTTATGCCAAGCCCTGGAATTAGATCTACCAATGGCTCTTGCCCGACAATTTCGAAAGCTTTTTCGCCGTGTCGTCGCCATAGTCCGTCAGCAATCAGGTTTGGCGTGTGTGCCGCATTTTCCCTAACGAGTTCAAAGAATTCATCTTTTCGGCTCTGATTTCCTTCTCCGAACCAGCGGCCGGGTACTTTTACCTTCAAACCAAAGCGATTTAGCTCGCCAACTAACTCTTCACCGACGTTCAAACAATCTGTCAACTTGCCGCCCAAGACGGTTATGACCTTGCGCTGCTTGTTTCCCTCAATGACGTGCTTGCGCGAAAGCTGATGCCAGTCCGCAATCTTGCCCTCCCCTGCACTTTCAATTACAAGTGGCCGCACTCCGCACCTCGCAGAAACAATCTGCTCTTTGGTGATGGGGTTCTGCAATTCCATCTGGGCATTGATTTGCCTTAGGACAAATTCAATGTCTTCATCTGTTACTGAAGTAATGGGTTCGTCAACTCGGGTATCAGTTGTTCCAACCATGCTGCGATCACCCATTGGTAAAACATAAAACAGTCGTCCCTGCTCATCCCAGAATGCCAGGACCTGGTATTTTTCGGTAAGTTTTCGATTCAAAACAAAGTGAACGCCCTTTGAGAAAACCAGGCTTGCTTTAGTTTTCGCGTCCAACATTTCAGACACATTCGACGCAAATGGGCCAGCCGCATTGATAACAGTCTTTGCTAAGACATCGCTGGTGCCGGAGGAAGACTTGAGCGATAACTTCCATTCATCATTAAGATCAGCCGAAACCACCTCCGTGTAATTGCGAGTATCCGCGCCTTTCAGTCTCGCTTGCCTAACAAAATCAAAAACAAATCTTGAGTCGTTATCCGGAAGTTCAGCGTCGAAGTACTTGACTGCCTTGCGACCCGTGATCAAGTTTGGTTCTATCTTCTTGGCACGTTTTGCCGAATATGACACTGGTGGCTTAGTTCCCAAAAGACCAATGGCCCAATAAAAGAGTGTTCCAAAAGTGCCAAGCAACCGACCAAACGGAGCGGTCGGGCCGAGCGATGCCAAAAAACCAATTTGTTTGATTCGATTTGGATATGCCCGCATCATCCGATTGCGAGCGAGACACAGCTTGAAAACTAGCCAAAACTCATAACTCTGCAGGTACTTGATTCCGCCCCAAACCAGGTTGGAAGACTCCTGGGATGTGAAGCCCGCAAAATCGCCCTTGTCCACAAGCAGGACCTTCAAACCAGCCGCCGAAAGCGCCGCGGCGGCAACCGCGCCGTTTATGCCCGCCCCGATAATGGCAACATCAAACTGTTCGAATTTGTTCGTTTCAGATTGATTTTGATTGGTCACAGTGCAAGCATAATTCCAGATTTCTAGGCTTTGGTTCAACAGGCAATTTCAGGGAGGAAATTGATGTCGATTCTTGCTATCGATGCAGGCACCACAGGAGTGACCGCGTTAGTCATCGACAAGAACGGGCAGATTGTTGCCCGCGGCTATAGCGAGTTCGAACAGCACTTTCCTCAGCCCGGCTGGGTCGAGCATGATCCAGAGCAGATCTGGCAAGCCACCCTGGCAGCCGTCAAGCAATCAGGTGCAGATCAGACCATCAGCTGTATTGGAATAACCAATCAAAGAGAGACAGCAGTGATTTGGGATCGCCGAACCTTGTCCTCCCCCACCAAAGCAATTGTTTGGCAAGACCGAAGGACTTCAGTCTTCACAGATGAGCTAACTCAGAAAAACGAAGGTGACTGGATTCGAAAGAAGACCGGGCTAAACATTGACCCTTACTTCACGGCTAGCAAGTTCTTGTGGTGGAAGCGCAATCATCCTGATATTTGGTCAGGCGTAGAAAACGGAAAATATGCCCTTGGCACAATTGACAGCTATTTAGTAGCTCGCCTGTCTGGTGGAAAGCATCACATCACCGATGCCTCAAATGCATCCAGAACTCAGTTGATGGACCTAGTCAGCTGCCAGTGGGATGACAAATTGTTAGCCGCATTTGAAATTCCCCGCATTGCTCTTCCGGAAATCGTTGCTTGCTGGGGAGATTTAGCGAAGACCGATCCAGAGAGTTTCCTAGGAATTGCAGCTCCGATAACCGGCATGGCAGGTGACCAGCAGGCGGCATTATTTGGCCAGACCGGTTTTGATGAGGGAGCATCTAAGTGCACCTATGGAACTGGCGCCTTCATTCTCACCAACACCAAAGACAAAATTGTCATCAGTAACCGTGGGCTGCTTGCGACGGTTGCTTGGAAGTCCCCGACCGGTGAGATAACTTATGCCTCGGAAGGTTCAGTGTTTGTGGCTGGAGCTGCAGTGCAGTGGCTCAGAGACCAACTTGGCATCATTGCCAATTCCGCAGAAGTAGAACCGCTTGCAAAGTCAGCGGGTTCTAGCGATGGTGTAGTTTTCGTGCCAGCACTGACGGGTCTGGGAGCACCATTTTGGAATTCCGAAATTCGTGGAAGCTTACTGGGCATAACAAGAGGAGCCTCTAAAGCCAATCTCGCCTACGCCACACTGGAAGCAATCGCATTCCAAGTTGGTGCTGTTGTGAATGCAATGAGCGAAGATTCTGGAAAAAAGGTTGAGCAATTGCGAGTCGATGGTGGTGCAGCTGCCAATTCACTACTGCTCCAAATTCAGTCTGATCTGCTTAGCGCCAAGGTTGTTCGAGCAAAGAACCTAGAGTCAACTGGCCTAGGAGCCGGACTACTGGCAGGCCTGGGTTTCGGCATCTGGACTTCGATGGACCAGCTTCGTGAATTGAACCCCGCCGCAGAGCAGTTTGCTCCAGAGACTGACCGATCGAATTCCTTCAGCCGCTGGTTGCGGGCGGTTGAGGCGACGGCCAAGTTCTAAGCTTTCAGTTATGTATGAAGCGGAGTCCAAGCTTGCCGCCCAAGCTCTAAATGCCGGCTATGCGGCGGACGACGTTATCAAGAACCTTGACCTAGAGTTCGCTCCCGCCAGCATCACCGCAGTTGTTGGAGCCAACGGTGCCGGTAAAAGTGCCCTGCTGAAAGCACTGGCTCGAAAAATAAAAGTATCTGGTGGCTCAGTTCTGCTAGATGGGGTTTCTATTAGCACTCTGAGCAAAGCAAGCGTTGAGGGGGCAATTGGATTTCTGGGCACCATACCTGCGACCAGAAACAACGAGAGCGTCTATGACCTGGTCTCTCGCAGCGCCATGCTGGCCAATCAAATTTCCAGAGTCAGCCCTCGACTCAAAACCCAGATTGATGACATTCTGACCAGGACTGGACTAGAAGGATTAAGAAAGAAAAAAATTGGAGAGCTATCATCCGGTTGGCGCCAAGTGGCTGTGATTGCTGCAGCCTTAGTCAAAGATCCACAAGTTCTCCTGCTGGATGAACCAACTAACTCGCTTGACTATTCTCATCAGCTGCAGGTAATCAACTTGCTATCAACCCTCAAGCGTGAAAAAAAGATGACCATCATTACTGTGATTCATGATTTGAATCTGGCCGCTCGATTTGCTGACTGGGTAGTGGTTTTGAAAGATGGAAAAGTCATTTCACAGGGAACTCCCAAAGAGGTAATCACCCCCTCGAATTTGGCTGATGGCTTCAACATTTTGGCCAGGGTTATTGAAGACCCCGTAGCAAAAACCCCAGTAGTTGTTCCGATTCGTCAGCTCGCCGACTAGCCAAACTGCATTTCCTGGGTGATAATGGTCGAGTAGTTCCCAAGGTGAAGGCACAGTTACTAGCGTGACGCCAAAGAGGCTTGTGCCTATCGGGGAATGAGGGCAAAGACTGGGCCCATCCAAGAAATCGGTCAATTGTTTGGTTGTGAAATCAATGCGAATCTTGCTCATTGGAGCAGGCGGTGTTGGCGACGCTATCGTCAAGATTGCCGCAGAACGTAACTTCTTCGAAAAAATGGTTGTTTCTGACTACTCGTTAGAGAGAGCCCAAAGAACCGTCGACTGGGTCAAGAAATGGCACCCAGGAGAAATCGCTAGCAAGTTTGAGGCTGCTCAAATTGATGCCAGCGAACCCTCGTTGGTGGTGGAGCTGGCCAAGAAACACAAGGCTGACTACATCCTCAACGCCGTAGAACCTAAATTCGTTCAATCTGTCTTCCAGGCTGCTCTGGATGCTGGAGTGAACTACCTGGACATGGCAATGAGCCTCAGCCACGCTCACCCCGAGGATCCTTTCAATAAGCCAGCTGAGAAGCTTGGCGATTGGCAGTATGAAAAGCATGATGAATTTAAGAAGGCCGGACTGCTTGCTTTGATTGGTATCGGAGCAGAGCCTGGTATTTCTAACATCTTTGCCAAGTATGCAGCCGATCATCTATTCAGCGAGATTGATGACATTTCAATCCTGGATGGTGGAAACCTGGTTGTGACCAATGATGAGGGCGAAGAGATCTTTGCTCCATCCTTCTCAATTTGGACTGTGATTGAAGAGTGCTTGAACCCGCCTTTGATCTGGGAAAAAGATCGCGGCTGGTTTACTACTCGCCCATTCAGCGAGCCAGAACTATTTGAGTTCCCGGAAGGCATTGGACCAATCAAGTGCGTAAACGTAGAGCACGAAGAGGTCAACATGCTTCCAAGAACTATGGATGCTAAGCGTGTGACCTTCAAGTATGGCCTTGGTTCGGAATTCATTAGCGTTCTCAAAACTTTGAATGCACTCGGACTAGACAAGGTGAATCCGGTTTGGGTTCGTTCTCGATCTGGCCGAGCTGAAGTTGCACCGCGTGACGTGGTGGCAGCAGTGCTACCAGATCCAGCTTCATTGGTTGACCGCATGACTGGCAAGACCTGCGCGGGAACCTTGGTCACCGGTAAGGGCAAGGATGGTAAGCCAAGGGCAACATTCCTTTACCACGTCGCCGACACCAAGTGGACGGCGGATGAGTTTGATGCTCAAGCGGTGGTTTGGCAAACGGCCCTAGTCCCAGTGGTGGCATTGGAGCTGCTGGAAAAGGGTGTTTGGTCAGGCAAGGGAGTCATGGCGCCAGAAGAATTTGATGCCAAGGCATTCCTAGATCTGATGTCAACGGTCTATAAGCAGCCATATGGGGTGCAGGACAGAAACCCTGAAAACCCAAGTGTTATAGACGAAGACTGGGAATAAGAGGTCAATCCCGGGGTTATTGTTAGATGTTGTCTACTAATAACCCTGGGACTTTCAGTCAATACCCAGTTGAGGGCCCTAGCGTTGTAGGCGAAGGGTGAAGACTATGAAAATTTCGAAGCGTTGGCTACCAGCTGTAATTACTCCTGCGTTGATTGGTGCAGTGGCTGCTTTTCCGATTCAAGCAAGCGCCGTTGACCTGCCTGACCTAAGCCCAGAAGAGCTAATGGTGATGATGCAGGATGCGCAGCCAATCGAATTTTCTGGTGTTGTTCTGAAAACCACGAACCTAGGCCTGCCAGCTCTTGAACTTTCTTCCATGTTGAGCGAAGAAGAAGTTGAGCGCATGCGCGAGAAGACTCCTGAGGAGTTTGCAGATTTTGTGCCAGAAGTTGCTGCATCCCAAGAGCTTGCTAAAGCCATGGAGCTGATTACTGGCGAGCACCGAGTAAGAATTTTTGTAGGAGAAACTGGCATTCGAGCTCAGATTCTTGACCGCATGTCCCAGCGAGACCTGATTGTGAATTCGGAAGAGGTCTGGACCTACGATTCGCGCGAGCAGGTTGCCACTGTTGCATCAATTGATCAGCAGAAAGTGGAGCAGGGTCGTCTAAGCGCCATGCAGCAAATGGAGAAATACGCTGCGGAGCTTGGCCTGGATCTCACTAACCCACAGGCCGTTGCCGAGTATGTAATGAGTCAAGTTGGAGACAGCTCTGAAGTGAGTGTAGGAACAGATCACTTCAAGGCCGGTCGAACTGCTTACCAACTCATAGTCAAGCCCAACAGCGAAGTTTCACTTATTAACTCCGTGGTGCTTTCAATTGACTCTGAGACCGCAGTGCCTCTAGCAGCAGCAATTTATTCGGTTGAGCAGACTGCGCCCGCTATTGAAGTCGGTTTTGAGAGCATCAGCTTCGGCGATCAAGACGAGTCCTTGTTTAGCTTTACTGCACCAGCTGGCGCAACTATCACCAATCTGGATGAGATAGAGAAGCCAGAAGTACCAGAAGCTGAAAAGCCAAGCTATGAGGGAGAGAAGCCAACCATGGTTGGTGAGGAGTGGGACAGCGTTCTGGTTATGCCAGCAGGAGATATGGATATGCTTGCTGAGCTTCAGGACAACCAACTTCTCAGCTCACTACTAAAGCCAGTAGCCGGTGGAGTTGCATTTGAAACACCGATTATGAAGGTCTTCATTGCTGATGACGGTCGAATCTTTGCCGGAGCCGTCAGCCTTTCACACCTGCAGAAGTTGGCCAACTAGTCGATGACCGAGCTGGCAATCAAGACCAGCCAGCTCACCAAACGCTTTGGTGACCAGGCGGCAGTTGACGGAGTAAACCTTTCTGTCCCCAAGGGTTCAGTATTTGGTTTTCTAGGTCCAAATGGTTCAGGCAAAACAACCACAATTCGCATGCTGTTGGGACTGGCAGAAGCGAGCGATGGAAAGATTGAGCTGCTGGGTCAAGAAGTGCCCAAGCGCATAGAAAACGTCTTGCCAAAAGTTGGCGCTCTAGTCGAGGGGCCGGCTTTCTACCCTTTCATGTCTGGTCGCAACAATCTGCTTCGAATTGATGCTGCGGATCGTTTTGCCGATAGCAGTACAACCAAGAAACGCGTTGAGGCAGCGCTAAATAGGGTTGGGCTAGCCAACGCGGCAAACAAGAAGGTCCACGCCTACTCCCTCGGTATGAAGCAGCGCTTGGGATTGGCGAATGCGCTTCTAAAGCCAAGGGAGCTATTGATTCTCGATGAGCCAACAAATGGCCTCGACCCCCAAGGAACCAGAGAAGTTAGAAATCTAATCAGGTCCCTAGCTGATGAGGGTATTACGGTTTTTGTTTCTTCCCACTTGCTTAGCGAGATTGAAATGCTATGTAGCCACGTTGCGGTAATGAACGCTGGGCGCATAGTTGCACAGGGATCCCTTGAAGAATTGCGCAACGAAGAACCGACGAGATTAGTGGTTGGCACTGATGAAATTGATCTAGCAGTGGAGCTTCTTAAGTCGCGTTATCTTGGGAAGGTGCGAATCAAGGAAAATCAAGTAGTTACCGAGGTTGCAAATGACTTCGACGTAGCGGAACTCAATCAATTTCTAGTCACCAAGGGCCTGCCAGTAAAAGAAATCAGGCTTGAAAAGTCTTCACTGGAAGAGAAGTTTGTAAAGCTGACTGGAGAGGGGTTTGAAGTTGTTCGCTAAATCCCTAGGGCTTCGTTTGATGGCCTCAGAACTCAAAGTTATGTTCACAAGAAGAAGGACCTGGGCAATGCTGGCAGCGATTGCTCTGATTCCGATTCTTTTGGCGGTGGCCGTTGCCCTATCTTCGGAGCGTTTATCTCCTGGTGAGGGTCCGCCGTTTTTAGCTCAAGTTACGCAAAATGGATTCTTTACTGGCTTCACAGCCATGCTTCTAGCTCTACCGCTATTTTTACCATTGACCGTGGCAGTTGTGTCAGGGGACACGATTGCCGGGGAAGCTGGTCTTGGAACCATTCGGTACTTGCTCATTGCTCCAGTGAATCGAGTGCGGCTCTTGCTGGTGAAGTATTTGGCAAGCCTGGTATTCATTTTGGCTGGAACATTCACGTTGATGATCGCGGGAGCTATTATTGGCGCCATTTTGTTCCCAGTTGGCCCAGTAACGCTGCTGTCCGGCGACACAATTTCAATAGCAGAGGCATTCGGAAGAATGGCGCTTGTTGCGCTCTACACAACCGTATCCCTTTCGGGAATGGCGGCAGTTGGACTGTTTATCTCAACCCTAACCACGGTTCCAGTTGGAGCGATGACGGCTACCCTGGTGACTTCAGGCGTAAGCAACATCCTTGGAAACATTCCACAACTCGAGTGGATGCACCCCTGGCTATTCACTTACTACTGGTTGGATTTCGCAGATCTGATGCGAGTGCCGATTGAGTGGGGTTCGCTTGCTTCAAACATGGTTCTGCAGCTGGCCTGGATCGCAGTATTTGGGGCCTTGGCTTACGGCAGATTCACAACCAAAGACATCCTCAGTTAGCCTGTTAGACTTCTAGGCTGCAAGGGCCTCTAGCTCAGTCGGTAGAGCAACGGACTTTTAATCCGTGGGTCGTCGGTTCGATCCCGACGGGGCCTACAAAACACTCCTAAAACCTCGCGAAATCATGCTAGTTATATAAACTGCCAAGGTGATCTACCCCATCCGGACTGAGCGGCTCAGCATCTCGCCCCTTTCGAGAGCGGACGTAGATCAATTCGTTGCCTATCGACAGGATCCTCTAGTCGCAAAATTTCAGAGTTGGGACACTACCTACTCTAGGGAGCAAGCCCTTCAGCTGATTGAAGATCAGGGCGATCTGGTGCTGCCTATGTTGGGCAACTGGATGCAATTGGCTCTGCGTCTTGGCGAGAATGAGGTGCTAATTGGAGATCTAGCCTTGCATTTGCGAATTGAGGAACCTCCGACGTTTGAAATCGGATTTACCCTTGCAACGAGACATCAGGGTATGGGCTATGCAAAAGAAGCAGCGGCGGCACTGATGGCAGAACTAATTAATTTTGTTGGGGCCCAAAAATTCATCGCCCACATCGACGAAAGAAACTTGCCAGCTGCCACGCTTCTGAGGTCTTTAGGCTTTTCTCACATTCCAGAAAAAGGATGGTCAGAAGAATTTAAGGGAGAGAACGTGCGGGTCGACTACTACGAAATAGTCACTGCCTAGACTCGAGAACTCACGTTGGCTGTTTCTTCTGATGTAGATACTGTGCCCAAATCACAAACGACAGCCAAAGGACCTGCATGAAAGCGATAACACGCTCTGAAAGACCAACAATTGGCTGACCTGGCTCCAGCCAAGTAAGTAAAAACCAAAGGGTGGTCAGACTCAGCACTACAGTCGCGCTAATTGCACCTATTGGCCGCAAAGACCAGTGATAGCGGTTATCAAAACGCATAGACAAAATCGGCCAAGCAGAAAACAATACAAAAGCAATCGTCGCGAATAGGCGATGCTCGTTTGAAAAGCCAGTCTGCGATGGTGTTGCAAAGAATGTGTAACCAAATGCAGCAAATGCAGCCAGCAGTAATGCAATTCGCCCGGGTTTGGCTAGAGCCTTAGCGCTAATGGCCGCAACGATAGTCAGAAATGCCCCAACCAGGAAGAATGTTGATTGAATTTCCTTAACGGGAGAGTCATCAGCTGCCAGATCACTGATTGTTTTTGCAATGGGGTTATATCCTGGCCAAAGAGCGCCAGCAATTGCCCAACCTAAAACGTTCTGAATCGGGCCCAAAGTCGCAGCGATAACTGCCCATACGCCAATAACTTGCACGTTCTAACTCTGCCAGTCTTTAGGAAGTATTGTCTAAAACTTGCTGATTGCTTCGCGGAATTCTTCCTCGGCAGTCTGAAGCGAGACTCTTAGCTTCTTGGACGCAATTCGGCCACCATTGGGCAGACGAAAGGATCGGCATTGTTACTGAGCCCAACCTTGTTCAAATGCTCAATGATGACCTTATAACTTGCGAGCAGGTTCATTTCGACCAAGGTTATTTCATGCTCAGCACAGTACTCAACCACAAACTCATGTGCTTTTCGAAGGTTGGGTCTTGCCATGGATGGAAAAAGGTGGTGCTCAACTTGATAGTTTAAACCGCCCATGAGATTGTCCTTGAGCCAGGAACCCTTTATGTTTCTTGAAGTCAGAACCTGTCTGGTGAAAAAGTCGAGTTTGCTGTCTTTTTCCACTAGCGGCATGCCTTTATGGTTAGGAGCAAAGGCTGCACCCATGAAAAAACCAAAGGTCATCATCATGACCAGCCATAAAGCAAGAGACCAGATAGGACCAAATAAAAAAGCAAAGACTACATAGGGTGTAACTTGCCGAATCAACATAAGTGAAAATTCCAACAAGCGAGTTGACAGGGAGCGTTCTGTTCGCCTTAGACCTGCGAAAGAATCCACTAGCAGATCAAAACCAGTAAAAAGCAACAACAAAGGGAAGAGGTAGCCCTGTCGATCAGAAACCCACTTCTCCAGTCCCTTTTTTGACTCTTTTGATTCAGTCGTAAAGCTCAGCACCCTAATGGCTATGTCTGGGTCCTGACCTATCTGATTAGGGCGCTGATGATGTTTATTGTGTTTGCGAAGCCAGAATCCATAACTCAATCCAGCAAACAAATTAGCCAACACTAAACCAACCGAGTCGTTGAGTTTGTTATTTCTAAAGATCTGCCGATGTGCAGCCTCATGAGCTATGAATCCATATTGTGCACTCAGAATTCCAAGCAGTGCGACAGACACGCAAGCTGCAATAATCCATGCCTTGTGTTGCTGACTGAGTGCAGCGAACAAACCACTCAAAAACCAAAAAACCAAGGAGAACAAGGTAATGGCGACCAAACGAATCACGTAGAACTTTGGCTGTTTCTCCAAGAGACCCGCATCCCTAACTTTGTTGAGAATTCGATTGAAGTGCGTGGTTGAGTGTTCGATTGCTAGAGCCATTTTGTAAGGCTAGCGCTTCGAATTCAAAAAACTGGCGGAAATGAAGAAACCTGATCAAAAGGTGTTCTCTGCTATTCCTGAACTTCGTCTGAGATTAGGAGCTGCACAAGATAGCCGTATAAGTCGGATGAAATTAGTGCGACTTTGTGTTGGATAAAAGCATGGGAAAAATGACCTTAATCGGGGTTTATAAGGCTGATGGCGGCATAATCGGCGAACTCAGCTACTTCCTCGGCCACCTCATTGGTATCAGAGAATGCAGCTTGTGCGACATCACTCACTCCCCCTTCAAGAAGAAGGGCGAGTTCAAACGCCTAGAGAATCAGCTATATCAGGAGTTCGATCTTGACTTCCGATTGGTACACATGAATGAACGAACCGAGAGGGAGCTTGCTGCCTCGGCGGGAAGGGAGCCCTGCGTGCTACTTGCCCACGAAGATGGTTCACTGTCAATGTTTCTAGATTTTCAGGAGCTAAAGGCCGCCGATGGCAGCGTAAAGTCTTTTGAAAAACTGGTTAGAAACAGACTCGACCTATTTCTCTAGTTTGACTTCTTGGAAAGCTGCTTAACCAGATTCACAAAAACATAGACAACAACGACGGCAAGCACTGCATAGACGACCCAGTCCAACAATTGAGCAAAGTCCTCGGCAGCTTGCCAGTTTTCACCCAGATTGAAGCCGATCGAGATCCAGAGGGTGTTCCAGATAAGAATGCCAATCGTTGAGAAAAAATAAAACTTAGCTATTCCCATCTTCACCAGACCGGCAGGAATGCTTACCAGGCTCCTCACAATCGGGAGCATGCGTCCGAAAAATACCAGAGATGCACCGTGCTTCTCAAACCAGTACATGGTCTTCTTGAAGTTTTTCAGCGGTAATCCGACGAATTTGCCGTATCTTCCAACAAGATTTTCTAGGCGATCTTGCGTAAACACATAACCAATCAAGTACCAGAAGCTGGCTCCTACGAGTGATCCCGCGGTAGTTGCCGCTATTGCCTCGAGGAAGCCAAAGCGACCCAGTGAGACGTTAAAACCAGTGAGCAGAAGAATCGCCTCACTTGGAATTGGAGGAATAACCACTTCAATTCCGATTAAAAAAGCGGCGCCTAGAAGGCCAATTTTACTAATTAGATCAACCGCAAACTCAATCACAAGAGAACACTACCGAGTGAAAATGAGTATCAGGCTGTGAGCCACTAGCTTGCTTGAAAGTGACTACTTGCCATCATCTGCAGCACGGGAAAGACGCTGAGATACATAGACAGGAATCAGTGACAAAACAATGATGACCGTGGCAACCACGTTTACAACGCTCGCCTGTGTAGGCCTAGCCATCTCTTTGAGAATCCATAGGGGAATCGTGTCAACGCCGGGTGGTGCTGTAAAGATGGTGACTACCACCTCGTCAAAGCTCAGTGCGAAAGCAAGCAAAGCACCGGCACCGAAGGCGGCTCTGAATTGCGGGAACGTTACGAGCCGGAAAGTGCCCCATACTCCCTGCCCAAGATCCATCGACGCCTCTTGAAGATTCGGATTCATGCGCTTCAGTCGAGCAAAAACGTTGTTGAAGACCATCACAATGCAGAAAGTAGCATGAGCAACAATCATCCCGAAGTATCCGATTTGAAAGCCGGCGGGGGTCAGGAAGTTGCTGTAGGTATTACTAAATGCCACACCAGTTACTACACCAGGTAATGCGATGGGCAAAACCACCAATAGGTTGACGGTTGTTTTACCAAAGAAGTCAAACCTTGAAAGTGCAAAGGCAGTTAGGGTTCCAAGAATCGAAGCGATGGTCATTGCACCAAAAGCAACGATGACTGAGTTGAGCAGGGCGTTTCTAATGGCCTCAAGTTCAGCCGCTTTTTCCCACCACCTAAGAGAATAGTTTTCTATTGGCCAAGAGGATACTTGTGCCTCATTGAATGCGTTTAGCATCAAAATGAATAGCGGGATGTACATAAAAGCCAAAATCAAGGCGATGATTGCCAGCATTCCAGCTTTAGACAACTTGGAGAATCTCAGCATTACATTCTCTCCAATGAACCAGTGCGACGGGCAACCAACAAGTACATGACAACGAATGCGATTGGGACCATCGAAAATGCTGCAGCGACAGGCGGGTTCAGATTGATGTTCGCCGCAATGATGCTACCGATCATCTGGGTTGAGCCCCCAACAAATCTTGCTGCTAGATAATCACCAAGACTCAGTGAAAAAGTAAAAACAGAGCCCGCAATGATTGCTGGCGTAATAAGTGGCAGAACGACTCGGAAAATGGTTGGCCAGGCCTTTTGACCTAGGTCAGCGGCTGCATCAAACAAATTGGTTGGAATCTGGCGAATGGCAGTGAATACAGGCAGGGCCATGTATGGGAACCAAAGATAGGTGAGTGTCAAAACCACAACTGGAATACCAAAACCTGGACCAGATAGCCCAATTGGATCTAGTAGCCAATTTACAAATCCGTTTTCAGTGAAGGTTAGACGCATTGCCAATAGCTTCACCAAATAGCCAGCCCAAAGCGGCAGCGTAATCAAAACAGCTAGCAGATTTCTAACCCAGGGTCTAGCGACCTTAGCCATGTAAATTCCCAGCGGAATTGCCAAGACAATACAGACCGCAGTAACGGCAAGGGCAATCAATAAAGTTCTGAAGGACGTTGAAAGGTAAGCAGGGACGGTAAAAATGCTTACGAAATTCTCAAGCGTGAAGCCAGGTCTGACGCGAGAGGTAAATGGATCAATGAACCAAAAGGCTGTGATCAAAAGTAAGAATAAAGAGATGATGTAAACACCAACAAGCCAGGTCATCGGCAGCGCAAGCAAAGCGCGAAGTCTGACTTTTGGGTGTAGGTGGAGATAAGAAGACAGCGGCATGCTCGATTTTGTTTTTTCTAGCATTGAAGTCATATCTTCACCTCCTTATGAATGGATGTTGCTGGGTGGGGTTTCCCCCACCCAGCAACTAGTTTCAGCCCTTTACAGTGAGCCAGGCATTCGTCCAATCCTGGAAGCTGGTGCACTTGACGTCCTTACGTCCGTCAACACACTCTTCGATTGGAGTAGTCCATGGCCATACCTTGGAGAAGAACTCTTCGTCTTCTGCAGCAAACTCGTCACAGTGAGCCTGAGCTTCTGGAGAACTTGCACAGAATGCGATGTTGGCAGGAGCCATACCGAAGTTCATAGCGATAGCGCCATTAACTTCAGCAGTGCTGGTGTAATCCATCCATGCATATGCACAGTTTGGGTTCTTAGCGGTTGAGGACAATAGCCAAGCGTCATACCAACCGGTTGATCCCTCAACTGGCAGTGTGGTCTTGATGTTCTCCTGACCTGCAAACTTACGCAGAACTTCCCATGAGGTTCCAACTACAACGTTGCCACCTACGAAGGAAGTAATCTGTGCTACTGGATCTGCCCAGTACTCGCCAATGATGGAGTTCTGCTGCTTCAGCAAGTCAATTGCTGCAGCAAGCTGAGTCTCATCTAGCGCGTATGGGTTCTTGATGCCTAGCTCTGGGTTGTGGTACATCAGGTAGACAGCAGCGTCTGCGATGTAAATTGGTGCGTCATATGCAGTGATTTTGCCTGCGTATGGGCTGTCAGCTTCCCAAACAACGCTCCAGCTCTCAGGAGCTCCACCAGTAACGTCTTCGTTGTACTGAAGAAGGTTTGCACCACGGCCAATTGGAACACCGTAGGCCTTGCCGTTTACTGTGTCATAAATCTGACCCTTCATGCCTGGCGCAATGTCGTCAGAGAAGTTAGGGATTAGATCAAGGTTTAGTGGAGCAACGTCTCCGCCGACGATAAGACGAAGTGCTGCGTCACCAGATGCAGATACGATGTCGTACTCTCCAGTACGCATCAAGGTAACCATTTCATCGCTAGTACCAGCAACGCGAGGGTTTACCTTGCAACCAGTCTCAGCAGTGAACTTGTCAGTCCAGGCAGGCTCAACAAAGCCTGACCAGTTGACGATGTTCAGCTCGCCTTCAAACTCACCTAGTTCCTGTTGCATTGGTACATCTGGCACAGTAAGGGTTAGCTCACCGCTGTCAGTTGCACAGCTTGCAAGGAACAGTGAAGAAGTAGCAAGCAGAGCACCAAATGCTAGTTTTCTACGCTTCAATTTGTTTCCTCTCATTATTTGGGAATGCTGGTTACGTGGGATTTTTTCCACTTAGCGAGCACTCGATCACCTGCGACAAAACCCTTGGTTTCGCCGGGTAATTCTTCATTTACTCTGGTTGCAATCATCGAAAGTCCGTTGGCTTCCAACATGAACAAAGTGTTGGCGCCCAAGAATGCGGTGTCGCGAATAACTGCCTGAACTCCCTGCTCATCACTCGCAAGCGTCTCAGTGCTTGCAACGAGTTTGATTCGCTCGGGGCGGATGTTAACCATTTGGCTGTGTCCGGTCAGTGACTGGGCAGAGGTGGCATCGATGATGTTGGAGCTGCCTAGGAAGCCAGCGACGAATGCCGTGGCTGGCTTTTCATAAACTTCGCTTGGTGTGCCAATCTGCTCAATCTTGCCGGCATTGAAAACAGCAATCCGGTCACTCATTCGCATTGCTTCTTCTTGGTCGTGAGTGACGAAGATGAAAGTAATTTTTGATTCTCTCTGAATGTTCTTGAGCTCAACTTGCATTTCTTCTCGAAGCTGCTTGTCGAGCGCTCCAAGCGGCTCATCCAGCAATAGCAACTTCGGTCGCAATACCAAGGCTCGCGCCAGAGCGATTCTTTGACGCTGACCACCCGATAGCTGGTGTGGCAAGCGATCCGCCAGGTGTCCCAGCTTTACCTGGTTGATTGCCTCAGTTGCTTTTGCACTTCTTTCTTCCCTTGAGAGCTTCTTAGCCCGAAGACCAAACTCAACATTGTCTTGGATGCTCATGTGAGGGAAAAGCGCGTAATCCTGAAATACGGTATTTACTTCTCGATCAAAGGGACCCTGCTGGGTGACATCTTGTCCATCCAGATAGATGTGACCAGCACTGGCGCTCTCAAAGCCTGCAATCATCCTCAGGACGGTGGTTTTTCCAGATCCTGAAGGACCCAACATTGAGAAGAACTCCCCCTGTGGGATATCTAGATTTACTCCGGAAACCGCTTCAACGGCTCCAAAATTCTTACTGAGGCCTCGAATTGAAACGCCTGAGGCAAGAGGCTGAGTGCTCTCGCCTATCAAGCTCTGGCCACTTTGAACATCTGCCATTAATTACACCCAATTAGTTTCTGTCTGCGACTGTGCAGGACCTAAGCCTATCCCCCTAGCCCGTCTAGCCCCGGTGAGACAGGGCTGGACGAATGTTTCGATTTGATTACCACCTGCACCTATTTGCCAATAGAGGCCGGGTTCAAAAATGTTCCAGCCTGAGAAATAACGGGGGCCTCGTCTTAGTTAGAACAAAGATGGAAATTTCAGGTAAGACATTCTTGGTCTGCGGCGCCTCTGGCGCCCTTGGGGCAGAAATCGTGAAGCAGCTGAGGGAAAAGGGAGCCACCGTGCTTGGTACGGCCAGCACTAACGATTCGGCAGGTCGAATTCCAGCAGGGGTAGAGGTGAGACTCCTACTCGATTACACCAAACCTGAGAGCATAAAGACTCTTACCGACTATCTGAGCGCATCAGCCGATCTCGACGGAATCATTAATGCCAGTGGAGTTGTTGCCTTTGGTGACGCAGTCGAAACCTCTCCAGAAACAGTAAGCAGATTGTTTTCTATCAATGCTGTTGGCCCGATTCAGCTACTGAGTGCCCTTGCACCAGTGCTGGCTAAAAAAGAGCAATCGGTCGTGGTGAATCTAACTGGAGTGGTTGCAGAAACCGCGCTGCCATCTCTTGCCTCCTACTCAGCATCAAAATTTGCAATCCATGGATTTTTACAAGCTGTAGCCAGAGAGTGGCGTCGCGCCGGCACAACAGTTATCTCAGCCAGACCCGGTCACACCGAAACTGGTTTAGCTGATCGTGCCATCGCAGGCACAGCTCCTAAATTTCCTCCGGGGAAAACAGCCACTGAAGTCGCAAACCGGATTATTTCAGCCATTGAAACCGATGAAAAAGACTTACCAGCTATTTCTTTCTAATTGAGAAAGAGAATTCTTTAGTCTCCCCAGTTTCAATAATGGTGGAGTTCAAATCAGAATTGAATGCATTCGCAAGGCAGCTCATGGGTTCTATAGACAGCAGGCTGTCGCCGCAATCCAGACTTGGTCGATAGAACATAAAGTATTCGAAGCCTTGGTCTAAAGAAATACTCAGTTCATAATTTTTTGTTTCCAGCTGAACTTCTTTCGCTCCTACAAAGCAGTCATCCATCTGACCACCCTGATAAATAAGACCTTCGATTCGCTTTTCAGAAACAGGAATCATTTTTTCGTTGACAATTATCTGCTTGGTGAAATTTGCTGATGCATTAAAACTCTCTCCCACTGAAAAATAGGGGTGAAAACCTATTCCAAAGGGAGCTGATTCGCCATGGTTGGTTGCTGTTGCTATTACTCTCAAACCAGAGTCAACTAACTGATAAGTAATTGCTAGTTCAATGTCGAATGGATAGCTCGGATCTGATCCGAAGTGGTAGCCGAGGGTTACGGCATCTTCAGAAAGATTCATGACGTCAAGCGCTCGATTAAAAATGAGGCCATGATTGGAATTACCATCCGAATCAACATTGGGAGTTTGATAGAGCTTGCCCAAAAACTCGTATGAGTGATTGGCCAGACGATTAGGCCAAGGGGCCAAAGCGCATCCGAAGAACATTGCAGCTGGATTTGAAACTGGCTCTGAGTCAATGACAGTAACGCCGTTCAGGCTCAGTTTCTTGAGTGCTGCACCAACCGGGGAAATTACTGCCATACTGGTAGCGCCTTCGGAATTCCGAGCGATACTCAGTTGCTGTTCAGGGTGCATTTTTGGCACTCCCATATGTTAATGATTGACGAGTAGGTGGACAGCTTGAAGGCCAGAATAGACGGCAAGCTCTTCGACGGTAGAGACATTTTCTACTTTGACGATGAGTCTTCAGCACTACCCTCCACTCGTAAGTCAGATATAAGAGAGCAAGCCGACCGGCCACAAACAGGTCAGCTCAGATTTGACGCCCTAACATCAGAATGGATCACGGTTGCGGCTCATCGCCAGCAGCGTGCTTTTCTGCCTCCTGCACATTCCTGTCCGCTCTGCCCAACCACTCAGGACAACTTGAGTGAGCTGCCTGACAATTTTGACGTTGCAGTATTTGAAAACAAAGGCCCCGCTTTTGGTCCAGAGGCCAACTTGATTGATCTGCCAAATGGCCAACGATTTGGATTCGCAACCACTTCTTTTGGTCGCTGCGAGGTAGTTGTTTTCAGCCCTGCACACTCTGGCAGTCTTGCTGAAATGCCTTTAGAGCGCGTGGAAACTGTAATTCGGGCCTGGATGAATCGCACAGCTGAACTTCAGCAGATAAAGGGTGTGGTGCAGGTGTTTCCCTTTGAAAATCGTGGGGAAGAAATTGGTGTGACACTGCATCATCCACATGGTCAAATCTATGCTTATCCATTTATCACCCCGAGGACTGAGAAGCTGATTCAAAGCGTCAAATCTTTCAACGGAGATTTTTTCGGTGAACTAATTAAGTTCGAGCAGTCCGGCACAAGGAAAATTATCGAAACCGAAAACTTTATTGCTTTCGTTCCTTTCGCCGCACGCTGGCCGATGGAAGCTCACTTGCTACCAAAGAGAAGCATCAGCGACCTCTCTCAGCTTCGGGAGAACGAGATAAAAGAGTTGGCCGATGTTTACAAAAAGCTACTGCAAGCTTTTGATGCTTACTATGAAACTCCAACCCCATACATTTCAGCCTGGCACCAGGCACCCATGATTGAAAACCGAGAGCAGATCAGGCTGATGCTGCAGATCACTTCGCCTAGAAGAGCAGCTGACAAATTGAAATATTTAGCTGGTTCAGAAAGTGCGATGGGCGCTTTTGTTGCTGACATTGCCCCCGAGGAAACGGCTGCTCGCCTGCGCGAGGTGATCTAGTGCTGCAAGAAGCAAAAGATGGTTTTGAAGAGGCGTTTGGACATCAATCCGCTGGCGTTTGGTCAGCGCCGGGACGCGCAAATCTAATTGGTGAGCACACCGACTACAACAACGGATTCGTCTTCCCGTTTGGGATCGATCGCCGCACCTTTGTCGCATTAGCGCCTAGGGAAGACAGCAAGTGTCGAGTGGCCTCCAGCATTTCCGATGAGGTATTCGAATGGAATCTTTCCGACGAAAAGCCAACCGGCATGGACTGGGCGCTTTATCCTCTCGGGGTTGCTTGGACTATGCGGGAGCATGCCAAGAGCGGCTTTGATGCATACTTTGTGTCGGATGTGCCCGTTGGGGCAGGGCTCTCTTCTTCAGCAGCAATTGAGTGTTCCATTGGAATTGCTCTGAATGAAATTTGGAACGCTGGTTTGTCTAAGCAGGAAATCGCCCTGCTTGGACAAAAAGCCGAGAATGAAGTAGTTGGCGCGCCAACCGGGATTATGGATCAAACTGCTTCCATGCTTGCCCAGCCTGATTCAGCGGTACTAATTGATTGCAAGACCCTTGAGACAGAATTGATTCCACTGGGTCTGTCGAAAAAGGGACTGGTAGTTGCAGTCATGGATACCAAGGTTTCCCATCGCCACTCGGATGGTGGCTATCGCTCCAGAAGAGAAGCATGTGAGAAGGGTGCTGCCACGATGAAAGTCGCATCGCTCAGGGAGCTGTCAGCCGCGGATCTACCTAACGCAGAGCAAAAGCTTGATGATGTTACCTTCCGCCGCTGCCGCCACGTCATCACGGAAAACCAGCGCGTGCTGGATGCCGTGAACGCGTTGAAGGCTTCCGACATGGCCGGACTTGGAAAGCTTCTACTAGAGTCTCACGCTTCCATGCGGGACGATTTTGAAATTTCAATTGAAGAACTAGACACCGCTGTTGAGGTTGCAATGGGTGTTGGCGCGTTTGGATCACGCATGACCGGCGGAGGCTTTGGCGGAGCTGCGATTGCAATAATCGAAGAGTCGAAGCTGAGTGAGCTGGAAAGACAATGCAAGAAGGTGTTTGCGGATAAGGGCTTCGCGGAGCCGAATATTTTTGCCGTGAACCCAAGTCAAGGCGCAAGCCGAGACAGCTAAGCGGTCGCTACAACCGTAACTCCAGCATCAACCATTTCATCAATCGCTCTTTCAATAGATTCTGCGCTAACTCCGGCGGTCAACGAGCTAATAACTTTGACACTAAGTCCATGCTTGGCGGAATCAAGAGCAGATGCTCTAACGCAGTAGTCCGTTGCTATGCCAACCACATCAACTTCGGTTATGGCATGTTTCTGAAGAACTTCTTCAAAACTGTCCCCTTGATCAGTAATACCATCAAAAATCGAGTAGCCGTTGGCGCTCTGACCCTTCTTGATATGAATATCGATCAGACTCTGATCCAAATTGGTGTGATACTCCGCTCCTGAGGTTCCAGCAATGCAGTGCAGCGGCCAAGTTCTAACAAGGTCAGGTTGGACTCCCGCTGGCGGGAAATGGCCATCATTCGAGTCATTTGGTGTGTGCCAGTCCCTTGAGGCAATCACAAAGTCATAGTGGGCCTCGTGGTCTCGAATAAAACTTGAAATTTTGCTTGCTACCGCAGCTCCACCTTCACAAGCCAAGGCACCGCCCTCGCAGAAGTCGTTCTGAACATCAATGACTAACAGAGCCTTGGCCATTATCGATTCACCAAACTCGCACCACAGCCATAGAAGCCAAGCACCAATTCGTCCATGGCTTCTTGATTCTTTATTGCAACCGAATTACCCAGGTTAAAGACGGTGAAAATCAGCTTGGAACCGTCTTCTGGATATAGGAAACCAGCCAGCGTGTATCCGGTTCTGATCCAACCAGTCTTGGCAACTACCTTGCCGGCCGCATCTTCAAATCGATATGCCAAAGAACCTGGTGTTCCAGAAACGGGCATTCCATCCAGTATTACCTTGAAGTCGCCGTAGTTCTTATCAACCAGCTTTAGCAAATCATTGATGGTAACCGGAGAAACTTGATTGAAGCGGGAGAGCCCGGAGCCGTCCTCCACCTTTAATCCAGCCAAATTGATTCGAGTTCCCTCGAGTGCAATTTGATAAGCGCGAGTGAGCGAAGCAAAGCTGCCATCTTGACCGACCTTCAGTGAAACCAGCCTTGCAATCGCCTCCGCAAGCGTGTTATCACTAACCACCAGCATGTAATCAATCCAGGTCGATAGTGGAGCAGAACGGACGCTTGCAATTTCTACCGCATCGGCCGGAGCTACTCCCTTGGATAGCACTGCAGCTGATGCACTTTGCCCCAGAGCTTGCTTGAAGTATTCACCCGCTTTTGTGACAGGGTCTTTAGATCTAGCGGAATCCTTTGAACCTGGATTAGATCTATCACCATCGACCTGCAAAGCAGAAACGTATGACATGTAGCCTTCAGTTAAACCGCGCTGATCCCAAACGCTTTGATACTCCCCGTTCGGGCTTCCGTAGAGAGTGCTGTCTAAAACAATCTGACTAATTGTCTGGCCAGGTGCCTTGCTAGCAATCTGTCTTGCCAGATCAGCAAGCTTTGGTGCATTTCGATAGACGGAGCTTGTGCCAGGTGCAGTTCTTGAAAGCGTCACATCGCCAGCCCCCACCAAATAAAGAATTGACGGGTCTTGGCTATCTGCGTATACGCGCGTGGTCACCCTGTAATTGGGGCCAAGAGTTTCTAATGCTGCAGCTGCGGTTAGGAGTTTCATAACCGATGCCGGTCTTGCTGGAGTGGCGCTGGAACGATCAAATAAAACTGTTCCAGTTGCCGCATCAATTACTTGTGCCTGCAAATCTAAAATTTCTGTCGATTGCTCTAGCTCAGTGACAGCACATTGAATCGCTTCAGCAGACTCGGTAGGAGCCGGGGTATCAGTTTCCCCTGAAGGTTGCCCATCTAGCGCCGTCTCAGTTGGGTCACTCGCCTGAGAATTTGAATTTGCTCCGCCCAGTGGGCCAAGAAATAGACCCAGCAAGACAATGAGACCAATTACTAGTCCACTGGCCACGCCAGCCAAAATTGGTTTGAGTTCTGCGTTAGATTTCACTCATGAAGCATAAACTCTTGATTTCCGTTATGGCGCTGGCTCTAGCAATTTCACAGCCAGCGAACGCCCACGATGAACTGGTCAGCCAGTCGCCAGCTCAAGGGGAAACGGTGTCTGCCGGGGTAATCGACATAAGGCTTGAATTTAGTGACCCTCCGCTTGCGCTCGAGGATGGCTCGGGCAATGAGATTTTTGTGACGGGTCCCAATGGTGCAATCAAATACGCAGGCTGCCTTCCGATTGAAGGAAACTTTGGAGTCCTGACTGCTGATTTGGATCAGGTCGGAACGCACACCGTAGCCTGGCGAGTGGTTTCTTCAGACGGCCATCCAATTAGCGGCGAATTTACTTTTGATATTGAAAACAGCTCAGGATACGTTTCTGACGCTGAATTTATCTACCCAGATTGTGGCAATGGATTGATTTCACCAAATGAGCAACCGGCTGACTTGTATTGGCTGCTCTGGCTATCGCTTGGTGCTGTGGCCGCCGCGATCTTCTTCTTTCTTCGACCCAAGAAGAAGATTTAGATAAGCAAGCGCAGTTAGCACCAGTCCCCCGGCCACGGTTTCAAAACCAATCTCAAGTCTTCCGCCTGCGGGAGCGGCAAAGAGCGAATAGAGAACGTCCAACGCTGTTGAATTCATCAGACCTGCGACCATTGAGATCAGAGCAACTCGGCCAATCCACCACTTCGTGCCGGAGAGTTTTCCAGAAGACCATGTAATTAAAAGATTCAAAGCCAAACCAATTACAAGTCCACCTGCTGCAAGCTCAATGGACGGATGATAGAAGAAGCTGATAGCTCCAATCACTAAGGCGCTAATCAACCAAAACAAAACAGTCACCGAATTCTCCTTGAATCTTCTTAAGCCAGTTTGCAGAACTCGTTGAGTGGCTCAACCTGTCCCGCTACGACTATTTGATTGCCCTCGTTGAGCACTGTCTCTGGGAAAGCAGGAACATACTTTCCATCGCCCTTTGTAACCGCCACAACGGTCACACCGTAGGTGGATCGAATCTTGAGATCTGCGAGCGTCTGCCCGTCAAAACTTGGTGGGACTTCCGTCTTCACCATCACAAAGTCACTGTCAATCGAGACATAGTCAAGCGTCTCCCCCGAAACCATGTGGGCAACCCTCTTGCCCATTTCTGCTTCAGGGAAAATTACGTTGTGGCAGCCAAGCTGCTTGAGGATGACACCGTGTGAGGTCGAGTTAGCCTTGGCCCAGACTTTCGGGACTCCTAGCTGCAGTAGTAAGGATGAAGTCAAAATGCTCGACTCAATGTCAGCCCCGATGGCCACCACAGCGGAATCAAAGTCAGCAGCACCTAGCTCTTTCAAGGTTGCCTCATCAGTGGTGTCGGCAACGACGGTATGTGTGAGTTGAGTCGACATCTGCTGAACAATCTTTTCATCGGTATCGATACCCAAAACCTCATGGCCAGTGCGCATAAGTTCCAGTGCAAGTGCAGACCCAAATCGCCCTAGGCCTATGACCATTATGTTGCTGTGGAGGATTCTCTTTTTCGCTGATTCTTTAGCCAATTAGGGGCCTTTCTCTAGGTAATTCATAATGGCGTCTAACTTTTCG
>JACCDJ010701757.1_pt1 | contig 34331 bp, 32 predicted proteins | sample 7444481 | NCBI WGS metagenome assembly JACCDJ01 (sample SAMN15323435, study PRJNA562643) | freshwater metagenome | isolation source: river surface water | place: USA:Blue River Watershed | collected 2017-08-15 | reverse complement strand
GTACCTGTGATGTACATGATGAGTGAGCAGTGGAAGATGGCCTTGAAGAATCGCATGAACAAAAAGGTTGCAGAATAATACAACCATTTAAAACAAAAAAGGGCGGTCAAAAATGACCGCCCTTTTTAATAACCAGACTCTTTACTTCTCTTTGTAGAAGAATGAGTAACGAAAACCTGACGTGTAGTAAAATCCGGCGTTGACTAAACCATTGGTTGCATAAACACCCATGGCGTATCGCGTAGCCAATCTCTTGGTAATATTCAATTCGAAACCAGTCTCCAGCTCAAGACCCCTGTTGATCCAATATCCACGTTCATTATTCACTTCGTATCCATCTTTTAAAAACGAACTTGGCTTAGATTTGGCAGAAACAGAATAGAAAGGCTCCAAAATGGATTTACCCAACTTATATCTGCGCATGAATCCGATTTCAAACTGTCTATAATTGATATTATCATAGTCTGTTGTCAGGGGATCTGAATAATCACCAAAATTGATTCCCATTGAAATACCCCAATTATCATTGAAGTAATAGTCAACATTATTTTGAAATTCCAAGCCACGGGCAAAAAAAGCCCCATTCATCCTTGCCGCCAACTCTTGCGAACGACCGGTATTGTTCAGGGTCAGAAAAACAAGAAAAACTAAGAGGCCATGGATGGTGGTTGATGACTTAGTCATTAGACTCAATCTTTTGCTTAGATCTCATCAACTTCTCTGCATTGTCTCTTCCCTCGTCTGTGATGTAACGCATCATTTGGTTATTGGATGCGTTGAAGAACACATACAAAGTACCTTCGTCCTTGAAATGCTCTTGACCGCCTCTTAAATAGATAGCACGGTCTTTTCTCTTCATTGGAACATCCTGGTATTGCAATTTGTAGCGGTATGTAATCACCTTATAGCCATCGGGAGCATTCAAATAGAAGTCTGTAGGCTCCACTTTCAATGTGTTATTCACTTCAGCGATGGTCATACCTCTGTTCAGCTGATAAATCATTTCAGGAGTGGTATAATACTCCGTTACGCCCAAAGGATTCAAATTAGCCATTTTGGACTTTTTAAGGATACCGCAAGAAGATAACAATGCGGCTCCAATCATTACAAATAATATCTTTTTCATGATTCTCGTTCTTTAATCGATTAATGGCTTATGTCCTACTACTTCTTCTTTCAACTTGGCGAGACGAGATTTTTTAGCCGTTTCCGTTTTTGCTTTTTTGTTGCCCGCAGCTGACTTGGTATTCATTGGTAAATTGACAGTTTTGGCTGGCTTACTTGATTCAGCAGGCAAAGACATCTGAATGTTCAAATTCACATTGGATTTTCCTTCCAACAAACCTTTGATCAAATCGCAATTCGTACAACCTTCTTCTTTTTCTTCTTCTGATACGGGTTGTTCTAACAAGATACATTTCTGGTTACAAGAAGACTCAGGGCGCTTCTCATTGAAATTCTCGTTCTTGATTGAACCGCATGGGCAATATGTACAAGAACCATTCTCGATAAATGCATACTCATCAAAATTCAAAGCCTCCGGATCAGTACAACCTCTACCGCCTTCCTTCTTATCACACTCAGCAATAAAATCTTTCATATCGCCAATAGCAGGAATCGCATCTGATTGCCCTCTATCCGTAACAACTGTCTGCAACTTCTCGTTCTTGAAATATAAGTAGGCACTGCTTTCATTCACAAAAAATTCATCACCTTCTGTCAATCCTTCGCGTCTCTTGATCATCAAAGGAGAAGTTTTTTTAGCAGGAGTCTTGTACTTGTACATGACCAACTCACATCCTTCATCGTCGGAAGCAAATATTTCATGAGGAGGCAAATTGCCCAACGTGGACTTGACCTGATCTTTGGTCATACCCGTGTTCAAATTGGCCAACTCAATTGGCTTGACATAGTTGGGTACCGGGATGAGTTTTCGACATCCTGTCCCAAACAAAAGTGGAAGCACCATGGCTATTCCACCCAAAAGTTTAAGAAATCTTTTATTCATTTTGATATAAATTAATATACCAAACATAAGTGTTTCTACGCACGAAAACAAATCTTAGTGGCGTTTACCGCAATTTAATCCATGAGGATACCCCCAAGCTGATGAAAATAATGGCAGCTCCGTAGTAAAATCCAGCGCTCATGAATTCTGATTGTCCGTACAACCAAAGGGCCAGCACAATGGAGTAAACGGGTTCCATGTTGATGGCCATGGCGCAAACAAAGGGGCTGATGTGCCGCATCACGGCTATGCTTGCAATAAACGGAAAAGAGGTGGCTACGATACCCAAAACAATCAGCATGACCAGATTTCGGGAATCCAGTAAATCAGTTTCAAAGGTTTCTTGCTGGTTCAATACGATATAAAGAAAAACAAACCCGCAAGCGACGGCCATTTCCACCAAGGCCATCTGATTGCTTGGAACGGATTGCACCAAGCGTGAATTGATGGCTGAAAATGTGGCCGATAAGAGAGCCGCCACTAAGCCCCATAGAATACCCGATGAATATCGTGTTTCAAAATTAAAAATAAAGACCAGGCCGATTACAGCAAAGCTACCCAAAGCCATTTCGCGCCAATCCCACTTCTTATTGGTAATCCAAGGTCCCACCAATGAAACAAAAATGGCATTGGTACTCAATACTGTTAACGCAGTGCTGATGTTGGATACTTTGATGGCTGTAAAAAAAGAAATCCAATGCAGGGCAATGAACAAGCCTGCAATAGCGAGCACAAGCAAATGGCGAGAAGAAATGGGCTGCCACTTGCCGCGGTAAACTACCCAGGCTGCTATGCCCATAAAGGCGATTAAGGTTCGCCAAAAAACCAAAGGGACAGAAGACAGAGAGATCTCATGACCCAAAATACCTGTAAATCCCCAAATGAAGACAATGAAATGCAGTAAATAAAGGGCGCTACTTTTGGTCATGGTTGTGTTCTAAGTCCACTACCCCGCCTGAAACGATGTACTTCATTACATCAACTGCACTTTTGTCGATGGGCTTGATGTTTTTGACCGGCACAATCAACAAATGACCAGAAAAACTGTAACTCATGGGGAAATAAACCCCCACTTTCTCTTTGATATTCCCCAACTCATGAAGGTCTTCATCTGTGATGAAACCTATGGCCTCTAAATCATTTTGATCACTTAATTTGACCAAAACAGGTTGATTAAAGGCTTTCTTTTGACCAACAAAGGCACCCAATAAATCGGTGATGCTTTTATAAATGGTTTTGATGAGTGGGATGCGATCCAACATTTTTTCCAACCAAAACTTAATTGTATCGTTGATGAATTTGGCTCCGAGGTAGCCCAACAACGCGAGCACAGCTACCAGCATTAAAATTCCCATGCCTGGGTAACGGTGTTCAATGGGCAATAAAGAATCCAACCAAGTAAACATCTTAAAAATAACATAGGCCGTAATGATGATGGGCAAACTGATCAAAAGGCCGTTCAGGACATATTGGATAAGCTTCCGTGCAATGCGTTGTAACATGCCACAAAATTGCATTATTTATCGCAGCGTTTGATTTTTTTGTGAAGGTTATCACATAAAAGTTTGAGCACCTGTGTATTTTTGAAACATGAGGAAATTACTTTTCACGCTGATGGCCTTGATGGCCGTATTTTTTGTGCAAGCACAAGACAATGATAATCCGGTAAAGTGGAGCTATTCTGCCAAAGCTTTGGACAATAATCAATATGAATTAAGTTTTTCGGCTAAAATTCTAAAGGGATGGCATGTTTATGCTTTAAAGGTTTCTGCAGATCCTAATTTCATTGGTCCCATCCCCACCTCCATTAAATTAAATCCTGACAACAAAAATTTCAAAGTTGTTACCAATGTAAAGGATGGCAAATACATCACCCACTTCGATCCAAACTTTGATGCGGATTTGAACTACTACGAAAACAATGTCGTTTTTAAGCAGATTATTGAAGTGCTCTCCACCAATCCATTTACGTTGAGAGGAGTGCTGGAATATATGGCTTGTAATGATAGCCAATGTATTTTCCCAGACCCCATCAAATTTGAAATTAAAATTGATCCCTCTTCAACAACTTCCGCATCTCAGGAACAATCATTAGAATCTAAAATAGATACCGCAGGAGTTAAAGTGGTTGAATCCAATTCCAGCGACCCCTTCCACTGGAACTTGGACCCCAATAAGCCCCAAGAAAATTGTCAAATAGAACAAGAAGAGCAAACCATGTGGTGGGCCTTTTTGCAGGGATTATTCTGGGGATTGTTTGCTCTTTTGACTCCTTGCGTATTCCCGATGATTCCTTTGACCGTTTCCTTTTTCACCAAATCATCTGGTGATGGTTCCGGCAAAAGCAAAGCCGTATTGTACGGACTTTTCATCTTTTTAACCTACGTGGCTGTTTCTATTCCTTTTCACATTTTCAGCTCAACCAACCCTGAAGTTTTCAATGAGTTTGCCACCAACCCTTGGATTAACATTGCCTTCTTTGCGATTTTCATTGTTTTTGCCGTTTCTTTTTTCGGTTACTATGAAATCACCCTCCCTGCTTCATGGGCCAATAAAATGGACAACAACGCCTCAAAGATCGGCGGCATATTCGGAGTGTTCTTCATGGCCATCACTTTGGTCATTGTATCTTTCTCTTGCACTGGACCCATTTTGGGCGGTATGCTGGGACAGATTTACGCGAGCAACTCTCAAGGCACAGTTGACTTCTTGGGTCTCTCGTTGTCTTTGGCGCCAACAAAACTTACTGCCGCCACAGCCGGCTTTGGTATTGCCTTGGGTCTTCCCTTTGGTTTGTTTGCCTTCTTCCCTAGCCTCATGAAAAAACTGCCTAAGAGCGGTGGATGGTTGGAAGACTTTAAAGTTTCTTTGGGATTCTTAGAAGTCGCCTTGGCGATTAAATTCATCTCCAATGCCGACTTGGTTCAACAATGGGGATTGCTGAAGCGCGAAACTTTCTTCGCTCTGTGGATCATCATCGGTCTTTTTTGGACACTTTATTTGTTGGGCAAATTCAAGTTCAAGCCTTATCAGGGCAGCCAAACCTTGTCTCGAACCAAATTGACTTTTGCCGTCATCATTGGAGCGTTCACCGTGCGCATGATTCCTGGGGTATTTCCTCCCAATGAATTGAACAAATTCGCTTTCCTCAGCGGATTCCCGCCCCCCTCTTCTTACTCTTACTACCACCATGAATCGGAGTTCAAAATTTACCGTGATTTGGAAGAAGCCGTGGCCGCTGCCAAAAAAGAGAACAAACCCATCTTCATCGACTTTACTGGATGGGCTTGTGTGAATTGTCGCAAGATGGAAGAAACCGTTTGGATTGACCCTGTTATTGCAGAAACCCTGAAAGACAAGTACATCATGGTGTCGTTGTATGTCGATGAAAAGATTGAGCTTCCTGCTGATCAACAAATGATTTACAAGACGCATGATGGTCGATTAAAAGAAATCAAAACTGTTGGAAACAAATGGGCCACCTTGCAAGCTGAGACCTTCCAAAATCAGGCTCAACCTTTTTATGCAGTGATTTCAGCGGACAGCACCTTGTTAATTCCAACAGAAGATTACAATCCTGATGTGAACGAATACAGCAATTGGTTAAATTGCGGCATCGATGCACACAACAATTGGAAAAACGCGAAAGGAAATCGCTAAGCTATTTTTACTCTTCCTGGGCTCTCTGTTTTTGAGCCTAAGCGCTTTGTCTCAAAAGACAATCGTTAAAGGAAGGGTGATTGATCAGTCCAATCAACTCGCCGTGCCATTTGCGCCAGTATTTTTTATTGGTACCAAAACAGGCGTTACAACGGATTTGGATGGGAATTTCTCGTTTGAGACCTACTACAGCTCAGATACATTGGCCTGTCTGATGGTGGGGTACAATCCTTACAAAGTCAAGATTCAACAAGGCAAGTCACAGACCATCACCATGTCCTTGGTGCCGAATACGCAAATGACAGAATTGGTGATCAAGGCCAAAGACCTTGAAGATCCGGCCATTGCCCTCATCAAAAAAGTATTGAACAACAAAAAAATCAACAACAAAGAAAAATTAGACGCCTACGAATACGAGGCCTACAACAAAGTTGAATTTGATTTGAATAATATCAAAGATGAATTGGCGGACAAAAAAGTACTGCGCTCGGTGGAATTCATATTTGATCAAATTGATACCACAGCAGAGAAAAACTATCTGCCCATTTTCATGACGGAAAGTTTGTCTGATTTTTATTTCCGAAGAGAACCCAAGTTCAGTAAAGAGATCATCAAAGCGGCCAAAGTGAGTGGTGTAAAAAATGAAAGCATCAATCAGTTCTTGGGCGATATGTACCAAAACTTTAATGTCTATCAGAATGATTTGGCCGCATTCAACAAGAGCTTCACCAGTCCCATTGCCAACTATTGCTTGGGCTTTTATGACTACACCATCATGGACACTTTGGTGATGGATGGGAAATATTGTTATGAAGTAAAATTTGCACCCAAGCGCCGACAAGAGTTGTTGTTTGAAGGCACATTGTGGATCAATGATACCTCTTACGCCTTGAAAAAAATTGAAGCCGCCATTACTGAATCTGCCAATATCAACTGGATCAAAGATTTCAAAGTGACGCAATACTTTGATGAAGTAGAGAAAGAAGTTTGGATGATGACAGGAGATGAGTTAATTGTCGATTTTAATTTGTCCGATAAAAAAATGGGAATGTATGGTCGCAAAAAATCTTCCTATAAAAACTTCATCATCAATCAAAAAAGACCCACTGAGTTTTTTCAAGGATACACGGATGTCATTGTCGCGGAAGGAGCATCGGACCACGACGATGCTTTTTGGGATGAACACCGGCATTTGAAACTCACCAAAGATGAAAAGGAAATTTATCAAATGGTCGATACCCTGCAGAATATCCCATTGTTCAGTACAGTTGTCGACATCATCAATTTATTCATCAATGGATACAAAGTGATTGGCAAATTTGAATACGGGCCCTACTACACGACCTATAGTTACAATCCCATCGAAGGAAATCGTTTTAGGGTTGGGGGACGAACCAGCAATGAATTTTCCAAACGCATCATGTTTGATGGATACGCTGCATACGGATTGCTGGATGAGGAATGGAAATATGGAGGGGGATTCCTCTGGGTCATCAATAAAAATCCAAGATTCGCTGTTGATGTCCACACCAAAAAAGACGTGGAGCAAATAGGACAAAGTACAGGGCAATTGCGAACAGACAATGTGCTTACCTCGTTGTTCAGAAGAAACCCAGCCAATAAGCTGACCATGGTCAATGAATATTCCATGTTCATTGAAAAGGAATGGGTGCATGGCATTTCCAACAAGCTCATCTTTAAACACCGCGAATTACAACCCATTGGTGGTTATTATCAATTCATTGAACCCCGAGTCAAGTCCTTTGTTCCCAACATCACCAGTGCAGAAATGACACTCTCCTTGCGTTGGGCGTACAAAGAGAAATACATCTACGGAGAATTTGAACGCTTTAGTGTAGGCAGCAATTGGCCCATTGTGGAATTTGCCTACACCCGCAGCATATCAGGGCTTTTTGGCGCTCAATACAACTATGAGCGCGCTCAAGTTACCTTAAAAGACAAATGGAAATTTGGACCATTTGGTTACATGGACATATCCAGCCAAGCAGGAAAGATCTATGGACAGCTACCCTTTCCTTTGCTCATGATGCACCAAGGGAATGAAACTTTTTTCTACGATGAAACTTCGTACAACACCATGAACTTTTTTGAGTTCGTTTCAGACCGCTGGGTCAATTTGTGGGCTACCTATCATGCCGAAGGATTATTTTTGAATAAAATCCCCGTTCTTCGCCGACTAAAATGGAGGGAGGTGGCCAGCATGAAAGCAGTTGTTGGAGGATATGACATTCGCAATGATGCTTTTTTACAAAGGGACTGGAACAATGATGGAAAAACCGATGTTTACACGTTAACCAAACCTTTCTTCGAAACCGCTTTGGGGGTTGAGAACATATTCAAGGTTTTGAGGGTGGACATGGTCTACCGGCTTTCTTATTTGAATCATCCCGACATTTTCAAGGTTGGATTGCGCGCCAAAGTACAATTCACCTTCTAACCCTATCTTAGCGACGTGAAATTATCCGCAAATAATATCGTCAAACAATACGGCAATCGCATTGTGGTGAACGGTGTATCCTTTGAAGTGAATCAAGGAGAGATTGTTGGATTGCTGGGGCCCAATGGTGCTGGCAAAACCACCAGCTTTTATATGGTTGTAGGGTTGGTTACTCCGGATTCTGGAGAAATTTTATTGGAGCAGCAGAACATCACGCATGAGCCCATGTTTAAGCGGGCGCAATTGGGGGTTGGTTATTTGCCACAGGAGGCCTCCGTGTTTAGAACTTTGAGCGTGGAAGACAACATCAAAGCCGTTCTTGAACTCACCCCGTTGAGCAAATCAGAGCAATCAGAAAAATTGGAGTCTTTGCTGGACGAGTTTGGTTTAACTGCTCGCAGAAAATACGTCGGGAGTCATCTTTCCGGAGGTGAAAGACGCAGAACAGAAATTGCGCGTGCATTGGCTACCAATCCAAAATTCATACTGTTGGACGAGCCATTTGCCGGTGTCGATCCCATTGCTGTGGAAGACATTCAGCGTATCGTAGAACAGTTGCGTACCAAGAATATTGGCATCCTCATAACGGACCACAACGTACAAGAAACCCTGTCGATCACCGATCGTGCTTATTTGCTGTACGACGGTAAAATTCTCAAATCAGGAACTGCAGAAGAATTGGCTGCAGACGAAGTGGTGCGCAAGGTTTATTTGGGACAAAACTTTGAATTGAGAAGGAAGGTTTAACCCATCTTGGTATTGCCGTTCCAATCTTTTTCCCACTATTTATAGAAGAATCACAAATGCCTGATGCGCCACTCCTTTGGATAATGATTGGAAACCCTACCCTTGACCATTTTAACCCAAGCCAAATCCATCCCTTGCCATTGCACAATGTGCCAACCACTGCGATTCACATCATCCATCCGCCAATCTTCACCGCGCAACACCAGCAATGCCTCGTCATCTGAAACTTCCAAGCGCGGAATATCCTGATTTGTATTATCTGACAATATCATTCCTTGATGCGGCGTGAAAATTTGCTTGTTCAAAGTGCCCATTTGGGCGCCAATTTGGACCATTTTGGCAACAGGCAAAATATAGTCCGGGGAAATGACCGAATAAAACACCTCTCCTTTTCCATTTAACCAATATCGTTCAAGATCATTATCCTTGACAAAAGGCATGACGGATGGCCAATCTCTTTTGTGCAAGGGTTGCCAAAAAGAATCGTTGGCCAATTTGATGCGACCACTTGACGCAGCTTCTGGTTTTTTTAACACGGAACAAAAAAAGCCCTCACCCTGAGCACGGTGTGGTAAAAACCTCCATGCCGCGACACCTTTTACTTCAATCTGGTCCGCTTCATCCGGCACTTCCAAATGTCCCCAACCCTCCATGCCCAATTCCTCGATACAGTATGAAAGTATGTCTTGATTCTCCATTTCAGCAAACGTGCAGGTGGAATAAATGAGTACCCCATTGGGGGCCAATAAACGATAAGCTTCATCCACCAAATACTTTTGAATACCCGCACATTTGATGACTTGTTCGGGGGTCCATTCCAATCTTGCTGCTTGGTCCTTTCTGAATAAACCTTCGCCACTGCAGGGGGCATCCAACAAGATCAAATCCCAACGTTCGTCCCCTTTTATTTGTGAAACATCAGACTGCAAAACCACCGCATTGACCACTCCCCATTTCATCAAATTTTCTTGTAAAACTTGATTTCTCTTGGGATGAATCTCGTTGGCATATATGACACTTTCGGATGGCAAATTCTCATGCAATAAAATCGTCTTTCCCCCAGGAGCGGCACAGAGATCCAAAACCATCCTGATTGACTGCTCAGTGCTTATTTGTTTAACCAAAGTTCCAATCACCATCGAGCTGCTCTCTTGCGGATAATATTTTCCCAAATGAAATTGGGGGTCTGTGGTAAAAACGGGCCTGGTCTTTAAAAAATGACCTTGGGCATAATGCGCAACCTGACCGGAACGAAAGGCAGACAGCGCCTCTCCTTTGGCATGAACCGAAATTTTTGGAGGCTGATCCATTGCCGCAATCATCGCGTCGGACTCCTCAGGAAATTGTTCTTGAATGCGCTGAATAAATAAAGGATGGAGTACTGTCATGTGCAATGCATCTATTGGTTGGGCGCTCCGTTGGCGCGCTTGTTTCTGCCTAAAATCGGATCTCGTTTTTCTCGATTCTCTGCACGGTTCTGCTTTCGTTCATTTTGTTGCGATCCACGCTCCTCTCTCTTCTGTTCTCGCCTTTCATTGATCGTTTCCTTTTTGCCATCCAACCATTTTTTCACAGATCGATCTCTCTGCGGTATATTGTCATCAAACAATGCCTTCCATTCTTTATCACTCTCTACAGCAAATTGAAGATTGCTCACTGGTCCCTTCATGGAAATAAAAAACTTCTTGCCATCTTCTGTTGGTGCTTGATTGGGGTCGCGCAAGAGCAAATCACGAACATGAAAACCCATCAAATAATCCATTTGATTGTCAAACGTGTGATTGGCTTTAAATACCATATTCAATGCCGAAGACTTGATTTCCATCCAAGGAATTTCGATGGATTGCTGCGAGATCGAAATGGTGTTTCTCAATTGCTCAAACTTGACCCAAGACAATTTTTTCGCCAATAAATCCTCATCCACCAAAGGGGCAATCCACTTGTTCTTTTTCAAATAAACGGCTACATCTTCTAAAACCGACCAATGCAAAATTTCCCCATTGTTCACCTCCATTTCGATAATGCCGTTAACCGAAGGACGATCCAGTTTCAATTCATTGTTCAGCTGAAAATTTACATCCACCTCAGCATCGATTACTCCTTTTAATTGGTCGGATAAAATGGCTGTTTGGCCAAAATCATTGAACAACTTCATCATCTTTGGGAGATTTACCTTCGCTACTTGCCCATCTACATCCACTTCCCACAACCTCGTTTCTGCATTGGCAAAACACTCAATACGGCCGTTCAAACTTCCATCGGCCAGATCCAATCGAAATGCATCTGCTCGAACCAACCCTTCCTCTACCGTTAAGTTCGTTTTAAATTGTTTGGCCTCGAATTGTTGAAAGTCAAATTCATCCACTTCACATTGCACTTGCAATTTGGCAAATGCAGGTAAACCAAAACCCGAACCCTCTCCTTGAATAAAATCCTCTCCCTGAATGTGATTGCTTTTTAACACAACAGACGCTTCTATTCCCCGGTCAGGATTCAACAACCAGTCAACAGCCTGATGCCACTTACCTGTTAGATTGATATCAGACTGTTGGTACTGAGCCAGACATTGGTGAACGATGGCATTGTCCTCATGCAATTGAAGTAAGGCCTGAACATTCTCTACGGGATGGGGCATTGAATGCCATTGAAAACGCTCAGCTTTAATCGCCACATTTCCTTCGGCTTTCCAATCTTCCCATCGCATTGAACTGTCTTCAGGATTCCATTTTCCAATCACCTTGGCCTTTACATCCAATTGACCATTGGATTGAAGCAAAGAATCCCATTTCAGAAAGTTTACCATCTCCCCTAAACCCGCGTGCATTTCAACATTCAAATCCAATTCGGGCTTCATGGTGTTTTTAATATTTCCAGAAATACTCCATTGACCCGTTGCCAAATCTGCATTCAAATGATCCACATGCCATACATCCATTCCCTTGGATAAGTCATATTTTAACTTCAAATCCAAGTTTTCCAAAGTAACCCCTGATTGTGGCTCCTTGATCGAGCCTTCCTTCCATTGCAATAAAGCCTGAACATTCGGACTATCCCATTTTCCTTCCACAGACCCATTCAGCTGAAAAGTTCCGATTGGTTCATATGACCGCAATGTCTCTGAAATCCACCCTGGCATATTGTCCACCCATTGTTTCACTTCAATGTTATCTGCCTGTGCATGAATAAGGCAACGCTCTTTCTTGAAATCCACCCATCCATTACCCTGCATGGGGGAATCCAACGCTTCCCATTGAATGCTCTTTAAGGTTAATAACTCCTTAGCTCGATCATAGGATACATCACCAGAACATTCAAATGCCAATGCATGAATCAGAGGTCTGTTTTCCGATTTTATATCCTGACATATCCCCTCGCCATCCACAGTAATGTTTGAACCGGACGCAGAGAAGTCTCCTTTCAGTTTTAATTTGTCCCAAAACACAACTTGATTATATTGGGACTTGGCATCTTGATACTGCCATGTCACCTCGCTGAAAATAATGCGCTCGAGCCGCATGGATACCTCGGCATCATTGGATGGCTTGGATTTGAAAATCTCCCAATTGGTTCGACCTCTTTTATCTTTTCGCATACTGAGCGACCCTTTGGTCAATTTCAACTCATGAACATGGTAATTTTCATTCCATGCATCAATCCAATTGAAAGCCAAAGACAGCTTTTCTAAATCAATCAACTTCTGATCGTGACGCAAAGCATCAGCGATTTCCAACTCCTCAAAATTGATGGCCAAAAGTGGGAATGAAGTCCATATGGAAACATCTACATTTTTGTACTGCACAGGTGCCGTCAATTCCTGTTTCAACACCTCCAAGGCTTTGGCTATGATATCGTCACGGTAGTACCAGGCTGCGAATGACAAAACGGTTAGGCTCAACACAATGGTGCCCAATATCCACATCAACCAACGCAAACCTTTCCGTGCCTTTTCCTGCATAAAACGAAGGTAGACAAAGGATTTATAAGACCCGAGATATCACGCGGGATTTGAACACAAAACAATGTTAATTGTCCGCCTTTCGCATGGACTTCCATAGAAGGTGAACCATCAACCAACAGAACAAGGTTCCAGTAGTTACTACGGTCAAAAAGATTCCAAAAATAGAAAAACCATCAATTTCAATGGGGTAATTCTCTACTACGGCTCCTTCCATGGTTACCAAACCAAACGTCAATTGCAACCAACAAATCAGCAATCCCAATAGAACTCCGAGACTTGCACCGATAGCATTGATCAAAACACCCTGTAAAACAAATATCCGCTTAATCATTTCCTGAGTGGCACCCATGGCTTGGAAAACGAACATATCCTGTCTTTTTTCTATCATCATCATGGATAAAGAGGCGACAATATTGAAGCACGCGATTAAAAGTATGAAAAACAAAATGGCAAAAGTGGCCCATTTCTCTGATTGAGTGGTCTTATAAATCAAAGCATTCTTCTCCACTCTGCTTACAATACGCAACCCTTTTGCTGCAAGTTCACCGCTCCACTTATCTTGAAATGAGAACATTTCTGACTCGTCTTGCAAGAACAACTCAACGGCAGTTACAGAATCTTTTTTGTTGAGCAATTTCTGTGCGTTGTAAATGGGAACAAATACAAACTTTACATCCAATTCTGCATTGGCAGAAAATACACCGGCATTGTATACATCCATGGTGCTGAACGTATTCTCTTTGTAGCGCGACAGTTTTCGCCCAGGAATTGGCGCTCGGATAGCATAGCGCTGTCCCAACCCCTCTTCCACGGCCATTCTCAACTCTCCACAAACGCCCAAACCAGGAACAACCGCAACATGGGTGGTGTCTTTTAATTCAAAACTTCCCATTCGGAGCAATTGATCCATTCCACTATTTCTTCCATACTGCGGACCCACCCCTTTCATGGTTACAACCGCATCCGCCTCCCCGTAATGAATCCAAACATCATTTTCTACAATGGGTTCAGCAGCTTTAATGCTTCCTTCCGCCGTCCATTGCGCCATGGGCAATTCTGACTCACTAAAAAACTTTTTCGTGGTATGCTGCACCACCAATGGAGCATCAAAATGAGCAAACAAATCGTCTACCAATTTCTCAATTCCATAAAATGCCGACATCACCAAGACCATTGCTGCGGTAACAAATGCCACCACTACCGCTGAAATAATCGAAATAAGATGAATGATTCCTTTGGACTTCTTTGAAATCAAATATCGATAAGCAAAGAAAAATTCCAATCGCATACTACTTCCAGGCCTTGACAATCAATCCAGTTCCCGTGGCGTTATGACTACGAACATCCATTGCATTCAATAGAAATGCAAAAGGATAAGTAATCAAATAATACAACGGAAGAACAATGAAAAAAAGAGATGATTTGTTCAGCATCAGCATCGGATACTTCATGCTCAATAGCCAAGAAATCCTGCCCCATTTTCCATAAGAATATTGAATATCCCATTTGGAAAACCCTGCTGTTTTCAGCTTGTTGGCCATGTCCTCTACTCCATAGCCATCCCGAACATGTTCCTCAATAAAGCTGGTTTCACCGTCGTCATGTACGTCGCTTCCGCCTTGATCAGAGGGGGTAGAAATCAACAACATTCCACCCAATTTCAGGCTATTGCAATAGTTCGTCAATACTTGAACATCTTCTTCTATGTGTTCCATGACGTCCACACAAAGCACCAAATCGTAAGTATTGGGACGAACAAACGTTGTCAAATCACCCGTTTGAAAATGCACATTTGGAATATTCAATCGCTTAAAAAAACCATCGCAATCCGCTACTTGTTCTTCCTTTAAATCCACGGCATCTATGGCGCGGTAATTCAATGATTTGGTCATGCGGTAAGTGTACTGACCAAAGCCAAACCCTGCATCCAAAATTTGAACAGGCTCTTGTTTTCCTTCTCTCCAATTGCGCAAGGCCCGCTGGATATGCCAAGAACGCAAAAGCAATAAATCAAGCAATTGATAAAACAATACTCGGGTCCATGCGGCGGTGTTAAAAACCACCCCCAGCTTTCTTTTGATGGGATCGTAGTGCATTTTATTTTTTCAATAGTCGGTCAATCTCGGCAGAGTAGTCCAAGGAATCATCGATAAAAAACTGAAGCTCCGGAATTTTGCGCATCTGCTTTCCCACAACTCCCGCTAGATAATGACGGATGGTTCCGTTGTTTTCTTCAATGAACTTCATCACCTCAGCTCTTTTCTCGGGAGGAAAAACGGAAACGTAGACCTTGGCATATCCCAGATCTGGACTAACACGTACCAATGTTACCGTTACCAATACACCGGGAAACCACTCCATTCCATTGCGTTGAAAGCTGGTGGATAGCTCCTTTTTGATCAAAGCTGAAAATTTTTCTAAGCGCACTCCTGCCATGTTCCAAAGGTAGCCAATGTATTCTACAAAATACCACTAAATTTGACCCATGTTAAAAATCAGAAGGGGAGAACAGCAGGATTTACCACAGGTGTTTGCGCTAATCAAAGAATTGGCATTGTACGAAAAAGCACCGCATGAGGTAACCAACACCATTGAGGCCATGACTCAAGATGGATTTGGGACCAATCCCGTATACTTCCTTTGGGTTGCAGAGAAAGACGATGTGATTGTTGGAACCGCAATTTGCTACGTCAGATACAGCACATGGAAAGGACCTATGCTTTATTTGGAAGATATAATCGTAACAGAAAAGGAGCGTGGTCAAAAGATTGGGCATCAACTGATGCTAGCGGTGATTGAGTTTGCCCATGAAAAACAATACAAGGGTTTGATTTGGCAGGTATTGGATTGGAATGAACCCGCCATCCATTTCTACAAAAAATACAATGCCCACTTCGATGAAGAATGGGTCAATGTCAAACTAAGTCCTGATCAATTAAAAAACATTTCTTTGCAACATGGAAGTCTATAAGTTTGGAGGAGCGAGTGTCAAAGATGCCACGGCCATCAAGAATGTAGCGGACATTGTCTCTGCAGCCGAAGGTAACCTTTGCGTGATTGTTTCTGCCATGGGGAAAACCACCAATGCCCTGGAATCATTGCACGAGCAATGGTTTAATGGACAAAATTACCAAGAAAACCTGAACTCCATTATTCTATTTCACCAAGCAATATCAAATGAATTGGAATTGATTCAGCAAGATTGTCTTTGGCAACGTCAAATCACCATTCTTGAGGAGAAATTGATGCATTTATCCAAAAGTGCATTTGACACCAGTTACGATCAAATTATCCCATTTGGTGAAATTCTTTCCACTGCACTGCTCCATGACTATTGGACCAAAATTGATTTGAAACATGCGTTTTTAATGGCCACTGATTTTGTCATTACAGACAACTTGCATCGTGAATCGCGTATCTTATGGGAACAGACCCAAAACAAAATTTCTAGACTTAAAGATCATAAAGGAGTATTGCTCACGCAAGGCTTCATAGGCAGCTGCGAAAACGGAATCTGGACTACACTGGGACGAGAAGGGAGCGACTATTCAGCTTCAATATTTGCGCATTGTCTTGACGCCAAACTTCTGACCATTTGGAAAGATGTTCCCGGCATGCTCAATGCCGACCCTAAAAAGAAAGCGGATGCTCAAATCATCGAAAAGATTGCTTATCAAGAAGCCATAGAATTGGCCTATTATGGCGCCAGTGTAATTCACCCCAAAACCATACAACCTCTGGAGTCCAAGCAAATTCCATTGCGTATTGCCTCATTTGTCGATCGTTTTTTACCCGGCACTTTGATCGGCAACTTTTCTCAAATCAAATATCCCAGCTGCTACATTGAGAAAGAAAACCAAACCTTGCTTTCAATTTCTACCAAGGATTTCTCTTTTGTTGTTGAAGACAACATCGTCGAAATTTTCCATCACCTTGACGCTCTCGGCATCAAAGTACAAATGATGGAAAACAGCGCGTTGAGCTTCACACTTTGTATCCAGTGCGAGAAACACAAACGAATGGCTTTGATGAACGCTTTGGAAAAGCGGTACAACATCCGATACAATGAAGGGGTTAAATTGATCACCATTCGACACTACCAGGCTCAAGATCTCAAGGCCATAGAAGAAAAATCGATTTTAATGGAACAAAAAAACCGGACTACTGTCCGGTGGGTAATTCAATAATTGCAAGACTGACGATTAATACTCATCCTCATTGAAGAAGAAATCTTCTTTGGTGGGATAATCCGGCCAAATGTCTTCAATGCTTTCAAATACTTCTTCGTCGTCCTCAATTTGTTGCAAGTTTTCTACAACTTCCAAGGGAGCTCCCGCTCTCATGGCGTAATCAATCAATTCATCTTTGGTAGCAGGCCAGGGGGCATCTTCCAAATAAGAGGCAAGTTCTAGCGTCCAATACATAGCAGTTTCTTTTTAAAGGGTTGAACGTGTTAATTTGTGCGAAAGTAAAATTTTAAGTCAAAAAAACAAGCCTTTGTGGAAATATTATTTATTTCTGTGGAATCCAACATTGCGGAGAAAGGCCGTTTTCCTGCAAAATCCAACGGGCAAGGGTAAAGTAGTAATCGGATAGGCGGTTTAGAAAAATGGGAATCTCCATCTGGACAGGATGCTGGTGGTTCAGCTCCCAGACAGAACGTTCGGCTCTCCGGCAAATGCAGCGCACCACATGGGCTTGAGCCGCTGAGGGATGGCCGCCAGGCAAAATAAAGTGTTTCAATGCTGGCAATGACGATTCCATTGCATCCATGGCTTTCTCGAGACGTTCAATGTCCTCTGCTGTGATCTTGGGCATCTGAATTTGGGCTTCCAATCCCGGCTCAACAGCCAACCAGCTGCCCAAAACAAACAATCGATCTTGTACCCACTCTCCATTCGAATCCGCGAACTGCGCATTCAAAACGCCAATATGTGCATTGAGCTCATCCACGTTACCGTAGGCCTCAATGCGGATATTGAACTTGTCCAAACGCTCAGAACCTAAAATTCCTGTGGTTCCTTCATCGCCCGTTTTGGTGTAGATTTTCATGTTTTCTTTGGACTTAAAAATAATGATGCGAATATAACCCGCACTCCCTATTTTTGTAGCTATTGCAATAAGATAAAGATGACGGCGGAAAAACAAGAGCGGTACGATCGGGCCTATTTAAAAATGGCACAAGAGTGGGCCAAATTGTCCCATTGTCACCGTAAAAAAGTCGGCGCCTTATTGGTCAAAGACGGCATGCTCATTTCAGATGGTTACAATGGCACCCCAAGTGGTTTTCCCAATTCATGCGAAAACGACCTTGGGGAAACACATTGGTATGTTCTGCATGCTGAAGCCAACGCCATTACCAAAATTGCAAAATCCACGAACAACGCCAAAGATTCCACCCTGTACATTACTCTATCCCCTTGTAAGGATTGTTGTAAGTTAATACTACAATCAGGAATCAAAAGAATGGTGTATGTAGAGGAATACAAAGACAATACTGCCGTGCATTTTTTAAAGAATGCAGGCATTGAAGTAGTACAGATTGCTGAACCCTAATGACTGAAAATACCCCACCAAATCCCAATCCTGCTCCCTCACCGGCGCCGCTCCGAAAAAAGATACGGCCATCTTCAGCCCAACCTTTATATTTTGGAATGGTGCTCATCGTGGGCATTCTGATTGGCACCTATTTGGCCGACACCAACTTGCTCACCATCAAAACAGGAGCAGAGGAAAACCCCAATAAATTGGTTAGCTTAATTGATTTCATCGAGGAAAACTATGTCGATAGTGTAGACAAAAAAATGCTTATTGAAGGAGCCATTGAATCGATCCTCTCGCATCTAGACCCTCACAGCTATTACATCTCACCAGAAGCCATTGCCGAGAGCCAAGAGCGAATCAATGGAGAATATGAAGGCATCGGGATGGAATTCATTGTCTACAAGGATACTTTAAGAGTAGTAAAAACAATTGCAGGCGGACCCGCACAGCGCGCTGGACTTCTTCCTGGCGACCGCATCATCAAAGTGGACGGAAAAGATATCATTCAAGAAAAATTGGACAATGACAAAGTCCAAAAAATGATCAAAGGAAAATCTGGATCTGAGGTAAAATTGTCCGTTGTCAGAAAAAACAACAACAATGCGATAGACATACCAATTAAGCGCGGAAACATTCCGTTGAAAAGTGTTCCAGCTTCCTTTATGGTTGATGCTGAAGTTGGATATGTCAAAGTGGAAAGTTTTGGTCAAAATACCTTTGATGAGTTTGAATTGGCTGTGCGTCAATTGAAAAGCCAACGATGTAAAACAGTCATCGTAGACTTACGCGGCAATGGCGGAGGCTTATTGGATCAAAGTTTTAAAATGGCAGAATCATTTCTTCCCAAAGACAAATTGGTACTTTACACCAACGGCATGCATGTCGGCAAGAAACAATATTTTACCACCAAAGATGGTGAATTCAAAAACATGAACGTAGTGGTATTGGTGGATCAAGAATCTGCCTCAGCCAGCGAAATTTTTGCAGGTGCATTACAAGATTGGGATAAGAGTGTAACGGTAGGAAGAAGAACATTTGGAAAAGGGTTGGTGCAGCATGAGATTGAATTGCCAGACCGCAGTGCATTCCGTTTGACCATCGCGCGTTATTACACCCCAACCGGCCGTTGTATACAAAAGCCCTATAGCGATTCCACCAACTATTACGACGAGTTTTCTGAACGATACTACCATGGCGAATTGTTTCACTCGGACAGCATCAAAACCAATGACACTTTAAAATTCAAAACGCCAAAAGGCAGAATTGTATACGGCTCAGGTGGTATCACCCCAGAGGTATTTGTTGCTTTGGATACCGCCAATAATATTTTGCTCAATAGTCTATTTGGTGCCGGTGTATTGCGCGACTTCTGTTTTGACTATTTTGACAAAAATTACAACCAACTGAAGAAATACAAATCAGAAGATGATTTCATCGCGCAGTTCAAAACGACAGATGTCATGCTCAATGAAATATTAAAACTGGCCCGAGCCAAAAAATTGAGCATCAACAACAGAGAATGGAATAGAGCCAAATCTGATATCCGACAGCGGATCAAGTCCACCTTGGGTCGTTACCTGTATGAAGACAGAACTGCTTTCAAAGTGCTTTATCCCAGTGATCATGAAATTTTGAAAGCCATTGAAGTGGGTAAAAACTTCAATCAATTTCTGCACCCTTGATGCACCTTTAACATGACTGGTCCATTTACTTTATCCAAGAAAGAAAGACTCAAAAGACGCAAGAGTATTGAGTCTCTTTTTGACAAAGGAAAAGCCATCAAATACCCTGCAATCATCATGATTCATCGCAAATCAGAGGATGAGGAAGGTCTTAAAGCCATGTTCACAGTGAGCAAACGAAACTACAAACGAGCCCACGATCGAAACCGAATCAAGCGATTGATGAGAGAGGCCTATCGTTTACAGCGCTATCTTATCGATGTTGAGGTCAGAAATTATCACTTGTGTTTTACTTTCACCGGTAAACAATTACCAGATTACCATTACGTTTATGAAAAAGTTGGACTATTGCTCAAAAACTTCAATGACCAACTAAAAGCCATACCATGAAAAAATACTGGAACAATGCAACCAAAATAGCACTGGCGTTGGGTGTTTTTATCCTGACTACTGCTGCCTACTATAAAGACACGCTCTTTGAAGTAACGAAGAACATCGAGATTTTCACAGATGTATATCGCAATCTACAAGAGGCGTATGTGGACGAACCAGAGCCTGGTTTCCTCATGAAAAAGGCCATTGATGCCATGTTGGCTTCCTTGGATCCCTACACGATCTATTATCCAGAAAGTCGAATCGAGGAGGCTACCTTTATGCAAACGGGCTCTTATGGTGGTATCGGCATCAACACCAAAAGACGCAACGACGTTGTCGTAATAACAGATGTCTATGATGGATTTGGTGCTGATAAAGCCGGTATTCTCATTGGGGATGCCATCGTGAAAATTGGGGACAAATGGATCAAGGATCTTACCGATGACGAATCTGCCATGCTCATCAAAGGACAGCCGGGAAGTACCGTCTCAATCACCCTGCGTCGAGGAAAAACAGGGACAGAAGAAGTATTGGTGGTGAAAAGAGAATCGGTCAAAAACAAAGACGTGCCATTTTTCGGTGTTGTCCCAGAAAGCAAAACAGGATATATCTTGCTAGAGGGATTCACTCAAACAGCCGCCTCAGAGGTCAGAGAGGCATTTTTAAATCTTAAAAAGCAAGACATCAGCAGTTTAATTCTTGACCTTCGTGGAAATGGAGGAGGATTACTCAGGGAGGCCGTTTCCATTGTCAATTTCTTTGTCCCGAAGGGTTCCCCCATCGTGGAAACCAAAGGTCGAATTGCAGAATGGAAAAACACCTACATGGCCAGCGCCGAGCCATTGGATGTGAACATTCCACTGATTGTTCTGATTGATGACCACAGCGCCTCGGCCAGTGAAATCGTATCCGGAAGTCTTCAAGATCTCGACCGTGCTGTCATTATTGGAAAAGAATCTTTTGGAAAAGGTTTGGTGCAGCAAACGGTTGACTTGGCTTATAATACAAAAATGAAATTGACCATTGCCAAGTATTACACTCCAAGTGGTCGTTGTGTTCAGCGTTTGGATTACAGCCATCGAGATCAAAAAACGGGCAAAGTGGATGCGGTTGATGATCAAAAAATTCAGCAGTTCAAAACCAAGAAAGGTCGCCCTGTGACTGACGGAAGAGGCGTGCTTCCCGATGTTACCGTCGACACTGAATCTGCCAATGCATGGTTGGACAATTTAAACAAGAAGTTTGCTCTATTCGATTTTGTTACCCAAAGCAATTTCGATTTTAACCGAATGGATACCACTGGGAATTTTATCCTCTCCAATTCTGATTTGGAGTCATTTAAAAATTACCTAGAAAAAATCAATTTCTTTGCCATCAGTGATGACTTAATCGCGTGGGATGAGCATACAGAAAAATTGAAAAAAACGAAGCCAGAATTATCGAATGAAATTGCTGCGCTTCAGAAAAAAGTTTACTTTGAAAACAACAAAGAATTTGACAAAAACAAACCCACGCTGAAATATTTGATTGAGCGAGAAATGGTCAGAAGATCCGGAAACCCCCGAGCCTACTCACGTCAAATCATTCATTACGATCCAGTAGTGAAAAAGGCCATTGATGTTTTGAACACAGACTACAAAAAGATCTTATTGATTCCATGAAGACCAGACTGAGCATCCAACATCAATTGCTTATGGTCTGGATGATCTCCATCGTCATTGGTCTCTCCTTGTCACCCGTTTTGATGTCCATCGGCACCATGGGCATAACCTTGCAATGGTTGGTGGATATTGCACGCAAAAAGATCAAACCCTGGGTTTTTATCACTTTCCCATCTACACGAAACTGGGTAATTCTTTACTTGCTCTTAATCATTGCCATGCTGTGGTCCAGCAATTGGTCTTTTGGCGCCAATGATTTGCGCATCAAACTTCCGCTGCTGCTATTGTCGATTACCTTGCCTTCCTACCTCATCGATTTTAAAAAGGAAAAACGAAGAATCATTGAGTGGGCTTTTATATTCGGAATTGTCCTTTCTGCGGTAGTATCCATACTCCTCGTTCACAATGCCATGCCAATGGCCCACTGGGTAGTCTCTAAAAAATTAAGCCCTTCACAAATTCGTGAATACAGCGTCTTCACCTCTCATGTCCGAATGGGCTTGTTCAGCGCATTAGGAATTGCTCTCCTTTGGTCATATCCATTCCATCAGTTATGGAAAACCATAACACGCTTTGGCATTTCGCTTTTTCTCATTTATTACTTGGTCCTTATTGAATCGGCAACTGGACTTTTCTTGGTTGCCGTTGCAGCCATATTTTTTATCGTTCGCTATTTAAAACTGCGCTTCTCCTACCGCTATAAACTCTGGACACTCGTCACATTAAGTGTACTTCTGATCATTGGTCTCTTTTATATCGTTCGTGTTTTTCAAGCCTACAATGCGCTTCAACCCAATCAGAAACCATTGTCTCAGACCAGGAATGGCAATACTTACGAAAGCCAACCAGATCATGGACAAATAGAAAATGGATATCTCGTTCACCTCAATATTTGTGAAAAAGAACTGATTCCTGCATGGAACAATAGGAGTTCATTGGCCTATCACCACAAAGACTTGTCGGGTGGAGACATCCACCAAACCTTGATTCGATACTTAAGCTCCATGGGACTCCCCAAAGATCAACAAGCTGTTGAGTCCTTGACCGATCAGCAGGTCAAGGAAATTGAGATGGGTATCCCCAATTATAGGTATGCTGAAATGAACGGACTGGAACGCCGTTTGGACAAAATGTTTTTTGAATATCAAATGATTCAATTGGGAGATGCTCCCAATGGCTACTCCCTTTTTCAGCGCTTCATTTATTGGCAAAACGCACTGGACTTGATTCAAGATCATTGGCTATTGGGAACTGGGACAGGGGATCTCAATGATGCCATTCAATCTGGCTACGCCAAAGACAGCAAAGGTCTACTTCCCCAATATCAACTCCGAACGCACAATCAGTATCTGACCATTATCTTAACCCTCGGTGTGCTGGGATTGGTTTTCTGTGTTGTTTTCTTGTACAACATCATCAAAGCGGCAAAAAGATGCTCCCTCATTGCCAGCATTTTTGTCATGATTATTTTGTTTTCGATGGTAACAGAAGACACCCTAGAAACACAAGCGGGAATCACCTTCATCGCCTTTTTTACGGCTTGGTGGTTGGGCTCCCCATTGTGGTCCTCAGAAAAGTGGCGACCTCGGATGGCGTAATCAATATTTGATTTTGGCCTTCATCGGCCTCTTTTAATACATAAACCTGAGCACCTATGGGCGACCATCTTCCAGGGTGTATCGGTCGGCGATCCACATACAGTCCAACAGCTTTAATACCCATTGCCGCTGCAATGTGCAGTGGACCTGTGCTACAAGCCAATAAAGCCCTACTCTCGCCTATGTAGTCAATAAACTGATTCAATGAAAAGTGTCCACAAACAGATGGAACCGTTGTTAAATATTTTCCTTTAAATTGACGCAAGGTCTCTGCGTCCTTTGCTGTTCCAGTAACAACAACCTCCCATGGCTCGTCCTTTATCATTCCCACCAACGCATCGTATTCATCCAAAGTCCAATTCAAGGCACTGCCCTGTGAGAAGGGATGAATAATCAGGCGATTCTGGCCAACTGATGAAGTTGATTTTAATAAGGTCAACTCGCCCAATCGCTTTAGTTCAGGTATGGTTGGCAATCCCAAAGGCTGCAGCAATTTCAAATTGAGTTGCGCCTCATGCAATGGTGAATTTTTACGACCAAACATGGGTCGATGTGTAGCCCACATCCAACTGTACCAGCGATGTCCAGTAGCGATCCTTACCTTGACTTTTGCGTTGTGCGCTGCTTTCATCCAAAATTTATCTGGCAATGCAAACACAACAGCATCCAAATTCAATTCTGCGAACAGGGACTTTGTATCCCTCAGCTCGTGATATTCATCCGCATTGACAAACCGATCTATAAACGGACAGCGATAGATAATATCCTTGGTGTAAGACTTGCCCATAAAAACAATTTCCGCCAAAGGATAAAGTTGTTTAACAAAATAGGCCATGGGCAAGGTCAACATCACATCGCCAATGCTGTCGGTGCGCACAATCATGATTCTGTTGATGGTCATCATTCTTTTTTTTCAGATTGAAATTGATACCACAAAACATATTTCTGATAAGCAGCCCAGGCTGAAATTCTACACACATGCCATCCTGCTAGACCATCTAAAACACCCAATTTGATGAAGTACATGTTAAAAAACTTTGCCATTGGAGACAACCATCTCATCAACCAAATTGTCTTTTTTTCAGCATCCACTTTTTCTCGAGCCATTAGGGTAACAAACTTCAAGGCCTGAGCATAATGGCCCTCGCGGTCATAATAGCTGTAATGCAAACAATTCCCTTCTAAAATAACCGGATGCACTGGATTATTGGATTGCAACGACTCATGAATCAGGCCTTCCCATTTTACTTCATGGCGATTAAATAGTCTGAACTTTGTATCTGGATACCAACCACAATGCTTAATCCATGCACCACAATAATTGGTCAAGCGGTGAAAAGCCGCCGGCATGGGCAATGATAATTTCCATTGCAACAAAGATTGTATCAATGTCTCATCCAAGCACTCATCAGCATCCAAAGACAACACCCAATCATACTTGGCTTGATCATTTGCTGCATTCTTGGATACCGAATAACCTTGCCAAGCGTGCTGAAAAACACGGGCACCCATTTCCTCTGCTATGGCAACGGTTTGATCAGAAGAAAATGAATCCCACACTACTACATCATCGGACACTTTCAATGCATCTGCAATACAGCGCTGAATATTGCGCTCTTCATTAAAGGTGATAATGACTACACTAAAATCAGCCATGGCGTAAATTTAGATCAATCCACCAACGAAAATATAATTTGACGTTCAATCAAATCACCGCTCTTTACCTTGACTTCCAGCTCATCCCCCAAATGAATCTCTTCTCCACGACTATTGACCAAAATGTAAGCTGCCTTTTCAAAAGTAAAGTCAAACCCCAATTCCTCCATGGGAAGGAACCCTTCGCATTTGTTGTCTTTTAATTCAACGTATAATCCTCCAGTGGTGATTCCACTCACCCGACCTTCAAATACCTGATCCTTGTGCATCAGAAGAAACTCTACTTGCTTGTATTTTGTACTGGCACGCTCGGCATCTGCTGCTCGTTTCTCCATCATGGAATCGTGCTTACAATGTAAATCCAACTGATTGACATTGGGCAATCCTTGGTCATGGATGTACTTGTCCAAAAGACGATGAACAATTACGTCTGGATAACGGCGGATGGGTGATGTAAAATGTGAATAATAGGAAAAGGCCAATCCGTAATGGCCAATGTTCTTGGTACTGTACTCTGCTTTGGCCATTGAACGAATGGCCATGATCTGAACCATGCTCTCCTCTTGCTGACCTTCCACACGAGCCAACAACTCCTTGATTACACTGCCACTCACACTATCGGTACTTCGTGGCAATTTGTATCCCAAATGCTTGAGGAAGGTCCTCAACTGCTGAACTTTCTCTGGGCTAGGAAGGTCGTGCACGCGATATACAAACGGCTTGGGACTTCCCTTAGTAGGCTTTCCTGCATACATCGCCACATACTGATTGGCCAACAACATGAACTCCTCAATCAATTGATTGGCCTCTTTCATCACCTTCACGTAAACACCAGTGGGAACGCCCTTTTCATCCAATTTGAATTTCACTTCCTCACTGCTGAAGTCAATGCTGCCCTCATCAAAACGCTTCTTTCTAAAACGCTTGGCCAAATCGTTAATCACCAAACATTCAGCTTTGTATTCACCCTCTGAACCTTCTATCATGGCCTGTACTTCCTCATAGGTAAATCGGCGATCACTTTTGATGATGGTGCGACCAATCCAATGGTTGACAATTTCTGCCTCAGGTGTGATTTCAAAGACAACCGAAAAAGTCATCTTTTCTTCTTGTGGTCTTAAAGAACAAAGTTCATTGGACAATCTCTCAGGCAACATGGGAATGGTTCTATCGACCAAATAAACACTGGTGGCGCGCAACTGCGCCTCTTGATCGACAACAGACCCCTCTTTGACATAAAAGCTCACATCTGCAATGTGAACACCCACTTCCCAATGGCCATTATCCAATTTTCTCAAAGACAAGGCATCGTCAAAATCCTTGGCATCAAATGGATCAATGGTGAAAGTCGTAACACCCCTAAAATCCTTTCGCTGCGCAATTTCCTCAGGAGTAAATCCTGGGTCTATTTCATTGGCCGCGGCAATGACATGATCTGGAAACTCATAAGGCAAATCAAACTCTGCCAAAATTGCATGCATCTCAACATCGTGGACCCCTTGCTGACCAAACACCTTGGTTACTTCGGCAATCGGCATTCTCTTAGCATCGGTCCATTGTTTGATTTTCACCAAAACCTTATCACCATTGACTGCTGTTGATTTTCCATCTTCTTTGATGACAAAATAGATGGGCATCTGCTTGCTCACCGGCTTTACTTCGGCATAAACCCCTTTGTCATAAAATACACCGACATACTCCTCTCTTCCACGCTTTACAATCCGCTTAAAATCTACTCGAGGTCTTCTGGCCGTTCCCGATAATGACAACTCAATCACATCTCCAGGTAGGGCTGTTCCATATTTTCCCTTTTCCAACATGATGTCATCTTCTACTCCATCGACACGGACAAACCCTCTACCAAAACGATTGATGTCCAAAACACCTTGGACCAATGTGGCGCTCAATACAGCCGGCAGGTATTTACCCCGTTCTCTTTCCTTGATTAATCCTGCAGCCTTTAACTCTTCCAAAACTTCCATCAACAATACCCTGCCTCCCGAATCTTGAATGCCCAAAACAGCTGAAAGCTGTTTGTAATTCATGGGTTGGGTGGGACTGGCCTTCAACGCTTGCAACACAAGATCTGTCACGACTCTCTTGTTGCTCGATCCTTCTTTTCTTTTACTTCTTTTCATTAATAACGAAGGTAGAAACTTATTTACAGTCAGCACATAAGATTCTCGTTGGTTTTGATTTTTTCTCAATTCATCGCAACTTTGCACCATGGCTGAAAAAGTAATGCTGGGGTTAAAATTGCCCACTGACCCTAGGTGGGTAAATATTGCCGAAAAGAACATTGAAGAGATTCTGACGGATCATGCTTATTGTGAGCAGAAAGCAGCCAGCAACGCCATATCCTGCATCGTTCGCTATCCAGAGTATCCCGACTTGGTGACGGAGATGGTGAGGATTGCTCAAGAAGAAATGGAGCATTTTGGTCAAGTGCATGAACAATTGCTCAAAAGATCACTGAAGTTGGGTCGCGAAAGAAAAGACGAATATGTGCATGACTTAGCGGCATTCATCAAACAAGGCGGAAGCAAGTTGCAGAACTTTGTAGATAGGATGCTTTTTGCAGCAATGATTGAAGCACGGAGTTGCGAGCGGTTCAAAATTCTATCGCAAGAAGTGGAAGACGAAGAATTGCGACAATTCTATTTTGACTTGATGGCCAGTGAGGCAGAGCATTATGCAACCTTCATTGGATTTGCGCGCAAATACGGAGTAGGCATTGATGTGGATACCCGATGGCAAGAATTCTTAGATTATGAAGCATCATTAATGACCAAATACGGCAAAAAACAGACGATACATGGCTAACATAGAGGTAGTAGAAAAAAAAGATTTAAAAATCATCCATGACTTGGCACATGTCATTTGGCCATTGGTGTATGACTACATGATTTCCAAAGCGCAAATTGACTACATGCTCGACACCATGTACAGCATAGCATCGCTCGAAAAACAAATGGAGGATGGCGACGTGTTTATTCTGCTTCAGGAAGAAGGCATCCCCCACGGCTTTGCTTCTTACCGTATCCACCACAACGATGAGCGTGTTCGTTTGCACAAACTATACGTTCATCCTGCTGCACAAAAAAATGGTTGGGGACAAAAAATGCTCACCCATATTTTTGAAGATGGAATAAAGAACGGAAAAAAAATGATTGAATTAAATGTCAACAGAAATAACAAATCCATAGGCTTTTACCAGCACATTGGATTTGAAGTTGAAAAATCAGAAGACATTGATATCGGCAACGGTTTTCAAATGAACGACTATGTCATGATCAAAAGCCTATCGCTTTAAATCAATCCTAAACGTGGTACCTTGACCTTCCTCTGATTTGAATACATAGATGAACCCTTTGTGGTATTCTTCTACAATTCTTTTTACAAGAGAAAGTCCCAATCCCCATCCTCTGGGTTTGGTCGTGTAACCGGGCTTGAACACTGTTTTCCATTTATTTTTTGGAATCCCTTTTCCTGTGTCACTCAACTCGACATGAACCCATTGCTCATCATTGAAAATTCTAATTTCTATCCTACCCGACTCTCCCATTGCATCCGCCGCATTTCGAACCAAATTTTCAATCACCCAACCAAACAGAGGCTCATTGATTTTTAACACAACGGGTTGGGTAGGCAGATGCTTTTCAAATTGAATCTGTTTTGATACACGCTTTTGAACGTAATCCACCGCCTCTTGAATGGTATTTCGCAAGTCTACCTCTTTGAGTTCGGCTTGAGAACCAATCTTGGAAAAGCGTTCCGTGATGATTTGCAACCGATGTACATCCTTATTCAACTCCTCGATATAAGATTTCTCGACACCTTGCGTTTCTAACAATGCACCCCATCCCATAAGTGAGCTCAAAGGAGTGCCCAATTGATGTGCTGTTTCTTTGGCCATGCCCACCCAAACTTGATTTTGTTCTGCTTTTCTGTAGGTAGAAAAAATCAAATAACTCACCATCAAGAACACGGCTACCAAAACCAACTGTCCAATGGGGAAATACTTGATCTGCTGCAAAACCAAAGAATCCTCATAATAAATATCTACCGCCATTCCATCAGGTCGCACCACTTTGATGGGTGCATTGTATGACTTGATTTCCTCTAAACGTTCAGCATTGGTTACATCCTCATCGCGCAATCGAGCATACTTGATCACCTTGCCTGACTTCTGATCGATGACCACAATGGGAACAGCTGTGGATCCCACTACTTCATTGTTCAAGAAACTATTGTTGAGCTCATTCAACTTCTGCTCGATGCTTTTGTACAATTCACTGTCATCAAAATACAATCTCATGCCCAATTCCGGAATCAATATTGGCGCATACTTCTCTTTGATTCTATCCCGCAAAGAGTCGGCATAAGCTGCATCCGTTGCCTTTCCTTTGGGTAAATTCTTACCCTGTTGAAAACGATTGTCTTTGTCGTATAGCAAAATGGGAATTGAATTATTCTCTTTCAAATACTCCGAGGGGAAAGAGTAATCCACATTGGGGTCACCATTGGAAATAATGCTCAAGGCCCTTCCGATCAACTTTCCTTTGGCCTCCTCTTCCGCGCGAAGCAAATGCAACAAGGAATCTATGTACTCGGTAGATTGGGCATTCCTACTGATGCTCTGCGCCCACAACTCAACCTTTTGCTTTTCGTCTTCCTTGATCCGATTGACGATGATTTGTGTGTATCCTAGAGTAAATAGTACCAACAGCAGAGCCAACAAAACCAAGAACCACTTCCAACGTTGTTTACTGCTGTATAAATTCATTGAACCAAATTAATCATTATTGCGATACCGAACGATCATTGACCGTCAAAATTGCATTTTCATTCTTCCACCACAAATGCAAAGGGTGATTCCACTTGGGATTGCCCACATACTGTGCGGAACTCATTGGCCAATCGTACTCATCCACAGCGTAGCCCAGAGCAACAGGAACATCGTGCACAAACTTCAATTGATCGCGCAGCATAAAGCTTCGCTCAACTCCATGAGAAGGAAAGGAAATAAACTTGGGCGTAATCCAACGTGCGCTGAATCGTCGTTCGGTTTCAAAGAAAAAAGCCAAACCAAAAATCATCTTTAGTTTTTCAGAGAAAACCAAAACACCTTCACCTTTTTTCATGGGTCGCAATTGTATGATCACATGGCATTGACCTGGAACCATGACCCAAGCCAATAACCGCCCGGCACCCTCCAATTGCTCCTGAAGAAATTCAACATTCAATGATTGGCTTTCCAAATGGTTGTAAAATAAACCGTCCATTGGCGCGACCCAAGTTACCCGGTAAATCAGGTCTGATTCTAAAAATATTTGTTGTTTCATGAGACAACATTACAGCATTCAATTTCGATAAAAAAGAAACACATAACCAACATATAAAACCAATGGAGCACCTATTTTCAATGACATCAATGGGATTCAAGAAATCTCCCATGTCATGGGATGCGCATAAAGAGAAAATAACCTTTTGGTAAAAATAAAAATCGATCGAAAAAGATCTTTGATTTATTGGTATGCACTACAATTTTAGGATCTCTTAAACAACGGAACTGTAGAGCACGGCTCACCATACATCAGGCTTTTGACAAAGGGTAACAATTTTTGCACCAACATCATTTGAATTTCTGATGTTACTCTCTCATCCGTGCAACCTTTGATCACCACCCTTTGACCGCTCCAATCCTCTTCTTTCAAGCCCATGACGTAGGACTTTAAAAAAGATCGCTGGGCCTCCATCAATGGTCCGAGGTAAAATCCTTTTGACTTTCCATACAACTTGGATTGCATCCAAATATAAGCCCACTGCGGCACGACAATATCAGCAGGGACATCCAACCATAAAACTTTTTGACTTAAATCTTGCTCTAGCAATTGTTCTGTGAAGGATTTTAAATCTGCTTCACGCAGCGCCAATCCCTGCCATAAGGCTGGTCGAATATCAATACAGTGAAAAATTTCTTGATCCGCGATTGATTGCAAATCGATGGTAACAAGGCCACTATTGGCTACTCGATTGACAATTTCCATAACTACGCCGTCTGAACAGCAATGGACAACTCCAGCATTTCATTCACCGCTGCAATCATGCCATTGACATCAAAACCACACTCTCTGTACAACTCATCTTGCGTTCCGTGCTCGATGTACTTATCTGGAATTCCCAAACGCTTTACCCGACTGGCATATCCATTGTCACCCATGAATTCCAACACTGCTGAACCCATGCCTCCTTGAATACAACCATCCTCTACCGTAATGACTTGCTTGAATTTTCCAAAAACCTCATGCAGCATCACTTCATCAATGGGTTTCACAAAACGCATATCATAATGGGCAACGCTCACGCCATTCGCTTCAAGCGCATCAATGGCCTTACTCACATAATTTCCGATTGGCCCCAAAGACAAAAACGCGATATCAGAACCATTCCGTAAACGGCGACCCTGCCCCACTTTTACTTCTTCAAACGGAGTCTTCCAATCGGTCATCACACCGTTTCCTCTTGGGTAACGAATGGTGAATGGACCTTGGTTTTCCATTTGAGCAGTGTACATGAGATTGCGCAATTCTTGCTCGTTCATGGGGGAAGAAACCACCATGTTGGGAATGCAACGCATGTAAGCCAAGTCGTATGCGCCATGATGGGTTGGTCCATCCGCTCCTACCAAACCTCCGCGATCCAAACAAAAAACCACATTCAAATTTTGAATGGCGACATCATGCAATACCTGATCAAAGGCGCGTTGCATAAAGGAGCTGTAAATATTGCAAAAAGGAACCAAACCTTGAGTAGCCATACCCGCACTGAAAGTCACCGCGTGTTGCTCAGCAATACCCACATCAAATGCGCGCTTCGGCATGGCCTCCATCATGAATTTCAATGAACTTCCCGAAGGCATGGCTGGAGTTACACCAACTATTTTATCATTCCTTTCTGCCAATTCGATGATGCTGTGTCCAAAAACATCCTGATACAATGGTGGCTGGGGATTCTTGGGAACAACCTTAACAATCTCTCCAGTCTCCTTATTAAAAATACCCGGGGCATGCCAAGTGGTGGGTGAACCTGCTTCGGCTGGAGCATATCCCTTGCCTTTCTTGGTGATACAATGCAAAATCTTTGGACCAGGGATGTCTTTCAAATCTTGCATCACCTTAACCATGTGATTGACATCATGTCCATCAATGGGACCAAAGTATCTCCACTTCAAAGACTCAAACAAGTTGCTTTCTTTGATGAGTGATCCCTTTAAAGCCTCAGATATCTTGTGTGCCACTGCCTGCGCATTGGGGCCAAACTTGCTGACTTTACCCAACAACTGCCAAACATCGTCCTTTACTTTGTTATAGGTATGGCTGGTGGTGATGTCTGTTAAATACTCTTTGAGCGCACCCACGTTGGGGTCGATACTCATACAGTTGTCATTCAACACAACCAATATATTGGAGTCGGTAATGCCACCGTGATTCAATCCTTCAAACGCCAGTCCAGCAGTCATCGCTCCATCACCGATTACGGCAACAACATTTCTATTTTTCTCTTCCTTGATTTTGGACGCCACGGCCATCCCTACAGCTGCGGAAATGGAGGTAGAGCTATGTCCTACTCCAAAAGTGTCATAGGGACTCTCAGCACGCTTTGGGAAACCCGAAATCCCCTTATACTTGCGATTGGTGTGAAACTGATCTTTTCTGCCTGTAAGGATTTTGTGACCATAGGCCTGATGACCCACATCCCAGACCAACTGATCATAAGGGGTATTGTACACATAATGCAAAGCCACTGTCATCTCAACAACACCCAAACTGGCACCAAAATGTCCTCCCTTCTCAGAGACAATGTCTACAATATACTGACGCAATTCATCGCACAATTGCGGTAAGTCTTTCTCCCTGACCTTTTCTTTCAGGTCCTTGGGCTCAATAATTTGGGATAAAAGGGGGCCAGCTTTGTATTCTGTCATTTGGAAAAAATTCTATTTACCTATAACACAAAGGTAAACGGATTGTTCGCTGAAATATTAGGCAATTTGCCAAGAAAGTTGAAGAAAGAAAATGCACTTGGCGGTCACCAAAGCAAATTCATCCTGATCTATGGCCACTGCAGGATCAAATGTTCCAGTATCTACCACATTGCCAGTGGGATCTTTTAATTTGAATTGATAGGTCTTTCCAACGTTAAAAACAACTCCTGGATTCCAATCAAAAACCACATCGGTATTAGAACGAACATCCACACCCATGCTCATCAATTGTCCATCTTGATCATAAATCTCCAATATCGCCCCTACCATGACATTCAATGCAGGGTCAGTCGTGGACATCCAGATAAAATTCACCTGGGCTTGGTTGGAAGTAGGCTCTGGTTCTGCAGGAGTATCCGTTCCTGTATCTCCGTCATCCGGACCTCCGGTATTGGGCTCGCAACCACTCCATGCGACCATGAAAAGCATGGTCAGCAGGGAAAAAAGGATGGTATGTGGTTTAGTCTTTAACAAAGGGCAGTGTAACGGATTCGTCTTGCGAATATAAGATGATACGGTACAAACCGGCCTGAAGTTTCGAAATATCCAAAGTTTCAAGTTGATTTAGCCAACCTTTCATCACCACTTGTCCTTGCATGTTCACCAAATGATACGGCGTAGATGCAAGACCCTCTGCCTTGATGTTCAACTGATCTACAGCAGGGTTAGGATATAGGCGAATCTGCATCTCATCCTGTTGTACTACAAACCCACAGGGGTCGACATAGATATTTTGAAATGCACGGTTGTCGCAACCTTGTGGATCGATGTAGTTATAGGAAACCTCATGCCATCCCGGCCCCGCCAAGTTGGGGTAGAAATTGGACCCTGAAACTCCCAATCCTGTATAGAACCCTCCGATGGGAAGCCCCATCATCAACATGGGTTCAGCATCCACGCAAATGGTGTCATTGGGAATAAATAACTCCGTTGGGGC
>JACCDJ011201867.1_pt1 | contig 34359 bp, 38 predicted proteins | sample 7444481 | NCBI WGS metagenome assembly JACCDJ01 (sample SAMN15323435, study PRJNA562643) | freshwater metagenome | isolation source: river surface water | place: USA:Blue River Watershed | collected 2017-08-15 | reverse complement strand
TTGATGACTTAGCTGTTCGCCGTGGTTGGGATGTTATCCATAAAAATGCCGAACCCATTAAGCCGAAAGTCTTAAATGGATTAGGTGACCAGTTCATGGGGATGCGCAGCGTTGTTGCGTGGTACTGCTGGCGCGCTTCTTAAAGTAGCTCCGCTACCGAATTACACCCCTGTTTAAATAGGGGGAGTAGTAAAGTCTTGAATTGCACAGGTAATTTATTGTGACATAATTTAGAGGCACTACGGGTTTGGTAGTAACGGGGAGTTGGCATATTGCCGACTCCCCATTGCTTTATCCACAGAGTGTTATCGCCGAAGATAAATTTTTGAGAGAAGCGCCCTAACTTCACTTCCGTGTTGGGGGCGTGTTGTAATTGGCAGCAAACGTGTTTACCAAACCCGAGGTGCGGGTTCGAACCCCGTCGCTTCCACCACAGTCTTAGCTCATGTGATTCGATCTGTTGGTAATGGTCAAAAGAATTGCATCTGCTACGCAAGAGAGGGCCTCGAGAGATCGGGGCCTTCTCCATTTTCTGAGGAGTGTGAAATAATTTGGCATGGCAGAGAAAAAGATCACAGGACCAGCCTCTTACTTCCCCTCAATTGAGAAGAAATACGGCAAGCCGATTGAGCATTGGATGAAGGAACTCAAGAAGGTCTCCAAGCTTGCCCATATGGAACAAGTTGCACACCTCAAGACCAACTTTGAAATGGGCCACGGGCACGCTAATGCAATAGTTGCTGTTTTTCGTCAGAAGAATGGGCTCTAAATCGTAATTTTTCCTGAGACAGTTATGCTCTTTCCGGAGACTTTAGGAGATAAAGTCAAAGACTTGGGATCAGAGAGCTCTCTATAGATTCGATCACTATTCAAAGAAGTGTCCTGATTGCCCCTCTTTGCATATTCACCGGTTGCATAAATCTTCGCATTTCCTGAATCGCTTGCAAAAAATTGCGAGGTTAGTACATCTTGACCATTACGCCAGACCTTAAAGTGGATATGCATGGTTCGTCCGGGATACCAACCGGGATAGATCGTTGTGAAAGTTACCTTTCCAGCTGCATTTGTTATCTGTGAGCCTCGAAGAAAGTTTTGTGTGTTGCCCTCAACAGCAGAGTATTTTCCTGCCGCACTTGCATGCCAAATATCAACCTTGGCACCCTTCACCGCTTTGCAGGATGCATCTACGACGGTGATGGTAAGAACTGTTTTAGTCCCAAGCTGACCTGAGACGATATTTGATCTGATGGGGGTATTGGTCGAGTAATACGGACCTTCAGATAGAGATTGAGTTGGTGTGCAGGTCGCAGCATGAGATATCGGGGAGCCAATCAGAGGAAGAAGGGTGAGTCCAAGAAGGGCTCCGATAATCTTGAGGCGCTTATTTAATTTCATGTATGAAAATTAGCTTAATAGAATTAGAAATGACCCCTATTGAGCCGAGATTTCGCTGTGAATGGCCTTGTTAGACTTAAGCCATGTCCTCTCATGTGAAAACAAGTTCTTTAGGCGCGCTCACACTAGGCGCTCTCGGCGTAGTCTTCGGAGATATCGGAACCAGCCCGATCTATGCCCTTCGTGAGTCTCTTCACACAGCAGGCACAGAGCTTTATGACATCTACGGTGTTGTCTCTCTGATTTTCTGGTCGTTGATGTTGGTCGTCTCTCTGAAATACCTTGTCTTCGTTCTGCGTGCAGATAACAACGGAGAAGGTGGAATCCTCTCCCTCTTTGCTCTCTTGCCTAATAAAGTGAAGAACGCTACTAAGGGGACAAAGTACTTCTTTATCCTATTCCTGCTTCTAGGCACCGCACTTCTTGTTGCTGATGGAATGCTCACGCCGGCAATTTCAGTTCTATCGGCTACTGAAGGCCTGCAGACGCTGAATGCAGATCTCGCCTCATGGACAGTTCCACTAACAGTCTTGATCTTGGTCTTGCTCTTTGGTTTTCAATATAAAGGAAGCAACCTGCTGGGAAAGATTTTTGGTCCAATCATTCTGGTCTGGTTTGCAACCCTTGGCTATCTTGGATTCATTAAGGTGCAAGAGCATCCTGAAGTGATTGAGGCGCTCTCGCCGGTCTATGCAGTTGATTATGTGATTCACCATGGATTCCACACATTTATCATCCTCTCATCAGTAATTCTTGCAGTCACTGGCGCAGAAGCTCTCTATGCTGATTTAGGTCACTTTGGTAAGCGTCCAATCCGCATCGGTTGGTTCTTTATCGTTGCACCAGCTCTAGTTTTGAACTATCTCGGTCAGGCAGTAGTCGCTATCCAAGATCCAGGAGAAGATAAGAGTCTCTTCTTTGCCCTGGCACCAAATGATTCGGTGCGAATTTATCTTGTTGTTCTGGCAACTCTTGCAACCATTATCGCTTCACAGGCGCTGATTACAGGTGTGGCATCACTTGCCCGACAGGCTGTGCGCCTTGGCCTGCTCCCCCGCCTGAAGATTGTTCATACAAGCAGCACCGTGATCGGCCAGATTTATGTCCCAGCGGTCAACCTCATTATTGGTCTCGGCTCTGTATTCCTTGTGGTCAACTTTAAGACCTCAAGTGCATTAGCAAATGCTTACTCATTTGCTATCTCAGCCACCATGTTGATGACAACGATTGCTTTTGGATATATCGCTGCATCTAAATTTAAGTGGAGCAAGAAGTTGCTCTACATCATTATTCCAATTCTGATTGCAATTGACTTGTCGTTCTTCTTGGCAACTGTCACCAAGATCTTTAAAGGTGCCTGGGTGCCGTTGTTAATTGGAGTTGCAATCACATATCTCATGTGGGCATGGCGCAAAGGTCAGGCAGCACTTGAGAACGCACTTCGCAAGCAAGATATGAGCTGGGAAGAAGTTGAGGAGCGGATTGCATCTGGCTCAATTTCAATCATCCCCGATACAGGAATCTATCTATCTGCTTCAGCGCTGAAAGTCCCTCAAGCACTAGTTGCGCAACTCAACAATCTGCACTCTTGCCCAAATAAGATTCTGATTGTCAGCGTTGTTCAAGGTGATGTGCCAATCGTGACAGCTAAACCTATGCTCAAAGAGGTCAATGACCGTGTGCAGCAGCTCTATGTCTGGGTTGGATTTAAGCAAGATGTAAACATTCAGCAATCCATTATTGAGAGCGTTATGACTGCCGAAGAAGAGTTTGAATGCACTTACTATCTTGCAGATCGTAAATTCCTCGAATCCTCAGGTGGATCACTAAAGGGAATGACTGAGAAGATCTTTGGCATCCTCCACCGAAACTCTGCGACAGCATCAAGCTACTTTGGATTGCCGGAGAGTCGTGTAATCACATTGGGAACTCAGGTAGACCTCTAAAGAGATCTTGAGAGAACCTGTCTGCGATGTGGCAGAATCCCTGCCATGACAAAAGTTCTCCTTACAGGTGCCAGCGGATATATCGGAAAGCACATCACCCTTGAGCTTCTCAATCAGGGCTATGAGGTCCGCGCATCCCTTCGAAGCCTTCAGAAGGCGGCAGAGGTAATTGATGCGGTTACTGCCCACCTAAAGGATTCTAAGAACTTAGATTCTCGCCTGACCTTTGTAGAGCTCGATCTGGAGAAGGATGCAGGTTGGGAAAGTGCGCTAGAAGGCGTTGATGCTCTATTGCATACAGCCTCACCTTTTCCTATTGCATCTCCTAAGGATGAGAACAAACTCATCCGACCAGCAGTCGATGGCACTCTTCGTGCTCTCAAGGCTGCAAAGAAAGCCGGTGTGAAGCGAGTAGTTCTTACCTCCTCAGTGGCCGCCATCTACGGCTCAGATCTTCCAGAAGATAAAGCTGCCTTCGACGAGAGCATGTGGAGCAATGTCACTCATCCAGTTGGTCGAGTCGCCTACACAAAGTCGAAGACTCTTGCCGAAAAGGCTGCATGGGACTTTGTTAAGAACGAGGCACCAGAGATGAACCTGACAACAATCAACCCTGTCTTGGTTTTAGGTGCTCCGCTTGATAAGAATTTCGGATCTTCTATCTCTGTTGTAGAGCGAATCATGAAGGGCAGCGATCCGATGCTGCCTAATTTGAAGTTTGCCATTGTTGATGTTCAGGATGTAGCAAAGATGCATGTGCTTGCGCTATCAAGGCCTGAATCTGTTGGTGAGCGAATCATTGCTTCTTCGCAGACATATTCATTTGTAGCGATTGCCAAATACATTAAGGATCAGTTCCCAGCTAGCAAAGCTAAGGCAATTCAGGCACCAGATTTGCTGATCAAATTTCTATCGCTCTTTGATGCTCAGATAAAGGCGATCTTGCCTCTGATCGGAAAGTCGATGTTGGTAAGTAATTCCAAAGCGCGAGCGATACTCGGAATTGACTTTATCCCAGTCGAGCAGAGCATCAAGAGCTCAGCTGAATTCCTCGTGAAGAACGGTTTAGTAAAGGGCTAGTGCCCAACTCATGCCCAGTTCTAGTGGGGCTTGAAGATGCAGAACGGGTGACCTTCTGGATCCTGACAGACCCAGAAGATAGTGCTTGAGTTAGAGAGCAGCTTTCCACCAAGGGATTCAATCTCAGCCACAGCTGCATCAAAATCTTCAATCCGGATATCTATATGCATCTGCGTTGGCACTTCTCCAGAGGGCCATGTGGGCGCCACATAATTTTCGATGCGTTGAAAAGCGATGCCTGGTCGATCTTCAGCATCGCCAATCACGCACCAATCATCCTCGCTCTGCACAATTGTGAAGCCGAGCAGTGTGGCATAGAAGGAAGAGAGGCTCTTGGGGTCAGAGCAATCGATAACGGCCCCGTGCCACTTGCCGATCATGGAGACTCTTCTCCTTTAGCGTTGTAGCTGAAGGAAGATTGTGATGCTCGAGATGATAAAGATGCCGAGTGCTGCACCAAAATCTGCGACTTTATGCTTCTTCTTAATGTGTGCAACAAGTGCTCCCACGAAGTAGAGGCCTAAGCAGATGGCTGATAGGGCGCCAAGGTCCTTATTCCAGATACCGGCGATGAGGCCGAGGCCGCCTGCAATCTCAAGGAGAGCAAGAACTGGAATGAGATTGGCCTTGACTCCAACAGATGCCATAGAGGCCATTACATCTGGAACCTTCACAAGCTTGGCGATAGCTGATCCGATAGCGGCGAAGGCAAGAAGTGATGAAAAAATGATCAGTGCAATATTCATAGAAGGATTTTATCAGCCAAGTTGAGTTTCACCGTTAAACTACTGCGGTGAGTGCAATTGCAAAAGTTTATGCAACCGATGGCAATAAGCCTGCTCTCGTACTCGTTCATGGGTTGGGCTCTGCTGCATCTATTTGGAAGATATTGCTCGAAGATCTTTCGCAGCATTTTGATGTCTATGCTGTGGATCTTCCTGGCCATGGTGATGCACCGCTACCCACAGATAATGAAGTACCTCCACGCGCTCTCGCTGAAGACATCGTTGAAATGATGGAGCGCGATCACGGTGTGACCGAGCTTCACGTTGCTGGAAATTCTTTAGGCGGCTGGATTGCACTAGAAATGGCGGCAGTTGCCCCTGATCGCGTTAAGAGCGTTACCGCCCTTGCTCCTGCTGGCTTATGGCATGAAGGTCCCACACAGAAGATTCCAGCAAGCATGGATGCACGAATACTCGCAAAGATATCTCGCTTCTTCATGCCTATTGCATTTCGCCTTCCACCTCTCAAGGCAATTGGTTATCGAAAGATTACTCACCTATGGCGCGAACTCAGCTATGAGAGTTGCCGTGATTCAGTACTAGCTATGGCTCACTCAAAGGGTTATATGCAGCTATGGCGGGGAATTCGCCACCGTAAATTTGAATCCCATATTCCAGAGCATGTAGAAATCTCAATAGTTTTTGGTGATAACGACAAGATGTTGCCAGAAGAGCTTGCTCAAGAGCGCTCTGTTGCCCCAGCACATTCACGCTGGATTGTCGTTGATAATTGCGCTCACGTGATTATGTGGAACTTTCCAAAGTTGACTGTAGATTTCATTAAGCGCACAGCTGGACTCTCTGCCGCATAGAACTTCGACATTCGACCTCGCTTGCCTTAAAATCACTCTATGGCTAAAAAGTTTCTTATCTCGGTAATTGATAATCTCTCAGAATCAGGCACACCTGAGGAGATGGTTGCAATCGATGCATTCAATGACTCACTTCGCGCGAACGATCAATGGATCTTCGCAGGCGGGTTGGCAGCTCCAGTAAACGCTACTGTGATTGATAATCGAGCGGGCGCTGCAATTGAAACTGGTAAGCCTCTCTTTGACGCAGCTGAGAACGTCAGTGGATTCTGGTTGATCCAAGCAGAATCTCTTGAGGTCGCACGAGATCTAGCCTTTAAGGGCTCACTCGCCTGCAACCGCAAAGTCGAGCTTCGCCCTCTTCTTGGCTAGAAAAGACCAGAAGCGAGAAGCTCTCGCTTAGTTAAAGTAAGTGATAACTGCACCTGCAATAGTCAGGTTAATCGCATCGTTAGATGTTTCTATCAGCCACACCTTGAAGTTCTCCCCACCAAATAGGCGGTGAGAAAGCGAGGCGAATGCTGCGATGCCAACACCTAGAGCTGCACCGACTAGTGCGCCATCTGCGACTGAAAAATCTTCATTGCCGCTCATGAGCGAAGAAATGATGACCCCGAGAGTAAGGGTTTGAATGAGGACCCCGGCAATGGTTCCACCGAAGAGGACCGCTGGCTTGTTTTGCTGAGCACTCAATTGTCCTGATTGGATTCCGCGTGCCTTCATCCAGATTGGGTAAAAGGTCTTGGGTCCAAACCAGATACCTCCGCTGATAAATGAGATTACGAAAGCTACGAGTACGCCCACAAGGTAAAGTTCAGAAAATGTCATGTGAAAAGGGTAGCTAATTCCAATGTCATAACTATGCTTTCGACATGAGTTCAGGTGAAATTCGTTCGGAAATAATTGAGACAGGCAACTCCAAGATCAAATCTGCCCGCATTGTTATTGCGGCAACACCTGCCACCATCTTCAATATCCTTGCAAATCCGCATCGTCATATAGATGCTGATGGCAGCAAAACCATTCGAGCAAATATCAGCGGGCCAGATCGTCTTGTCTTAGGATCGAAATTTGGTATGCAGATGCATCTGGGCATCAACTACAGAATTATGAATACTGTGGTTGAGTATCAAGAGAACTCATTGATTGCATGGCGTCATCTTGGCCGCTGGCGCTGGCGCTATGAACTCAACGATTTAGGAAATGGTCAGACTGAGGTTACCGAGACATTTGATGGAACTTACTCTCCGTGGCCCGGTCAGCTCTGGCTTAACTTTCGTAAAGCGTATCCGTGGACTCAGATGGTTGTAGCGAAGTCACTTGTAAAGCTGAAAGCGGTCGCAGAAAATGAGTAAGGCCGAAGTTACTTCTCATCTAAAGAAGTTTGATTTACCACAGCGCAAGGCGCTTCAAGAGGTGCGCGAGACTATTGCTGCAGCTCTTCCAGAGGCGAAAGAGACAATTAAGTATGGGATTCCGACCTTTGTCATCGATGGTAAAGGCGTAATCGGCTTTGATGGCTACAAAGCCCATAACAGCATCTTTCCCTATAGCGGTTCAATAAGCTCGCGCCTCAAAGCTGAATTGACTGGATATGCAACTACCAAAGGTTCAATCCACTTTGACCTGAATAAGGCGATGCCAAAGACGCTACTTCGCAAAATCATTAAGGAGCGTTTACGTGAAATGGATGAAAAAGGAAAGTAGTTACTGAGCCACGATTGCATCGTGGACATATTGAGCAAGTCCACGTGCTCGGTCATCGTAATACTTCTTAAATCGAGCATCAGCCACATACATCTCGGCTAACTGCTTTTGCATCTCAACGGAACATTCGTAAAACCACTTTGATATTGCAGCGCGATGAGCAACGACGGCTATCTGAGCTTTCTCTGATGTCACTGGTAGGCCGTTGCCATATGCATAAACAAAGAGCTCAGTAGCGGCCTCTTGATCAACTTTTGCGGCAGCAAAGTCTGCATGAGTGTATCTAGAGCTTTTAGCTTGAGATTGCTTGTAGGCGTCGGTATCACCCCAGCGTTGGCGAACTTCATCTTCAAAGGCAGACATACCTTTATTCTAGAACGAGAAACTAAGTGTGGAGTATTCCCAAGCCATAGCTCCTACTGCCACCCTTAATCATGAAAAGCAACCGCAAAGGGATAGCCCTCCTTCTCGCCATAACAGTCTTCATTCCAACTACGAGTGCCAATGCGGCTTCACCTTCGGCCAATCCCACAAATACATTAACGTGTCCTGACTATCTATTTGTTGGGGCACGTGGCAGTGGCGAGCAGACACCGCACCAAAAAGGGCAAAAGAATAGAGACCCATACAGCGCTAAGGAACAAGGGTTGCCTGTCGAATGGATGGGCAGAACAGTTGGCACGATGTTTCAAACCCTCGCCGTTGATAAAGATCGCGCGTTGGCAATTCTAGGAACATCAAACCCAAGTAAGAAAAAAACTGTTGCGTGGCTTAGTTATGGTGTGGGTAAGAACTTAACTTCATATCCAGCGATTGATGTTCCTTCTATAGGCAAATTTGGATCAGAGATTCAGAATTACACCGCAGAAGTTTCAATTCTTAATGTAGGGCTCTTAAAAACCACAGTGTTGCCCTACGCAAGCAACTGTCCAAATACTCAGTATATTTTGGCCGGTTATTCTCAGGGTGCGGCAATATTGAGACTAGCGATTGCACGGCTGGATCCAGTTGCTGATGCAGAATTTCTCAAGAAAATTAAAAGCGTAATTCTAATTGCAGATCCGCTCCTATCTCCCTCTGATCCACGACTACCTGTAGCAGGAAACGGTTGGACTGAAAATCGAAATACTTGTGGTGTAGTCCGGGTAATTGCCACTGACGACTTGGGATGTTATTCAACTACCAGTACTGCCAAACTAAAAATTGTGTCAAAAAGCTTTGAAGTTCTTTTCTCTCTCAGTTGCGCTATCCCACCAAATAAAGAGGGATCACTCTGCACATCTGCGCAAATTCGCACTGTAAAATATTTTATTGGTAAGGGTGAGTCGAGTGCAGAAATAGGGCAAAGACAGGGAATCAGGAATATCATCTCAGTGTGCTTTACTGGCGATATTGTCTGTGCACCACTCGGAGAGCGCGACTGGAAATCTTGGCAAAACCCATTTTCAATTCACACTGATTATTATCGAGATTCTAATGTCCGGAAGGCAATTGTGAGTTGGCTTAAGCCAAATCTTTAACGGACTCCGTCTTGCTTAGCCTTCAGGCTATCTTTCATCATCGCTAGTAAAACCTTCTCATCGACCTTCCAATCATTGGGAAGGGCGATAGTCTTCTTATTCACTCGATACTCAGAGAACTTAGGTGTGTACTTCTTTAACACTTCTTGATCCCATGGAGCAATAAGGATGTGATTGGTGGCCACACCTGCACCAAAAAGGTAGTGCTTATCTAGTTTGAGCATTGGCTGGTTCCATGCGACCACGAGCTCTAGTTGAGGATACTTACTCTGTATCGTCTTGAAAATCGCTTTCAAGGTCTTCGCCTGGTCTGCGGGAATGCTCTTGAAATACTGGGCAGGTGTATCAAATCTCTTTGAAGATTCTGACCCTCGCGAATACATCACAAGTGCATTGGCGTGGGCTTGAGAGAATCCGTAGTTCTCACGAAGGTGGGCAATCTGAACGGGGTACTTCTCCCCCTCTACTTCCTTCATCACCTTAAACCAGTACGACATCTTCTCGCCGTACTTTTTCTCTATTGCAGGAAAGTGCTTCTCGCGAGAGCCATCAGATGTTGCCATAAGTTAATTCTACTCCTGAGCCCAAGATTACCTTTTGACCTCCAAGGAGTGCTGTTTCTTCATCCGTAAAGAGGCGAGAGCGAATAATGAATCGCAACCCTTCAGGGGTTTCAAGCGAAAATCCGCCGCCTCGACCTGGCACTGCATCAATTGTGATGTGAGTGTGGCTCCAGTATTCAAATTGTTCAAGTGAGATCCACACCTGAATTGGTTCGGCTATTCCATCGATTAATAAATCTCCTAATAACACATCAGCGCCGCCCACCTTGAATTCACCTTTGAGATAACACATGGGTGCAGAGCCATCGCAACATCCCCCACTCTGATGAAACATGAGCGGCCCATGAAGTGAGCTCAATTTGCGGAGCAAATCATTGGCCGCCTCGCTTGATGCGATTCGCGACGGAAGGCCGACATATGCTCTAGACATATAAATAGATTACTCCTTTAGAGAAAAATAGGAAGGACGAGAGCCATTACGACTCTCGCCCTTCCCCCCTTAATGAACTTACTTCAGTGAAATCCCTTCAGTGATGTAAGTGAGTTCGGCTTAGAAGAAACCAAGCTTGCTCTCTGAGTAGCTGACAAGAAGATTTTTGGTCTGCTGGTAGTGATCGAGCATCATCTTGTGAGTCTCGCGTCCAATACCTGAAGACTTGTAACCACCGAAAGCAGCGTGGGCTGGATATGCGTGATAACAGTTGGTCCAAACACGACCAGCCTGGATCTCGCGACCTGCACGGTATGCAGTATTCATTTTGCGGGTCCACACTCCAGAGCCGAGGCCATAGAGAGTGTCATTTGCAATTTCCATAGCCTGGTCAAAGCCATCGAATTTAGCAACCGATACAACAGGACCAAAGATCTCTTCCTGGAAGATGCGCATATTGTTTGTGCCTTCAAAGATTGTTGGCTCAATATAGAAACCACCAGATAGATCCCCGCCAAGATCGGCGCGCTTTCCGCCCATAAGCACCTTTGCGCCTTCTTGCTTGCCTATTTCGATGTAGCTCAAAATCTTCTCCATCTGATCATTAGATGCCTGTGCACCAATCATTGTTGCTGTATCCAATGGGTTTCCTTGGACGATGGCAGCTGTACGAACCATGACATCCTTCAAGAACTTGTCATAGATAGGTGCATCAATCAGTGCGCGTGAAGGGCAGGTACATACCTCACCTTGATTGAGAGCAAACATGTTGAAGCCCTCAATGCACTTATCGTAGAAAGCATCGTTCTCATCTGCGATATCGCGGAAGAAGATATTTGGTGACTTTCCACCAAGCTCGAGAGTGACAGGAATGATGTTCTCAGATGCGTACTGCATGATGAGGCGACCTGTAGTGGTTTCACCTGTGAATGCGATTTTTGCGATACGACGAGATGATGCAAGTGGCTTACCCGCTTCAACGCCGAAACCATTAACAATGTTGACAACTCCTGGCGGTAGAAGATCTGCAATGATCTCCATAAGGAAGAGAATTGAAGCCGGTGTCTGCTCTGCTGGCTTTAATACAACACAGTTTCCTGCAGCAAGAGCTGGGGCTAACTTCCAGACAGCCATCAAGATTGGGAAGTTCCAAGGGATGATTTGTCCTACGACACCGAGTGGCTCATGGAAGTGATATGCGACAGTATCGTGATCGAGTTCTCCGATAGATCCTTCTTGTGCGCGAATGGCGCCAGCGAAATATCTGAAGTGATCAATTGCTAGTGGGATATCGGCTGCCATAGTTTCGCGAACAGGCTTTCCATTGTCCCAAGTTTCTGCAACGGCAATCTTCTCGAGATTTGCCTCCATGCGATCTGCAATCTTGTTGAGAATGATTGCGCGCTCTGTCGCAGAAGTCTTTGTCCATGTCTTTGCAGCTGCATGTGCTGCATCGAGTGCTAGTTCAATATCCGCAGCATTTCCGCGAGCAATTTCACAGAAAACGCGCCCCGTAACGGGTGTGACATTCTCAAAATACTGGCCTGATGATGGAGCAACATACTTTCCGCCAATCCAATGGTCATAGCGGGATTTGAATTCAGCAACTGCCCCAGCTTGGCCAGGTTGTGCATAAACAGTCATAGGTGTAATCCAATTCTCAGAAGGCACCTTTGCCCTCCTAAAAATGCAAAGTACTCCGACTCCTGGGCAATAGATACGGTCTGAGCCAGGGTCTAGCCATAAACGCTCACCTCGGCTAGTAGACCCCTAGCCAAGTGGCTAGGTCGGCGAGTACGATAAAAATATGGAGAGTGAGGTTCGCAGCGATGTCCCTGTGGGGCGACGCTCACCAATGGCGAGGACTCGCATCGTTGTCGCAGACCGCAATGTCATCTCTCGTGTTGGTATCAGATCGATTCTCGAGCGCACCCCAGGAGTTGCGGTGGTTGCCGAGTCAACGACCTATGACGGCGTAATCGATGCTGTTGATGAGCATGGCCCGGATGTGTTGATCATCGACCTCGACCTGGGCGATGACACCACCCGGGGTCTGAAGGTCTGTGAGGACATCACCGAAAAGTACCCGCAGACAAAAATTCTCGTCCTGGCTCAAACTCTTTCGGAGTTAATTGTCATTGAAGCTCTTCGCCGAGGGGTCACTGGCTATCTCTGCAAGGACGAGGTAAAAGCTGATGAGCTCAGTAAAGGCGTTCGTGGCGTCCAAGATGGGGAAACGGTTCTTGGAAAAGGCGTCGGCTCTATGGTCGCTCGAGGTCTTGGATCAACTCGTGGAGCAGGCAAGCATCTCTCAGATCGTGAACTCGAGGTCATTCGCCAACTCGCGAATGGATTGAGTAATAAGCAGATTGCAACATCACTCTTTGTCACAGAGAGCACGATTAAGTTCCATATCCAAAATATCTGCAAGAAACTCAATGTGCATTCACGCACTGAGATAGTCCATCGAGCCGCAGTTGCAGGTTTACTTTAAGCTTTGCAGATTATGAGCGAATAAGAGCTCGACTACTTGAATAAAATAAAAAGGACCCCCGTGACAAACACGAGGGTCCATTTACTTGGAGTTACTTTGCAGCGATTGTTGAGATTTCAAACTCAAGCTTGATGTTCTCAGAGACGAGGAGTCCGCCTGTCTCAAGTGCCGCATTCCATGTGAGACCGAAGTCCTTACGGTTGATCTCAGCTTCACCTTCGAAACCGTAGCGATCGTTACCGAATGGATCCTTCGCTGTACCTGTGTACTCAAACTCAATTGTCAAAGGCTTTGTTACATCCTTGATTGTGAGCTCGCCCTCAACGACGATTCCTGCGCCACCATCTTTTACAGATGTTGACTTGTATGTGATTTTTGGGAAGTTAGCGACATCAAAGAAATCAGGTGATTGAAGGTGTCCGTCACGATCTGCACTGCGTGTGTCGATTGATGCAGCTGAGATCTCAATTGAAAGTGTTGCTGCACCCTCTGCAACAACTGCTGAGCCTGAGTACTCATTGAATGATCCACGGACCTTGGTCACCATTGCGTGGCGTGCGCTAAAGCCCACGCGGCTGTGTGAAGCATCGATTGTGTATGTACCTGCTGGAAGAGTTGAGAGAACTGACATTGTTTTTCCTTTGTTTGGCGATAAATCGGGCTTGAACCGCTTGTGGCGGTATGGTTGAAGTTTAAAGCACTTTAGTTGAAATTTCAACTATTTCACACCCCCATTTCGGCAGGAAAGGGGCGAGATACCTCGATAAACTCGCAGTATCTCGACCAACCGCGGAGGATTCTTATATGCAAGATTCAGGCACATGCCCAGTAGCCCATGGTGCAATGACAACTGTCGGAGCCTCAAATACACATTGGTGGCCTAACGCCCTCAACCTCGACATTCTGCATCAGCATGACACAAAGACAAATCCTCTTGGTGCTGACTTTGATTATCGCAAAGAACTTCAAAACCTAGATATCCCGGCGCTGAAGAAGGATCTTCATGCTCTCATGACAGATTCGCAAGATTGGTGGCCAGCTGATTGGGGTCACTACGGCGGACTCTTTATTCGCCTCACTTGGCATGCTGCAGGTTCTTATCGCGTTGCTGATGGTCGCGGCGGCGCAGGTACTGGAAACCAACGATTTGCCCCACTGAACTCTTGGCCAGATAACGGAAATCTAGATAAAGCACGCCGTCTTCTATGGCCTATTAAGAAGAAGTATGGCAACAAGGTCAGCTGGGCAGATCTTCTTGCATACGCGGGAACAATCGCTTACGAATCCATGGGCCTTAAGACATATGGCTTTGCATTTGGTCGTGCAGATATCTGGGCTCCTGAGACTGACATCTATTGGGGAAGCGAAACTGAGTTCTTAGCTCCATCAGAGCAGCGTTACAAGGATCTCAATGATGCAACAACTCTTGAGAATCCTCTTGCTGCAGTGCATATGGGATTGATCTATGTTAACCCTGAAGGCGTCAATGGCAATCCAGATCCTGCACGAACTGCAGCTCACGTGCGCGAGACCTTTGCACGAATGGCGATGAACGATGAAGAGACCGTTGCGCTGACAGCAGGTGGTCACACAGTCGGTAAAGCCCACGGAAATGGCAAGGCTTCAAACCTTGGACCTGCTCCAGAGGGTGCACCCATTGAAGAGGCAGGCCTTGGCTGGATGAATCACACCACGCGCGGAATCGGGCGTGACACAGTGACTTCAGGCATTGAAGGAGCGTGGACAACACATCCAACTCAGTGGGATAACGGTTACTTCCACCTCCTCCTTAACCACGAGTGGCAGCTGACAAAGTCACCTGCTGGAGCTCATCAGTGGGAGCCAATCAATATCAAAGAAGAAGATAAGCCTGTCGATGTTGAAGATCCATCTATCCGTTATAACCCAATGATGACGGATGCAGATATGGCGATGAAGGTTGATCCTGCATACCGCGCAATTTCTGAGAAGTTCTATGCAGATCCTGCTTACTTCAGCGAAGTCTTTGCTCGCGCATGGTTCAAGCTCACTCACCGTGACTTGGGACCAAAGGCTCGCTACTTCGGACCTGATGTGCCGGCAGAAGATTTGATTTGGCAAGATCCAACTCCCGCAGGAAACAAGAGCTACAACGTTGATGATGTGAAGGCGAAGATTGCTGCAACAGATCTCACCGTTGCAGAGCTTGTAGCAACTGCATGGGATAGCGCACGTACATTCCGTGGCTCTGATTATCGCGGTGGAGCAAATGGATCTCGTATTCGCCTTGCACCTCAAAAGGATTGGGCAGGAAATGAGCCAGCTCGTCTTGCACGCGTTCTCTCAATCCTTGAGCCAATTGCCACTGCAACTGGTGCATCTATTGCAGATGTCATCGTTCTTGCAGGAAGTGTTGGAATCGAAAAGGCTGCCAAGGAAGCCGGAACTTCAATTGCCGTTCCATTTACACCAGGTCGTGGTGATGCAACTCAAGAACAGACAGATGTTGATTCATTTGCTGTTCTAGAGCCACTTCATGATGGCTTCCGCAACTACCAGAAGGAGAACTACGCAGTCTCTCCAGAGGAGATGCTTCTCGATCGTGCACAGTTGATGGGACTTACTGCCCCTGAAATGACTGTGTTACTTGGTGGATTGCGCGTACTGGGTGCTAACTTCGGAGGCAGCAAGCACGGAGTATTTACTGACCGCGTTGGCACACTCACGAATGACTTCTTCGTCAACCTTACAGATATGACATATGTCTGGGAGCCAGCCGGTGAGAACCTTTACAACCTTCGCAATCGCACTACCGGCGAAGTAAAGTTCACAGCAACAAGAGCGGATTTGGTCTTTGGATCTAATTCAATCTTGCGCGCATACTCTGAGGTCTATGCTCAAGATGATAGCCATGAGAAGTTCGTAAAGGACTTTGTCGCAGCATGGACAAAGGTGATGAATGCAGATCGCTACGATCTCGCATAAAGAGTGATTAGGCAGTAAATCTGCGCACCAGGACCCTTGACAGGCGAATGGTGCGCAGATTTATTTTGTAGCGAAGAAGCGAATAGGTCCGCTGTGCTCAACAAAGACGGTGCTACCTAAAGCAAAATCAAAAGGAGAGCCGATTCGAACGCTGATGGATTGGGAGTTCTCATTCAACTTCACTTCCAACATCGCATCGTGGCCGTAGTAATCAATCTTGACGACTGTGCCCTCTACTGAATTCTTCGTGGGAGAGGTAGAAAGCTGTAGTTCTTCAGGGCGGATGACAACTTCACCAATTTGGCCAGAAAGCTGGCTGCTTGCCAAGGGGTGTACTGCAGATGAAGTGCTTCCATCCGGGTAGCGCACACCTTGTAGAACAAGAGCATCACCAGTACTCATCGCCACAGTAGGAGAGATTGGATTCTCATAGACCTCTTCAGGCGTGCCGTGCTGAGCAATCTTTCCCGCTCGCATCAAGACAACTCGATCAGCTGAGACCAGCGCCTCTTCGCGATCGTGGGTCACCAAGATGGCTGTAGTTCCGGCTGAACGAAGGAGTGAGACAACATCACTTCGAAGTTCACTTCGCAACTGAGCATCTAGGGCCGAAAATGGCTCATCGAGGAGAACCATCTTTGGCTTAACAGCTAACGCGCGAGCAAGGGCAACACGAGTTTGTTGGCCTCCAGAAATCTCAGAGGGGAGGTTATCTTCAAAACCTTTCATCGAGATGAGCTCAAGCATCTCAGAGACAACTTTTTCAATCTCTATCTTGCTATAACTCTTCTTATCTAATCCAAAAGCAATGTTCTTGGCAACGCTGAGGTGGGGAAAGAGTGCTCCCTGTTGAGGAACGTAGCCGATGCCACGACGATGAGGAGGAAGGACAACTGATGAAAGTCCAACTAATTGGGAGCCAAATCGAATCGTTCCTGAATTTGGTTGAATCAGGCCAGCGATAGAGCGAAGCAGCGTTGTCTTTCCACATCCTGACGGACCCAGAAGGGCTGCAATCTCTCCCTCTTTGAGTGAGAGTGAGAGATCATCAATAACTTTCTTTGCACCGAAAGAAACTTCGAGATGGGCAATATCGAGTGATGTCATCGACTATCCCCCAATCTCTACATTGCGATCTTGACTCTCCAGCCTCTCAGGCAAGCTGAGAAGGAAGGTTGGAATTGCAGCAATTAAAACCAAGAGTAATGCATAAGGCGCAGCCTCATTAAATCGATTGATTGATGCATAGCTCCAGATCTGCGTCGCTAGCGTCTCCATCCCTGTGGGGCGAAGCATCAGTGTTGCAGGTAACTCTTTCATTGCAGTAAGAAATACCAAGAGCGCACCAAGTCCAATACCTGGAAGTGCCATCGGAAGTGTGACGTGGGTTGCAACTCTCAATGGGCTCTTTCCAAGTGAGGCTGCAACATCTTTGAGCGCTGAAGGAACCTGTTGCAATGAAGCTGCAGTTGATGCAACGGACTTCGCTAGGAAGAGCAATGAGTAAGCAAAGGCTAGTAGGAGCGTTGTTTGATAGAGAGGGCCGATCTTTGAACCCAACGACACCAGAGCTAAACCAATAACCACACCAGGAAGAGCATGGCTGATCAAAATCACTCGCTCCACGCTTTGAATTGCCTTGCCTGTAGAGCGAGAACTCAGAATCGCAACCGGTATAGAAAGCAAGAGTGCAATGAGTGCACCAAGTCCAGCAACGGTCACTGTCGATATCGCGGCGCCGAAGAGCTCGCCATACTCAATTGGCTCTGGATTTCCAATAAATCGACTGATGAGAAGATAGAAGGGAGCGATAACAGCTAAAGATAGGTAGAGAGAAAGGAGTGAAAGTACGGTGAGACGGTAAGAGAACTTATCTATCAGCAGCGCCTTTACTGAATAACTCTTCGCAATACTTGCTCTCTTGCCATTTCCTTTGAACTTTTCCTCAAAAACAATAAAGATTGTTGATGCAAGGATCAGAATTATCGAGATCACGGCAGCTGCACTTCGATCATATGAAGCTTTATACATATTTTGAATCGATACAGTCAATGTCTCTGTATTGAGCAGTGAGACCGCACCGAAGTCACTCATCACATAGAGGCCGACAAGAAGTGCACCCGCACTGACATTGAATCGAATCTGCGGAAAGATGACTCGAAAGAATATTTGAATTCTACTGAGACCTAGCGTCTGAGCGACTTCAATGAGTCCTGTATCCACTCGGCGCAGTCCAACAAATGCCGCTAGAACTGCATAGGGCATTGTTGTCAGAATCAATATAAAGGCCGAGGCAAATACCCCTGATAAAGAAGGGATGTAAGCAAGCCAGGTATAGGTGAAGACATAAGATGGGATTGCAAGAGGCAGGATTGCAGGAATGATCAAGAATCGCGCAAACGGAAGCTTTACGAAGAAAATTCCTGTGGCAAGAATTGTTCCCACAATTGCATTAAAGATAACAACGATAAGGACAAGAAGAGTCGTTCTTCCTACGACCTCCACGGTCTTATCTCGAAGAAGAAGTTGAACTATCTCCGGAAGAGGCTTTTCAAAGGCTCTAATTAACAGGTATGTAAGTGGGATAAGGGCAAAGATAAGGACTAGCGCTGTTGAGAATGCAAGTGCGAGCTCACGCCAAGGACGCCCTTTGCTTGTTGCAGAGGGGATTCTTGGCGATGAGAGCTCGAACCTGGTGGACATGAGTTAGAGCAATCCAACTTTCACCAAGAGGTCCTGAGTGATCTTTACATTCTTAAGCGCTTCAAGATCTACAGAAGGTGCACCGATCTCAGTCAACTTTGGTAGACCTTCAGGTGCTGGCGCGCCATCAAGGAGTGAGTATTCATGTGTCTTTGCCACAAACTCATCTTGAATCTTCTTTGAGGTAAGGAAGTTAATCAACGACTGGGTCGCCTCATACTTCTTACTTGATTTTAGAACACCTGCACCGGATACATTGATCAGATTTCCGACATCACCAGAGCTGAAGAAGCCATTCTTCACATTGATCTCGCGGCCCAGGCCTTCAGATACTTCCCATGTGTAATAGTGATTGACGAGACCAATTTTGATTTCGCCGCTATCAATCGCCTCAACGATTGCGCTGTTCTTGGCATAAATTTTGACATCATTCTTCTTAAGCCCCATTAACCACTGTTCAGCTACAGCTGAGCCCTTCTCGTTAATGAGAGCGGTAACAAATGCTTGAAATGATGCATTACTTGGAGCGATGCCGAGAATACCCTTATAGGCAGAATCAGTAAGCTCGGTCACGCTCTTTGGAAGAGTCTTCAATTCTGGGTTATATGCATAGACGCGAGCGCGACCTGTGACTCCGACCCATTGGCGGTTAGCAGCAACATAGGTCGCAGGAATATCTGATGCCACATCACTGGGTAGCTCTGTGAATAGACCTGCATCGGCAACTGCTCCAAGAGAGCCTGCATCCTGTGAAAGGAAGAGGTCGGCAGGAGAGTTATCTCCCTCTTCGAGAATTTGGGCTGCAAGCTCTGCAGAATCTCCATAGCGGATATTGAGCTTGATCCCCGATTCTGCCTCCCACTGAGCAAAGAAAGGTGCGATGAACTCTTCTGAGCGCCCTGAGTAGATAGTCAGCTCTGTGACCTCTGAGGCTTGCTCATTCGATGATGTGCAGCTGCTCAATAGTGTGGCGCCAAGGAGGGCAGTCACCGCTGCGGCCAAGAATTTTCCTGCTCTGCTTCTAATTCTCATGATTACCTAACTCGATCTGCGGCTCTCTAGCGTGAGCCTGGCTCTATCCGAGGGTAATACATGTGCTGGAATTACGCAACATAAGTGTTGCGTAATTAACTATCTACGCAGGGATTTCAGGAGTCCAGTCACCGCAGCCTCAACCATCTCTAGGGTGGCGCTATAGGCGGGAGCCTCATTTCCCCATGGATCAGGAACCTCATGGGAGTCGGCATCGCCATCGAATGCGCGCAACATAGCCACTTTTTTGCGATCGTCCTGATTGTCAGCAAGGGCGATGATGTTGGCGTAATTGCTCTCATCCATAGCAAGGATTAGATCGAGTTCATCAAATGAGGCCGCTGAGAATTGTCGGGCGCGGTGTTCGTGACGATATCCATTTGATTCCCAGACTTGGCGCGAGAGCGGATGGGCATCTTCTCCTACATGCCATGAGGATGTTCCGCTGCTTGAAACAATAATGCGAGGAGCCGAAAGCTCAGATGCTCGATTTGCAAGCACTGCAGCAGCCATCGGAGAGCGACAGATATTTCCTAGGCAGACCATCTCGATACGAACCTCATCGCGCGCTTTCAATTCTTGGATATGAGATTGCGTATGTGATTGTAGGTATGAATTCACTCGGTAATACTAAAGCCATGGTCGCACGCTTCGTCTATCCCCCACCGAGTGATGGAAAGGCCTTCAAGCTCAACATGGGGTTGCGATCTCTTGAGGCCCCTAGCTGGCTCGAGCATGGTGATGATTTAGAGGCTCAGATTCCTGAACGTCTTGATTTAGCCTCAAACGCGCGAGAGGTTGTCTACCAAGAACTGCTTGGGTATCGCTCAGCTATTGATGAGCTCGTCAGACTTCTTGTGAAAAATCTGATTGACCATCACTCTTCTCGATACGTGGCTCAAGCTCACGAGCTGACACATTTGCCCACTGCCACCACGATCAATCTAGAGTCGGAAACAGTCCTTCTCGATCTTGCATCCATTATTGGTGAAGACCTTGTAGTTCTTTCTCGCGAAAATGACGAGTGGAAGATCGTCGCCGGCGCTGTGATCTTTCCTTCACGTTGGCGCCTCAGCGAGAAGATAGGCAAAGGCATGGATGCGGTGCATCAACCTGTACCGGGCTATCAAAGCGCACTGGCTCCTTATATGACTGCAACATTCGACAAGATTGCTGTTGATCGTCCAGTGTGGCGTAAGAACTGGTCGCTACACAGCACAGAACATCTACATCAGCCCACCTCTATACATGAGGCAACAAGCCCTGATAATTACTGGTGGCGCACAGAGCGACAAACCCTTACTCGTAGCGCAATCGGAGAATTTCTCTACTTCACCATTCGTAACCGTGCTGAAGAACTCTCCCAGATTAAGGAAAGCCCTGAGGCCTCAACAGCCTTTGCTCAAACGCTGGCAACTCTCTCTCCTGAAACAATCGAATACAAGGGGCTGCAGCGAGATCATCAAGCGATTATCGATTACCTGCGCCACTAGTTTTCCTCTTCTTGAATTACACTGCTTTCATGGCAATTAATAAGAGCGAGCGAACCAAATCTGTCCTTATCGTTATCGATGTTCAAGTTAACGTTGTACAAGATGCTTACGACAGAGATGCAAAGATTGCCAATATGGTCCTCGCTGTCGAAAAGGCTCGAGCAAAGTCGATTCCCGTGATTTGGGTGCGCCACTCAGAGGAAGAGCTGCCAATTGGATCTGATGGGTGGCAGATCGTTCCTGAGTTGAAGCCACTTGAAGGAGATCCCATCGTTGAAAAGCTCTATCGCAGCTCATTTGTTTCAACCGATCTCGAGAGCCACTTGTCACGACTGAATGCCGGCCACCTCTACATATGTGGGGCTGAGACAAACAACTGCGTTCGCCATACATCTCATGCAGCACTTGAAGCCGGCTATGACATCACCCTTATTGCAGATGCTCACACCACTACTGGATTTGAATGGAACGGCTTTCATGTGGATGCAGTGCGTACTATCGATGAGCAGAACATCAACTTTATGGGTTATGACTTGCCAGGTTCATCTGCTCAAGCCAAGAAGGTTGCAGATCTCTTTAACTAGTAGCTAGCGCTTTAGCGAAGGTGTCCGCATTCGTTAAGGCTGCGCACTGCGCGAAGGCCATCTGATGGCCAGATCGAAATACTAGAGATAGAACATGGCCCAGCATCAAGATGGAAGACCCCATCATTAGGGCCACCAATTGCAAGGTTTACTGCACTCTTGATGACACCGTTATGTGTCACAACAACAACGCGCTTTCCCGGATATTGAGCAACTAAACGTTCAAGGGCCTCATTGATTCGGATGGCAGCCTGGTCATAAGACTCTCCACCACCTGCTCGATAGGACGATGAATTAAGCCATGCTTGATAAGCATCAGGCTCTTGCTCTTTCACCTCTTCAATAGATTTCCCATCCCATGTGCCAAATGAGAGTTCATACCAAGCTTCATCGAATATTGCTGCCAGCCCTGTAGTCGCCTCGATAGCTGCAGCTGTCTGACGTGTGCGCTGCAATGGTGAGGCGATAAGAACTTCTGGTTCTAGTTTTGCGATTTCAGCAGCGACAAGGGCAGCTTGTGCCAAGCCCTCTTCTGTAAGCTCAGGATCGAGTGGTCCTACTCCTGAAAACTTACGTGTGGGCGTCAAAATTGTTTCGCCATGTCGAACAAAGTAGACCATCGTCGGAACCTCTGAGGAACGAAGACGATCTGTTAGGTAGTTCTCTTGCACAACTGCTGTTGGTTTATGCGCTGAACCCCCATCGAGTGCCTTATTGGCAAGGCGATCTGCATGTGAATTTTCATCACGTGGAATCCATGAATATGTTACAAGGCGTGCATCGTGGGCATCGCGACACTGCTTTGCGAGATCGCGCATATCTGCATGCTTGATCTGCCAACGCCCTGACATCTGCTCCACAACAAGTTTTGAATCCATCGCTACCTCAATAGTTGCGCTTGGATCAAGCTGATGGATATGGGTCAAGCCAGCAAGGAGACCGCTGTACTCAGCTACGTTATTTGTTGCCACACCAATAGCATCAAAGAGCTCTGCAACGATTTTTCCGTTTTCAGTAACTACCGCGCCATATCCTGCAGGTCCCGGATTTCCGCGGGAGCCGCCATCGGCAGTTAACTTAAAAGAACGCCCCATTGAAGAGTTAGCCTCTTACCAAGATGCAACGGCACTGTTCGCAACGGACTACCTCATCTGCCGGAAGTCCTGCGATGCGACCAATTTCAGTTGTATTAATTGTGAGATGACAGCCTTTGCACTCATTGCCCACAAGAAGTGCTGCACCATTGCCGTTGTTATCTGCAGCAAGTTTTGTGTAGAGAGTCTTTAGATCATCTGCGATAGGAGCTGCGATTGCTAAGCGGTGAGTTGACACCTCGTTGCGCTCATTAACAATGATTGTCAGAGCATTTTCCCGTTTAATCTCAAGGTCGGCTATCTCTGCATTGAGGGCTTCTTCTTCGCCTCGAAGTTCTGCAATTCGGTTGTTTAAGCCTTCGACAGTCACCATGATTGCAAGTTCTACTTCTTCAAGCTCTGCACGGCGAGCATTGAGTGTGACCAGCTCGTGTTGTGTCTGCTCAAGCTCTTTCGCTGTTCCTGTTCCAGATGACAGGCGTGCTTCATCGCGATTGATTCGGGTAACTATCTGTTCGACATCGCCTTCTGCACGAGCAAGCTCGCGCTTAACATCAGTGCACTCAGTCTCTGCGGCAATACGAAGGTCGCGAACATTATTGCGTTTAATTGTTGTAGCACTCAATGCTGCGCTTTCAGGAAGAGTTGCCTCTCTTTGCGCAAGTGAAGCTAGTTGATCATCAAGCTTTTGCACCTCAAGAATTGCCTGCTGATCACTTGGGGATGCCTTCATTAAATCAGCTCGTTTCCGTATTTGAAGAGAATTGCAAGGATGAGTACAGCATATGTAAGGGTGTAGGCGACTCTTCCCCAGCCACGATGGAGAAAATTGGCGACCTTCTCAAAGCGCTGCTCTGAGAGGTTCCAAATGTTTTCAAGCATGGCAACTCGTGTGATTGTTGAGAAGACGGTAATTGTTGAAACTGTCACCAAGAGGCACCAAGGGCAGAAGGCTTTGATCACAAAGAATGATTGTGAGAGCAGCCAGAGCGCAAAGACTAAACCTAGCCCGTAGACAACATGTGCTGCGCGCATAAACCAGCGCGGAAAGGCAACAAGGCCAAGTCCTGCTACTGCAATAGTCATCACAACCGGTTCAGTCATCAACCCTAGGAAGGCGTTAGGAAAACCGAGAAGGTTCGATTGCCATGACTGTGCCACCTTGCCACAAGAGACAAGCGCGTTGATATCGCAGGCAAGTTTTGATCCCGGATTAGCTGCAAGCTTGACTGCATCGTAGGAGAGAACGAGAGAGGCGATAAGGCTTAGTGTCGATGAAACAAGCATCGCAATATAGGTCTTGCGATAGACGCGTAAACGAGCGATTGTGCCTGCTTCATACATGGGGCGAGTTTACCGTCTTTCACAGAATGTGAAGCGGTGCATCAAAGTGAAGCCAGCTGCTGCATAGAGACGTTGAGCACTCTCATTTTGATGCATAACCCCGAGAGATAAGTGCTCCTCACCCAATTCATGCCCCACGATCAACGCCCGCCTCATAAGCTCTCTGCCCAGACCGCGACCTCGATGTTGGGAGTGCGTTCCCACCGATGAAATCACGACCTTTCCGGATTCCCATCGACAGAGAGCTGCAACAGCTAGAAGTTCCCTTTTTTCGTGAATCTGCACCCACTGCAAGATCTCTTTGTTGCCCGGAAAGACGGATGAATCAGGGGCGTGCTCTTTCAGAAAACTTTCAATATCACGATCAGTTGCTTCGTCCTCAGGAGAATATGAGCCCTCTATTGTTGGCGCCCAATAGCAATCCCATTGATCAATTGCTGCGAAGTCAGATGGCAGATGTGTAACTCCCCTGGTCTCTATCGAACAGCTCTGCCAATTGGGATCAAATATTGGAGTATTGCCAAATGCAAAACCGTAGGTTTTCTCTCCATTGCGAGTAATTGAGAGATTACCGTGAGCATCACTTTGGCTAGAGATAAAGCCTTCGCGAGGGACCCATGTAGTTAAGAATGGTGAACCCGGATAGAGCTCTTCATATCTGAGAAGTGTCTCGTCGAATAATCCCATAGCGCTAGGATATTAGAGAGTTTTCAAGAAACCCTTCATCAATTCAATCTCGGCGCTCTGTGAGCTCTTGATATCTGCAGCTAACTTTCTCGCCTCGTCATTCTGGCTATCTTCAATCATTGAGACCATAGAGAGAGCGCCCTCATGATGGGCAATCATGCCGCTGAGGAATAAACGATCGAATTCTGAACCGGTTGCTTTTGAAAGAGCGGCAATTTCTTCATCCGAGAGCATGCCATCCATGCCCATATCGTGATCCATGGTTAACGAAGCACCAGCTGCTGTTAGCCATCCCTTCATCTGAGTAATCTCGGGATCTTGTGCAGCCTTAATCTGGCGAGCAAGTGCAAGCACATCTTCATTGGTTGAAATCGAGATTGCTAGATCAGACATCTCAACTGCTTGCTGGTGATGTGGGATCATCATTTGCGCAAACATCACATCATTGGAAGAGAACTCACTAGTGTTATTTGAACTGTTGCCCATATGGGACATCCCATTGTGATCTCCGGCAAATTGCATGCCGAGCAAAACCAGAATTGCTGCGACCAAAACTGCGATCAGGCCATTCTTCTTTGTGGGTTCAATCTTCATACTCAAAAGGGTACTCCGTGCATGTATTTCTGCTACTCGAGACTCGGGCCGTAAAAGTGCTGATACGGTTTTGGCATGGCAACCCTTCAGGCACTTCTGGCATCGCCTGATCAGTCTGTTCGCTTAAAGGCTGCCCTTGCTGCAGGCACATATCCCGAGCCTTCGTATATAGAGATATTAGTTAAACAATGTTCACACGAGCCAGATTTCTTCGTTCGAGACACGCTTTCATGGGCCCTTATGCGCCATGACGTAACGCAAGTTGTTAATCACCTCAAGCCAGAACTCTCATCAAAAGTAGCTCAAGCACGAAGCCAAGCTCTTCACACCCTCTCCAAAATCGGCGATAAGGCTAACTATCCATTGATTACTCTCAAGCATCACTTAGATGAGGTAGATAAAGTTGCAGTGACAGCATGGAGAACAGCATCGGTGCTAGTTCCTGAAAATGAACGCCCTGCTCTGACAAAAATCTTGGTCACTCAACTCGGTCGAGGAGATTCAGATATGCAATTTGATCTCACAAGATTTCTCTGCTCCCTGGGAGATTGCATAGTCGAGCCACTTCAAAATGCGGCTAAATCATATAATGAAGTGATTCGCATCCATGCAGAATTTACCTTGATTCGCTTTCAGGAGATGCAGCTTGATATCGCAAAGAAGGATTAGCCTTTCTTGCGAATCTTCTCGTTCTTCATACGCTGGATTGTCGAAAGTGTGAGAAGTACCAGAACAAGAAGACTGCCGAGGGTCACAAACATACTCAGGATATTCAGAATGAACGTAAAGTCAGAGTAACCAAGGAAAGTGAATCTGAATGTTCTGGTGAAGGAATAATCAAAAGGAAGATCATTTCTAATGTTCTGCTGAAAATCGTATAAAGGAACAAACAATCTTGCCATAATCGAAAGTGAAATTAGAACAAGAACAGTTTTGTACTGTTTGGCCAGAAGGAGCGCCAGAGCTAGAGCAATTATTGGAAGCACATCTGGCAACAGGATGTAAATAAAGTTGCTCAGAGATTGGTATCCAAAACCTAGATAGGGCACGTAATCATTTTCAAAGTTGTTTTGACTCATCCAAACCCATTGGATTGTGCGCATTCCCAAGTAATTAAATACCTGCACAATAAGTGCGATTCCAATCAAAAGTCTAAAGTTAATTTTGCTCATAGAGAAAATTCTCACACAAGCAGTATTTGATGGGAAGGGATTGCGTGCGCCATCAGTGGTCAAACTTCTCTGTCTGGTGTGATGATTAGCCTTTCTTGCGAATATAAATCTGCTTCTTGACCACCGCAACAACTGTGCCATCGGCTGATTTAATATCAACTTCAAACCACTTCAGATACTTTCCTAATGTTGCGACTTCACGCTTGATTTCATCTAGATCTTCATCTCCGATATGAAATTCTGCATAAACAGTGCTCTTTCCGGGAGATACGTATTCAATCTCACTTCGCTTATCCCAGACGATGTAATCCTTGCCTAGGTTTTTCATGATCATGAGCATGTAAAAGGGGTCGGTCATTGCAAAGAGTGATCCACCGAAGAGTGTTCCTACATAGTTCGTTGTGAGTAGCTTCTTCTTAAGTCGCACTTTTGTGTGGCGAAAATCCTGAGAGATCTCACGCACAGAAATGCCAGAGAAGAGAAAGGGCGGCCACAGATTGAGCATCCGACGCATACCGGAATGCGAAGTCATTAGGGCCTGCATGGGATGTCGCTTCTGACTCATTTGGCTAAGTCTATTGGGGAATGGAAAGTACTCATCTTTGGTCGAGATTACTGACCACTTCTGACTGTCGATTATTTTCTCTCGCTATTACTCTTGAAATCATGAGAATCAGAGCTGGTCTGTCCAAAGGGCTCCTTGTAGCGATTGCCCTCTCCTTGCTTGCACCTACAGCTTTCTCGGCACAGAAAGTCACTCCAGGTTCAACCTGCAAAATAAAGAAGCAGACGGTGGCTTATCAAAACAAAGTATTTACCTGCATTCAATCTGGCAAGAAGCTTATCTGGAGCAAGGGTGTTCCTGTAAGAAAACCTGCAGTTTCTGCTACCCCAACGCCAACGCCAACACTTACGCCAGAACCTACGCCTACCCCTAAACAGGCAAGCAGTGCGCTCTCTTCATCAAGTAGTTATCTAAACATCAATCAATGCAAGCTCAATAACGGGAGTGACCAATTAAGTGTTAACCAAAGCTTCCAGCAGAACCCGTATCGCGTAAAGACTACAAAAACTATTCGTGCTCTGATTTTGCCAATTGACTTCTCGGATTTGGCAGGAAGTGCAAACCCTCAAGCCGATTTTGCTCCAATCACTGATGGAATATCTGCTTTCTTTACAAGTGCCTCTGAAGGAAGAACAAAGTTCAATTGGACTATTCACCCACAGTTTGTGAGGTATCCGATCCCGGTTGCCGACGCCAATCTAGGAGGCAGAACTACTAATGGTTACGGCCAGTTCTCTCAAGAGGCACTTAAACTGGCAAGGAAAGCTGTGAATGTCTCGGATTTTGATTTGATTGTATACGCACCACCTCTAACAACTTCTAGAAATCAAATTGCAGTAGGCCCTGCATTTGTTGCCAGTGGCCCTGACCAAATCAATGCAACCATGCTTGATGGCCAGGCATACGCATCAAGATTTCCGTACTACATGACTGCCCATGAAATCGGCCACCTCATGGGTCTGGCCGATCTATACAACTATGAAGGAGCAAATGAATCCGCAGCAAAGCCTGGCGACCCAAATGCCAATAATTTTCAATTCAGATACATGGGAATCTTTGATTTAATGAATTGGGTCGGCGCAGAAGGAATGGAGCTCACTGCTTGGAATCGATGGTTGATTGATTTAATCTCCGATGAACAAATGCGCTGTCTTCCTCCTGCGAGCACAACAACACTTCTCTCTCCTGTAGCAACAAGTGGTGGCGTCAAGGGAGCGGTCATCCCTCTATCTTCAACTGAGGCAATTGTGATTGAGTCCAGACGAGCAATTGGATATGACTCTAGACTCGGAATCAGATCTCAGGGAGCACTTGTTTACAAGGTCAACACCACTATCAGGAGTGGGTACGGCCCCATGCGAGTAGTTGCTCGACCGGGTTCTGATGACATGCTCTTTAGAGATGCACCACTAAAACTCAATGAATCCCTGTTGGTGGATGGATACCTCATTGAAGTGATTGAGCGAGGTGACTTTGGAGATGTTGTCAGGGTGACAAGGAAATAACACTTCTCAAAAACTGTGGGCGGCGAGGGGTTCGAACCCCCGACATCCTCGGTGTAAACGAGGCGCTCTACCACTGAGCTAGCCACCCGGCTTGTACTGCTCGCGAATACTACACTGAACCCATGGCACTCTTCCAAATGCAGATCTCTCTTCCAGACCGTCCGGGCTCACTCGGAGCAATCGCCTCTGCAATTGGAGCCGCTGGCGCTGATATTCGCAGCCTCGTAGTCATCAAATCAGAAGATGGCAAAGGCTATGACGACATCACAGTGGCAGTGCCAGGCACAGATCCATCTGATCTCGTTGAGATTCTCAACTCAATCGGCGGCGTGCAAGTTATTTCAATAACACCGCTTCCATAACCCAGTCTTTATAGGGCTGCGAGCGCCGCTTTGTAATCATCGTTGCTACGGGCATCGCCAAGTCCATTGACAACCTGCCAGCGAACGATTCCTTCTTTATCAATTACAAATGTTCCGCGGAGTGCACAACCACGTGCTTCATCGAAGATGCCGTATGACTGAGCTACCGCGCCATGTGGCCAAAAGTCAGCAAGCACTGGGAAGTTGTATCCCTCTTTCTCTGCAAAGACGCGCTGTGTGTACATCGAATCGCATGAGACTGCTAATAGCTCAACGTTCTCATTTTGAAATGATGAGAGGTCATCGCGCATGGCGCAAAGTTCACCTGTGCAAGTTCCTGTAAATGCAAAAGGAATAAAGAGAAGTACTACATTCTTCTTTCCCTTAAATGATGAAAGGGAAACCTTGTTTCCGTGCTGATCTGATAGTTCGAAATCTGGAGCTACTGAGCCGATTGAGATTGTCATGGGGTGACGATATATCAAAGCTTTCGGCCCTGCTCGTCGACCTTTACCGTCTTACGCTCTTGCGCGCGACAAGTCGAGTTGCATTCCAATCATTGGCTATTGCCAAAGTGGAAGTTTGTGACAATCCAGCATTAGGAGCGGCATCTTGAATATCACTTGGCTCCACATGCCCGAGACGACCTGCTTTAGGAGTGAGTAACCAAATGGGTCCGCTCTCTGAAAGATAGGTGAGGCAATCAACCAATTCATTTTCGAGATCGCCATCGCCTTCTCGCCACCAGATGATGACGGCATCGACGACCTCTGTTGTGTGGTCCTCGATGAGTGCTGTGCCTGTGATGGCAGAAATGGCGGAGCGCACGCCTTCATCTGAGTCGGAATCTCGGCCGATCTCAAGAACTAGCTCTGCGGGTTGGAAACCCATTCGCTGTAGCACGGGCTAATTTCAATAGATACTGGCCGGTTTAGCAATAGTTTGCGCAAAGTAATGGGATTCACCTGCCTCTATTTTGCCTCGAACCCCCTTTGGCGCGAGAATATGCGCCATGAGCGAATTCCAGGGCCAGGCCGATTACCTCCTTAACCAGCTTGTCGATACAGACCCGGCAGAGACTCTTGAGTGGCAACAATCCCTCGATGCAGCCCTGGCCGCTGCTGGTCCAGTCCGCGCCCGCTTCTTAATGCTCGCTCTTCTCAAGCGCGCACATGAGCGTCAGGTTCCAATCTCTAATCTTCGTACAACTGATTACATCAACTCCATTACTCCAGAATCTGAACCGCAGTTTCCTGGCGATGAAGATATCGAGCGTCGCATTCGCTCATACGTTCGCTGGAATGCAGCGATGCTCGTTCACCGTGCACAGCGCCCAGGCATCGGTGTAGGTGGACACATTTCTACATACGCATCATCTGCTGCTCTTTATGAAGTTGGTTTCAACCACTTCTTCCGCGGACAAGATCACCCAGGTGGCGGAGATCAAATCTTCTTCCAAGGACATGCAAGCCCAGGTATGTACTCACGTGCATTCCTTGAAGGACGTTTCACTGAACATCAACTCGATGGTTTCCGTCAAGAACTCTCACATCAAGGTGGCGGACTCTCTTCATACCCTCACCCACGTTTGATGCCTGACTTCTGGCAATTCCCAACTGTCTCTATGGGTATTGGTCCACTCAATGCTATTTATCAAGCACGTTATAACCGCTACCTCCACAACCGCGGAATCAAGGACACTTCAGACCAGAACGTTTGGGCTTTCCTTGGCGATGGCGAGATGGATGAGGTCGATACTCTCGGTGCGATCGGTTTAGCCTCACGCGAGAAGCTCGACAATCTGACCTTCGTTGTTAACTGTAATTTGCAGCGCCTTGATGGACCTGTTCGCGGTAATGGCAAGATTATTCAAGAGCTCGAATCAATCTTCGGTGGCGCAGGATGGAATGTCATCAAGGTCGTCTGGGGTCGTGGCTGGGATCCATTGCTGGCTCAAGATCGCGAGGGTGCACTTGTAAACATCATGAACACCACTCTCGATGGTGATTATCAAACATTTAAGGCTGAATCAGGTGCTTACGTTCGTGAGCACTTCTTTGGAAAAGATCCGCGCACCGCAGCAATGGTTGCAAATTACTCTGATGCAGATATCTGGAACCTCAAGCGCGGTGGCCATGATTACCGCAAGCTCTTTGCTGCTTATACAGCGGCAACACAGAAGAATGGAAAGCCAACGGTCATCCTTGCAAAGACAGTCAAGGGCTGGACACTCGGATCACACTTCGAGGGACGTAACTCAACTCACCAGATGAAGAAGATGACACTTGAAGACATCGTCGAATTCCGTGATCGCCTTGAGATTCCACTTCCTGATAGTGCACTCGATAAGTACACACCTGCATACTTCAAGCCAGCTGCTGATTCTGTGGAAGCTAAGTACCTCGCAGAACGTCGTGCAGAACTCGGTGGAACACTTCCTCGTCGTCGCACAGCTTCAAAGCCGCTTCCGCTTCCAGCAGATAGTGTCTACGAGTCTGTAAAGCGCGGCTCTGGTCAGCAAGAAATTGCTACAACGATGGCATTTGTACGTATGCTCAAGGATCTTGTGAAGGATGAAGGTATCGGACACCGCTTCGTACCAATCATCCCTGATGAGGCTCGTACTTTTGGCCTTGATTCACTCTTCCCATCATTAAAGATCTATTCACCGCACGGCCAGCAATACACAGCTGTTGACCGTGAATTGCTCCTTTCATATAAGGAGTCCACATCAGGTCAGATTCTTCATGAAGGAATCAATGAGGCAGGATCTGTAGCATCATTTACTGCAGTTGGATCTTCATATTCAACACATGATGAACCAATGATTCCGCTTTACATCTTCTACTCCATGTTTGGATTCCAGCGCACAGGTGATGCTTTCTGGGCGGCATCTGATCAGCTAGTTCGAGGCTTCGTCCTTGGTGCAACAGCCGGTCGCACAACACTCAATGGTGAAGGTCTTCAGCACGAGGATGGTCATTCACATCTTCTCGCTGCAACTAACCCGGCAGTCGTTGCATACGATCCAGCATTTGCATACGAGCTTGGCCATATCTTTAAGGATGGCCTGCGTCGTATGTATGGCGAGAACAGCGAGAACATTTACTACTACCTCACCATCTACAACGAGCCATATCAGCAACCTGCCGAGCCAGCCAATCTCGATGTTGATGGCCTGCTCCGTGGTATCTATCTCTTGCAGCCAGGTGCCAAGCAGCGCAAGAAGAATGCACAGATCCTTGCATCGGGCGTTGGTGTGAACTGGGCTCTTAAGGCTCAGCGACTCCTTCAAGAGGATTGGGGAGTCTCAGCCTCTGTCTGGTCAGTGACATCATGGAATGAACTCCGCCGTGATGGCCTAGCTGTCGATAGCCATAACTTGCTCAACCCAACAGCGAAGAAGAGTGCATATATCACTTCTAAGCTTGCGGGCACACAAGGTCCGGTCATTGCAGTCTCTGACTTTATGCGCGCTGTTCAAGATCAGATTGCCCCATGGGTACCGAATGATTTCTACTCACTTGGAACAGATGGCTTCGGACTTTCAGATACTCGTGGCGCTCTCCGTCGCCACTTTAAGGTCGATGCAGAATCCATCGTTGTGGCGACCCTTGCTCAGCTTGCAAAGGCAGGAGAAGTTAAGGAATCTCTAGTCAGCGAAGCAATTAACAAGTACCGTATCTTCGATGTCATGGCGGCAGATGCAGGAAATACCGAAGGTTCAGGCTGATTAATCGAATTCCAGTAACAGATATCTCCCCCGTTATTTATCTCGGGGGAGAAACTGTTCCTGTTAAAGCAATACCTGGCGAGACAATTACCATCTCAGCTACCATTTTTCGCGAGGGCCATGATGCACTTGGCGCAGATGCCCTCTTACTTGATGCTCACGGCAGAGAAATCTCTCGCTCAATTATGTCGCCAATCTGGCACGGTGGAGATCGATATAGCGCAGAGCTCACGATTCCTGGACGTGGTGAGTATTCATTTTCTATTGAGAGCTATGACCACCCATTTGCAACTTGGCTTCATGATGCAGAGATCAAAATTGAAGCTGGTGTTGAGCCAGAGCTGATGTGCAACATTGGTATCGCACTCTTTGAAGAGCTAGTTGCACTTGATGCAGGCGCAAAGGCAATGAGCAAGAGTGCAGTTGCTGCACTTAAGAATGAGAAGCTGACTCATATAGATCGTTTTACCGCAGCATCTACTGATGAGATTCGCGCGTATGTATTGGCCAAGCCAATCCGCAGGCTTGCTGATAGAACAGCGACCTTCCCTATTTTTTCAGATCACCCACGTGCACTTGTTGGATCTTGGTATGAGTTCTTTCCGCGCAGCGAAGGGGCAAAGCTCAACGCCGATGGATCTATTACCAGTGGAACATTTGCAACGGCATCTCTTCGTATTCCAGCCGTTGCTGCAATGGGATTTGACATTCTGTATTTGCCGCCAATCCACCCCATTGGAAAGACCTTCCGCAAAGGCCGCAATAACACGCTGACTCCGACCGAGAGTGATCCAGGTGTTCCTTGGGCAATAGGCGGGGCAGAAGGTGGCCATATGGCTATCAATCCAGCGCTGGGCACCATGAAGGATTTCGAGTCATTTGTCGCAACTGCGAAGAAGAACAAGATTGAGATCGCACTCGATTTCGCATTACAAGCATCACCTGATCATCCTTGGGTGAGAGAGCATCCTGAATTCTTTAGCCATCGTCTCGACGGCACTATTGCATACGCGGAAAACCCACCAAAGAAATACCAGGATATCTATCCGATCAACTTCGACAATGACTATCAAGGAATTCTCAATGAATCTTTGGCAGTTCTTCGCTTCTGGATTGCTAAGGGCATTTCTGTATTTCGTGTGGATAACCCTCACACAAAGCCACTTCACTTCTGGGCAGATGTCATGGCCACTATTAGACGTGAATCCCCTGATGTCATCTTCCTTGCCGAAGCATTCACTAAACCAGCGATGATGCATGCACTTGGAATGGTTGGATTCCATCAGTCATATACATACTTCACATGGCGAACATCTAAAGAAGAACTCACTGCCTATGGTGAAGAGGTGGCGCATCAGAGCTCTGCCTTCTTTAGGCCAAATTTCTGGGTTAATACTCCAGATATCTTGCCCTTCCACCTTCAAAGTGGAAACCCAGCAATCTTTGCTATCCGCGCCGCACTCGCTGCAACACTTACTCCATCATGGGGAATGTATGCAGGTTATGAACTCTATGAGCACCGCCGCTTTAAAGAAGGTGGCGAAGAGTATTTAGATTCTGAAAAGTATGAGATTAAGGTGCGAGATTGGGATGCGGCTGCAAAGAAGCAATTGACTCTTGCGCCATTTATCACGGTGCTCAACAAGATTCGTCGCGAGAATGTTGCTCTCCAACGACTACGTAATCTTCGCTTCCATCACTGCGAGAATGATCAGATCATCGCCTTCTCAAAGCGTGAGGGCTCCAATCTCATTCTCGTTGTGATCAATCTCGATCCAAATTTTGCTCAGGAGAC